>JAEEGK010001410.1_pt1 | contig 60356 bp, 46 predicted proteins | sample 8958771 | NCBI WGS metagenome assembly JAEEGK01 (sample SAMN16246547, study PRJNA631951) | gut metagenome | biome: gut microbiome; feature: rumen; material: SC-attached | host: Bos | place: Iran: Karaj | collected 2018-10 | reverse complement strand
ATCCGGAATGAGGAAGCAAGGTTCTCTTGACGGAATCATTCTATTGGTTATTAGTTTTAGTGTTATTAATTATGTGGTTAGTAGAGCGTCCGCCTGTGAAGGCCGACGTTTCTTTTTTTATGCCCTGGTCCAGGGCATAAAAAAAGAAAGTTACCCCCGCGCTTCGCGCTGCCCCTTGGGGCTGCCGGGGGAAGACCCCCGGACCCCCTCCCGTCTGATTCATCTGGCACGAAAAGTAAACGGATCGTTTCCGTCGGATTCTTTTGCGAAAAACATTTGGCACGATAATGTCTTTCCATCAATAAAAATGTGAAAGACCCCTGTTTTAAGCCCAGGGTCTTCCACGTTTCGTCGTGCAGGATGTTGTTTACGTGTCCGACCGATCTCGTCGGACCGTCGGGCTATTCGACAGAATCGATTTTGGTTTGATAATGGGTGCGGAGGTCGGACCAGCGGTAGTAGGGGAAGGTGTCCGTAGGGATGGGGAGGGTGACTTCGTAGCCGTTCAGGAGGCATTTGACGAGGATGTCGTCGGTGGCGTGACGGCCGCGGTAGAAGACCAGCTGGATGTTCGAGGCTTTGCAGGTCTTCCAGTTCTGATAGACATTCTTGACCTCATACGGGTCTTCGGGATCCAGGTCGGCCCCGTCCAGGCCCATGAGCACGGTCAGGGGACCGATGTAGGAGTCATGACCGAAACGGAGGTCGGCGATGCGGTCGCTGGAACCGTCCAGAACGGCATCGGCCTTCACCAGGAAGTCCCGCAGGATGGGAATGGTCTGGTACTGGTCGCGGAAAACCCAGGAATAGGATCCCAGATTGTCGGTTTCCCAGTGCTGGACAATGTCCGCATCGGTCAGGATGTCACCCAGCATCCCTTCATGGTTGATGCTGGGGAGGGAAGTGTACAGGCTTACCAGATTGTCGGCAATCTGCCGCATGTTGCCGGGAAGGCCGTCCGTGGACTTGAAGACACGGGTTAGCACCTTGTTCCGGAGTGTGGTGTCCCGGACGAAGGATCCGTTGTTCTTCTCGTACCGAGGGGTTGCTTTCGGCCATTCGCGGTAGGCAGGATTCTGCTTGTCTCCCGGGACCACACCGTCCAGGGTGAAGCGGGAGGACTGTTCACGGATCTCGATTCTCGGGTTGCACTGAACGAGCTCCTGGCAGAAAGCGGACATACTGAGCACGCATCGGCCTGAAAGCGAGGAGATGGCAAGTACATTGCCACCCTTGCCGAACACTTCCGGGAAACGCTCGTACATCGTACGGGCGATCTGCTGGTGCTGCTGCCAGCCGAGTTCCGTCAACTCGCTGATGCCGGTCATCAACTCCTTCTCGGCTTCGATGAAACGGGCGTAGAAAGCCTCGCCTTCCGCGGTCAGAAGCTGTTTTTCATGGGCTGTCTTCATCAGGGTGTCCAGCTGGTTGTACAGCCGGTCGTTCCAGTAATAGCGCGACCCGTGCCGGGCGTAACCACTGATATAGAACGGTTTGTATCCGCGCGGAGACGGCGTGACGGGTTCGGTCTTGAATCCGTAGGGATAGTCGGTGCCATAGGCCTTGCGGGGATCGGCTTTCAGCTGTTCAAGGGCGGGGACGTTCTGTGCCAGGGCCACCAGGGATCCCAGGGCGAACAGGAGGGTGGTAAGGATTCTTTTCATGGGGAAGGAATTAGCGGATTTGGAGGGCGAGGGTGGCTGCCGGCATACCGTCGGCCTGGACGGTCAGGGTGGCTTCACCGGATTCATGCGTGCTCTGGAGGAGGACCTGTGCCAGGCCGTTGAAGGAAGGAACCTGGAATGTCCGGGCATCCGGGTTATGGGGCCGTTCGGTGTCCTGCCAGGCCGGGTCGCCGTTTCCGACGCCAAGGATGCGGACAGGACCGCTGACCGTCAGGGAGAGCCGTTCGCAAGCGTCGGGAACGAACCGTCCCTTGCGGTCGACGAGACGGACGGTGCATACGGACACGTCGCGGTTGTCAGCGTCGATGGCGTTTCGGTCGGTCTCCAGGACGATACGAGATGCGCTGTCGGTCGTTTCAAGCGTCTCTTCCAGGACCTTTTTCCCGTTCTTGTAGCCTATTGCGCGGACTTTTCCGGGCTGATAGACCGTATCCCAGGAAAGATAACCGTTCCTTTCCATCTTCTTGCGGCCCAACTGTTTCCCATTCACGGTGAGCTGCACTTCATCACAGTTGCTATACACCCAGATACTGACGGCCTCGCCTTCATGCCCCCGGAGGTTCCAGTGCGGGAAAACATGGAGGACCGGTTCGTCCGTCCACCAGGCCTTCAGGTACCAGGCCTCGTCCTTGGGGAAGCCGCAGTAGTCCAGGATGCCGAATTCGGAACCGGTGGCGGGGAAAGCCAGCGGATTCGGTTCCCCCCGGTAGTCGAAGCCGGTCCAGTAGAACAGGCCGCCCAGCCAGGGACGTTCCAGATAGTACTTCCAGCCGCGTCCGATGACGTTGTAGCAACTGTCGCGCGTGTCGTTCCGACGATTGAGCGCGGCCATCCGGCCGTTCGCCTCATCGTCGAAATAGACGCCGCGCGTCCCGCATCCGGTCGTTTCCTCGGTTCCGACGGCCCTGCGCTGCGGATACTGGGTGCGCAGTCCGTCAATATCGTTTTGAATCAGATAGTTATAGCCGGCCACATCGGCCGGGATGACGATGTGCGGACCGGAGCTGGTGGCGACGGTCATGGGGCGGGTCGGGTCCAGCCGGTGGCAGTATTCCCGCATGGATTCCACGATTTTGGTGCCTTTGTCGCTCCATTCGATGCCCCATTCCTCGTTGCCGACGCTCCAGAGGATGATGGACGGATGGTTGCGGTCGCGCTCGATCATCCGTTTCAGCAGCCGGACATGCTCGTCATTGACACCGGTGAGGCGGTTCTCTTCCAGTACGAGGATACCCAGGCTGTCACAGGCATCCAGCATCTCGGGCGTCATCGGATTGTGGCTGGACCGGTAGGCGTTCACGCCGATTTTCTTCAACTCGCGCAGCCGGAAAGCCTGCAAGGCGTCCGGGATGGCGGCACCGACGCCGGCATGGTCCTGATGCAGGTTCACCCCCTTGAGTTCCAGCCGTTTCCCATTCAATAGGAAACCCTGGTCCGCATCGAAAACAGCGGAACGGAAACCGACTGTCGTCTCATAAGTGTCCATGACAACGGCATCCTGCAGCACCTCCGTCAAAACCTTGTAAAGGTACGGATCGGAGGGACTCCAGAGATGTGGTTTGTCGACGGTAAAGCTGCGCTCGGTATGGGATTCAGCCTTGGCGAGGATGGATTGACCGGAAACGAGGGCGGAACAGACGGTATGACCGTTCGCGTCCACAAGCGTATGGCGGAGGGTATAATCGGCAGGGGCGGCAGATCCGTTTCGGACGGCCGTCTCCACGGTGACGAATGCCGTGTCGAACGAGTCGGAAAGGGTCGAATGCACGAATGTCCCGAACGGGGCGACATGGACCGGGGAAGTGACGTCCAGCCAGACGTGCCGGTAGATGCCGGCCCCTTCGTAAAACCAGCCTTCCTCCACGGTGGCATCCACCCGGACGCAGACCAGATTCTCTTCGCCGTAATTCAGATATTCGGAGATGTCGTAAACCTGGGTGGCATAGCCGCTGGGTTCATTTCCAAGGTAGAAGCCGTTCACCCAGATGCGCGCATCCCGAAAGATTCCATCGAATTGAATGGCAAAGTGTTTTCCTTCGTCACCGGCAGGAACGGTAAAGGTTTTCCGGTACCAGCCGACGCTGGTTTCAGGGTACTTGAAGCCGACGGTTTTGTAGCCGTGGCTGTGGCTGGCCTTCGCCTCGAAGGGCAGGTCGACCACCCAGTCGTGGGGCAGATCGACGGCTTTCCACTCGGCGGACCATTTCGACTTGTCGAACTTCGGGCTGTACGGCCCTTCGTTGTGGATCGAGGCCGCTTTGGTAAGATAGGTGAAATACTCCGTTCCGCAACCGAAATCCAGGGCGGGGGAAGATGCATTTCCGAATGCGAATTCCCAACCTTCATCGAAACGGATTCGTTCCCGGGCACCTGCGGGTGCCAGGATCAGCAGGAAACAAAGCGTTGCAAGGAGGGTGTTCAGGACTCTTCTCATCGTTGTCAAGTATGGCTTCTTAATTATATCAGGTTCGTCAGGGCTTCGTAAACCTTCTGGATGGGGAAGCCGACGACATTGAAATAGGATCCGTCGATGCGGGTGATGCCGGCATGGCCGATCCATTCCTGGATCGCATAAGCCCCGGCTTTGTCGAAAGGACGGCAGGTGTCCACATAGTACTCGATCTCCTCGTCGGTCAGTTCCTTGAACCAGACTTCGGTGGTGTCGCAGAAGGTTTCTTCCCGGTCGATGGTGCGGATGGTGACGGCGGTCGTGACATGGTGTTCCCGGCCGGACAGGTCGCGAAGCATGCGGATTGCGTCCTCCCGGTCCTTGGGCTTTCCAAGGATTTCACCGGGGCGGCCGCCCGACGGCGGCAGGATGACCATCGTGTCGGCGGTGATGAGGATTTCGTTGTCGGAAAGGGGGCGGTGGAAGCCGTGCGACTTGCCGACGGACATCAGCCGGGGGACTTCGTCATAGGGTGTGTCCGGGCTGAAGTGTTCATCGAAGTCGTTCAGTGTATCAACCTCGAAATCAATATTCAAGCCAGCGAGCAACTCGCGCCGTCTGGGGGAGTTGCTGCCGAGGATGACGCGCTTTCCTTTCAGGTCCATCGGCCTAGAATATCTTTTTGTACATACCGGTGTCGAAGACCCATTTTCCCTGGGCCTTCAGCGTCTGTTCGATGACCTCCCGGATGCATCCCTTGCCGCCGGGCTTGGTGGAGACGACGTCCGCCACGGCTTTCACTTCCTCGACCGCGTCTGCCGGACAGACGCCGCAGCCGGCGGCCTGGAGGACCTCGATGTCGGGCACGTCGTCGCCGAAGTACATGACATCTTCGGGCTTCAGGTCATGTTTCTCGCAGAACTCCCGGAACTGGTCCATCTTGTCCCGGCAGTGGAGATACACGTCTTCCGGCAGGATGCCGCTCGCGCGCATCCGCAACCGGATGGATTCGGAGCTGCCGCCGGTGATGATGCCCACCGGGTAGCCGTTCATCACGGCCATACGGATGGCGAAACCGTCTTTCGCGTCATACACGCGAAGGAGGTCACCTTCGGTCGTGCACAGGATGCTGCCATCGGTGAAGACGCCGTCGATATCCAAGGCGAATGCCTTGATTTTCAGAAGGTTCATAAGATTTCTCGCCAAACTCGAAATGACAGTGGTCGGATGAAACCAACTAGGACTTGTTTCCACCCAGGGGACCGAAGGAACCGAGATCGAAGGTATTGCCGCCCTGCTGTTTGGGAGCGCCGGAAAGGTCGATGACGCCGAACTGGGCCTCGTACTTGGACATGTTGTCGAAGAGGGCGTTCATCAGGCGCTTGGCATGCTCCGGAGTCATGATGATGCGGTCGCCTACCTGCGCCTTGGGAAGACCGGGCAGGGTGGCGGCGAAATCCAGCACGAACTCGCTGCGGGAATGCGAAATGATGGCGAGGTTCGAGTAGGAGACCTTCGTGGTCTGGGGGTTGAGTTCGATGCTGAGCTGGTTTTGCTGGGGTTTTGCGTTGTTGTTATCCATATTCGGGACCGTTTCAAGTTACTGTTTCGCAAAATTAACAAAAATTCCGTATTTTTGTAAGATTAAAGGAGATTCCGGGTCCGGCCCGGAATGAAAAAGAGAGATATAAAACCATGGAATTAGCAGCGAAGTACAATGCCGCGGAAGTGGAGGACAAATGGTACAGCTATTGGCTGGACCACAAGTTTTTCCATTCCGAACCCAATGAGAAGGAACCCTATACCATCGTGATCCCCCCGCCCAATGTGACGGGTATCCTGCATATGGGACACGTGCTCAACAATACCCTGAACGACGTTCTCATCCGTAACGCCCGCATGCATGGCAAGAATGCCTGCTGGGTGCCGGGTACGGACCATGCGTCCATCGCCACGGAATCCAAGGTGGTCGCCAAGCTGAAGGCGGAGGGCATCTCCAAGGAGGACATCGGCCGTGAGGAGTTCCTGCGGCATGCATGGGCCTGGAAGGAGGAGCACGGCGGCATCATCCTGCAGCAGCTCCGGAAACTGGGTTGCTCCTGCGACTGGGACCGCACCCGTTTCACGATGGAACCGGCTCTGTCCGAGGCGGTTATCAATACGTTCGTGTACTTCTACCGGAAAGGATGGATCTACAAAGGTGTCCGGATGGTGAACTGGGATCCAGAGGCCCTCACGGCCGTGAGTGACGACGAAGTCATCCACAAGGACACCCAGAGCCATTTCTACCACCTCCGTTATTTCATTTCCGACGGCCAGGGGCATCCGACGGACCAGTTCCTCACGATTGCCACCACCCGTCCGGAGACCATCATGGCCGATGCGGCCATCTGCGTGAACCCGAACGACGAGCGTCATCACTGGCTGCGCGGCAAGAAGGTCCTCATTCCGCTCATCAACCGGGAAATCCCTGTGATCGAGGACGATTACGTGGAAATGGACTTCGGTACCGGCTGCCTGAAAGTCACGCCTGCGCACGATGTGCACGACTATGAGATCGGCCTCCGCCATAACCTGCCCATCCTTGAAATCATCGACGACCACGGCAAGTTGAACGAGAAGGCGGAGATCCTCATCGGCGAGGACCGCTTCGTCGCCCGTAAGAAGATCGTGAAGATGCTGGAGGAAGCCGGCAACCTGGCGAAGGTGGAAGAGTACACCTCGCCGGTGGGTTATTCCGAGCGTACCAATGCCGTCATCGAGCCGAAGCTCTCCGCCCAGTGGTTCCTGAAAATGGACACCCTGGCGCAGGTCGCTTTGGAGACGGTCGAGAGCGGGCGTACGAAGTTCATCCCCGAGCGGTATGTGAACACCTACCGCCACTGGATGGAGAACGCCCACGACTGGTGCATCTCCCGCCAGCTCTGGTGGGGGCAGCGGATCCCGGCCTATTATCTGCCGGACGGCAAGTTCGTGGTGGAAGCCACACCGGAAGCCGCACTTGAGGCGGCACGCGCTATCTGCCCGGATATCAAGGCGGAAGACCTCCGTCAGGACGAGGATGTGCTGGACACCTGGTTCAGTTCTTGGCTCTGGCCCATCTCCGTTTTCGATCCCGAGATGCCCGGCCATCCGGACCACAAGCCGAACAAGGACTTGGCCTATTATTATCCCACGAGCGACCTCGTGACCGGCCCGGACATCATTTTCTTCTGGGTGGCCCGCATGATCATGGCCGGCGAGGAGTTCATGGGCCGGGAGCCCTTCTCCAATGTGTATTTCACCGGCATCGTGCGTGACAAGATCGGCCGGAAGATGTCCAAGACCCTGGGCAATTCCCCGAATCCGCTGGATCTGATCGCGACCTACGGCGCCGACGCCGTCCGCATCGGCATGCTCCTGTGCTCGTCGGCGGGCAATGACATTTTCTTCGACGAGGCGCAGATCAAGCAGGGCGCGGCCTTCTGCAACAAGATCTGGAATTCCTACCGTCTGGTGAAGGGATTCTCGGTCGATGATTCCATCGCCCAGGCACCCGCCGCGGCCGCCGCGATCCGCTGGTTCGACGCGAAACTGAGCGAGACCGTCGCCACCGTCGAAGACCATTACCGCAAATTCCGCATTTCCGATGCCCTGATGGCCATTTACAAACTGTTCTGGGATGATTACTGCGCCTGGTATCTGGAAGCCATCAAGCCGGCGTTCGGCCAGCCCGTTGACCGGGCTACCTATGATGCTACCCTCGGTTACTTTGAGGCCCTTCTCAAGCTCATCCACCCGGTGATGCCGTTCATCACGGAAGAGCTGTGGCAGAATATGGAGGACCGTCAGGAAGGGGAGACCATCATGTATGCGGACGCCCCGGCCGTGAAACCGTTCGATCCGGAGACCCTTGTGAACTTCGAACTCGCCGAGGAAGCCGTGAACGGCGTCCGCGGTATCCGCAACCAGAAGAACATCGCGCCGAAGGAAACCCTTGACCTGAAGATCAAAGGGGACTTCCCGGCCGACGTGCTCCCGGTCATCGAAAAGATGGGCAACGTGAAGGTGGAAACCGTGGATGATTTCGGCGGTGGACAGGGGGTCGGATTCATGGTCCGAACCTATGAAATGTTCGTCGCACTGAGCGGCCTGGTGAATGTGGCGGAGGAGATCGCGAAACTCGAAAAGGACCTCGCATACCAGCAGAAATTCTTGGCCGGCGTCCGCGGAAAACTTGCCAACGAGCGCTTCGTGGCCAATGCACCGGCCGCCGTGATTGAAAACGAGCGCAAAAAGGAGGCAGATTCGCTTTCCAAGATTGAAAGTCTTGAATCTCAGCTGAAGGCACTGAAAAACAGTTAATGAAACATAACTGTTTAACATGTTAACATTTTTGTTATGACGCATTTTGAGGTGACTTTCCCCGTCCGGTACTACGAAACCGACCAGATGGCGGTGGTCCATCACTCCAATTACATCCGCTATTTCGAGATCGCCCGGAACCAGATGATGGTGGACTGGGGTTTCCCGATCGAACGGTGCGAAAACGAGTATGGCGTGATGATTCCCATCGTCTCGGTCGAGTGCCGTTTCAAGCTTCCGGCGAGGATGGGGGATGTCCTCACGGCCGTCGCCGAGATCGACAAGACGCCCTTGGCGAAACTCGTCGTCCGGCAGGCGGTCTATAACCAGCGCGGGGAGCTCTGTGCCGACGGATCCGTCATCCTCGGTTTCATCGACTCGAAGACTTTCCATCCGGTCCGCTGCCCGGACCTGCTGGCCGGGATCATTGAGAATCATCTAAACGACAAGTAATATGCTCATGGTTTATCCCCTAATGATTGGTGGCTGGGAGATTTTCGCCATCGTCGCGGTCATCGTTCTCCTTTTCGGCGGCAAGAAGATTCCCGAGTTGATGCGTGGCATCGGCAAGGGCGTCAAGAGCTTCAAGCAGGGTATGAATGAGGTGGAGAAGGAGATCAAGGAAATCGACGAGGACTACAAAAAGGACGAGAAGAAGTAGTGGCTGCCCAGGACGGTGAAATGTCCTTCTGGGACCATCTGGACGTGCTGAGAGGGACGCTGTTCCGCTCAATCCTCGCTGTTGTCCTGGTTTCTATCGTTTTTCTGGTGATCCCGGAGCGGCTTTTCAAGGCGGTTCTCTGGCCGACGACCCCGGATTTCATCCTGTACAAGTGGCTGGGACTGGATTTCTCGATGTCCCTGATCAACATCGAGGTGTCGGCCCAGTTCTTCGTCCATCTGAAGATTTCGATCCTGATGGCGGTCATCGTCGCCTTCCCGTATATCGTCTGGGAGATCTGGCGTTTTATCGCCCCCGCCTTGTATGAAAGGGAGAAGACTGCGGTGCGGAAGGCTTTCGGGATGTCCTCGTTCCTGTTTTATCTGGGCGTCGCCGTGGGCTATTTCATCGTCCTGCCGGTGTGCCTGATGTTCTTCATGAACTATACGGTAAGCGACACGGTGCTGAATACGATTTCCCTGAGCTCGTACATCTCCCTGTTCACCTCGATGGTGTTCCTGATCGGCCTGCTGTTCGAGTTCCCGACCGTCGTGCTGGTCCTGTCGAACCTGGGCGTGCTGACCCGGAAGCAGCTGAAGGGATTCCGCAAGGCCGCCTTCGTCGTGATCCTGATCCTGGCGGCGCTCATCACCCCGAGCGACCCATTCTCCATGTTCGTGCTGTCCATCCCGCTGTACGGCCTGTATGAGTTCTCCATCCTAGTGTGCAAGCCCGATGATATCGATCAATAACGTCACGGTGTCCTACGGCAGCTTCACCCTGCTCGACGACATCAGCGTCCATATCAGCGAAAGCGACAAGATCGGCCTCGTCGGCAAGAACGGGGCCGGGAAGTCCACGCTGATGAAACTGATCACGGGGGAGCAGAGCCCGACCGCGGGCCATGTGGACATGCCGTCCGACCTTAGGATCGGATACCTGCCCCAGATCATGGAGCATCACCGGGGGCGGAGTGTCATCGACGAAGTGATGACGGTCTTCGACCATCTGCATGGGATGGAGCGGGAACTGGACCGGATCAATGAGGAGCTGGGGGAGCGGACGGACTATGAATCAGCGGATTACGCCCGCTTGATCGACCGTCTGAACGAGATTAATGACCGACTTGCGCTGGAAACGGGGGAGTCGCCCCGGGTGCAGGCGGAACGGACGCTCTACGGTCTCGGCTTCAAGGAAGACGAGCTGGAACGTCATACGGAAACCTTCAGCCAGGGCTGGAACATGCGTATCGAGCTGGCGAAGGTCCTGCTCGCCCATCCGGATGTCCTGCTCCTGGACGAGCCTACGAACCATCTGGATATCGAATCCATCGAGTGGTTTGAAGACTACCTGAAATCCTTCCGTGGCTCCCTGCTCCTGGTCTCCCATGACCGTAAGTTCCTGGATAATGTCACCACCCGGACCGTCGAGATCCTCCTGGGCCATATCCATGATTACAAGGTGCCTTACAGCCAATACGTTACGCTCCGAGCGGAACGGTTGGCCCAGCAGACGGCCGCGTATGAGAACCAGCAGCGGATGATCGAGAAGACGGAGGATTTCATCAACCGGTTCCGCTACAAGCCCACCAAGTCCAACCAAGTCCAGTCCCGCATCAAGGCGCTGGAGAAACTGGACCGCATCGAAATTGACGAGACGGACGACGCGAAACTGAATCTTCGCTTTCCGCCGGCCGCCCGTTCGGGCGATGTCGTCTTCAAGGGGACGGACCTGACCGTCGGATACCCGCAGAAGATTGTTTTCCGGAATGCCGAGGTGGAGATCAAGCGCGGGGAAAAGGTCGCCCTCATCGGCCGGAACGGTGAAGGAAAGACCACCTTGATGCGCGTCATCATGGGGGAACTGGAGCCGGTTTCAGGCGAGGCGAAGGTGGGACACAATGTCCATATCGGCTATTATGCACAGAATCAGGAAGATATCCTGGACCGGAACGAGACGGTGTTCAGCACCCTGGACCGCATCGCTGTGGGCGAAATCCGGACGAAGCTGCGCGACTTGCTCGGCGCTTTCCTGTTCAAAGGGGAGGATATCGACAAGAAGGTTTCCGTCCTCAGCGGCGGCGAGCGTGCCCGCCTGGGCATGGCCAAACTGATGCTCTCCCCGTACAACGTCCTGGCGCTGGACGAGCCCACGAACCACATGGACATCCGCTCCAAGGACCGGCTCAAGCAGGCCCTGCAGGCTTTTGACGGCACACTCATTGTAGTATCCCATGACCGGGATTTCCTGGACGGGCTGGTGGACAAACTGTACGAGTTCCGGGACGGGAAGGTGAAGGAGCATCTCGGTGGCGTATCCGACTTTCTGGCAAAGCGGAAACTCGAGAGCCTCCGGGAACTTGAGCGACTCGCTCCGGTGGAGAAGGCGGCGGATGACCGCAAGGTCCAGGCACAGGAATCCTTCCAGGCCCGGAAGTCCGTCTCCAAGGAGGTCCGCAAGATTCAGAACCGGATCGACTATCTGGAGAAGGAAATCGGCAAACTGGAAAAGCGGCAGGCCGCCATCGAAAAGGTGCTGGCCGCACCCGGCCCCGGCGACGACGTGATGGAACTGACCCGGGAATACCTGGAGAACAAACGCAGTCTGGACGTCTTCACGGAAGACTGGAGCACCCAGATGGAGAAGTTGGACAACTAAAACTATACTGATATGAGAATCTTGAAAGACAAATCCTTGACAGCGGTCATCGGAATGATTGCTTTCGCTGCCGTGCTCCTGTTGGCACCGCAGCGTGCCGCCGGCCAGAACCTGTCCGCCCAGCTCACGGACAAGGATATCGTGGTCTCCGAGTTCAATGCGCTCAACGTGTCTGACGACTTCGAGGTGACGGTCTCCAAGGGTACCTATGGCGTGCGCCTCACCGTGGACAAGGAACTGGCTCCCTATGTGGAAGTGTATGTCCGTTCCAAGACCCTTTACATTTCTTATGACGATAAAGCGGTTCCGAAAGAGATCAAGAAAATGTACAGGGGCCGGGGCGGTCTGACTCCTGTGTTCCGCGTCGTAGCCTATACGCCTGAGCTCCGGTCCGTTTCGCTGGCTGACAACGCCAGCCTTACCGGTGTCGAAGAGTTTACGGCTCCCGAATTCGAACTGACGATGGCCGGCAAGACCCAGGTGAGGAATCTCGCCGTCAGCGCCAATTCCGCGCGGATTCTGATGAAAAAGAATGCGATAGCCACCCTGTCGGTCAAGACGGAACGCGGCATCGAGGTCAACACCGACAACAACGCCAACCTCAGGCTCACCTTCACCGGCAAGGAACTCGCCCTGACTTCCGACGGCTCTTCCGTCGTCGTAGCGGAAGGCGGCACTACCACTGCCCTGAACCTGATGACGAGCGGTTCTTCCCAGGTCAGCGTCACTTCCGAGACCGGAAAACTTGATCTCACGACCGAAGGCAGTTCCAAGCTGACCCTTACCGGAAAGGCGACCGAGATGCTCGTCAAGGGCTCCCGCAGTTCCGTTGTCGATGCTTTCTCCATGCCGGTGGAGAAGGTCGATGCCACGCTGTCCAATTCTTCCAGCGTCACCGTATCCGTTTCCAAGCAGGTGTTTGCGAACCTGGTCGGAGGCAGTTCCCTGTATTACAGCGGGTCGCCGGAGTTCCGGATCGAGAAAATCGTGAAGTCCACCCTGGCCCCTTACGGTACGAAATAATGCAAGTCTTTGACAGCCATGTCGATACCCCTTCACAACTGATCCGTCTCCGGAATCTGGGCATCGACAACCGATATGGGCACGTCGATTTCCCCAAGCTCAGGCGCGGGGGAGTCGGCGGCTCTTTTTTCGCCCTTTATACGCCGGCTGAAATGGCGCCGGACGCCGCCACACGATATGCACTGGAGATGATTTCCGCCGTCTATGACGCCGTCGATGCCAACCCGGATTTCGCGTCACTTGCCTTTTCGCCGGAGGATGCTGAAACTAATGCGAAGGACGGGTTGATCTCCGTCTTCATCGGCATGGAAAATGGATCGCCGATCCAGCAGTCGCTGTCGATGCTGCGTACTTTCTATCGACTGGGTGTGAGTTATGTGACACTTACGCACAACGGCGACAATGCCATAGCCGACAGCGCTGCCGAAGGAAAGCGTTGGCACGGCCTGAGTCCTTTCGGGAAGGAGGTCGTTGCCGAAATGAATGCGCTGGGCATGATGGTCGACCTGTCCCATGCCTCCGACGAGACCTTCTGGGATTGCATCCGGCTGTCCCGGGCCCCGGTAATCGCCACGCATTCCTGCTGCCGGGCGCTCTGCAACCACCGGCGCAACCTGACTGACGAGATGCTGCAGGCATTGGGGGAGAAAGACGGCTATGTGGGCATCAATTTCTATCCCGCCTTCCTGTCGGATAATTTCCTTTCCAATCCGAAGGATGCCGCTTTGTTCGATGAGGGTGACCGGGTGGAAGCCGCTTTCATCGCGCACCCCGACGACCCGGTGCGTGTCAAGGCCTGGGAGGAAATGCAGGACCGGCTTGAAACGATCTGGCGTCCCGGCGTCCGGGAGATCGTGGACCATATCGACCATGCCGTGTCCATCATCGGTATCGACCACGTCGGCATCGGCAGTGACTTCGACGGTATCCTGGTACCGCCTGCCGGACTCGAGAATGTGTCCAGGATCGGACTTGTTTTCGATGAGATGCGCCGTCGAGGCTATGCCGAAAAGGACATCGACAAGGTGGCAGGGGAGAACTTGATGGCGGTGATGCGGAGAATCGGTGATTGCGCCGATTTGGAACGGTAAAAGGGCCTTTATGAGGCCCTTTTAAGGTGAAAACAAAAAAGTTATAACGTTTAACTTTTTTGTTTTCTTTCTTTTATATCAACCGATTAAATCTTCAAGCAGTGTGAGTCGCAGGAAATCGAGGGCAGAGGCTGCAAAACGCTCGATATTCCGCTTTCGATCGTTTTTGAAGAGCCGTTTGACAGTCTTCGTACCCCTTGGACCGGCCACGCCGATCCATACGGTGCCCACCGGATTGAAAGCGTCGCCGTCCGGTCCGGCAAGTCCGGTCGTGGAGACCGCATAGTCACTTCCGGTCACACGGCGGACGCCTTCGGCCATTGCCGCCGCAACCTCTCCGCTCACGACTCCGAAACGTTCGACGGTTTCCGCCGGGACACCGAGGACTCTTTCCTTCACGGATACGGCATAGGAAGTCACCGATCCCAGGTAATAGGCCGATGAACCCGGGACTGAAGTAATCAGATGGGAAATCTCACCGCCGGTGCAGGATTCAGCGACGCTGAGCGTCTTTCCGGAGGCCTTGAGCAGGCGGCCGATGGTTGCCTCCAGCGTGTCATCCTGGTCGGAATAGACTTTGTCGCCGAGGATTTCCTTGAGGCGGACCAACTGTTCTTCCACACGCGCGTTTTGTTCCTCCCGTTTACCACCATAGATGGACAGACGGAGTCGGATGCCCGTGAGCGGGTTGGGCAGATAGGCGAGGTGCATATCCTTCGGAAGATGATCTTCCCAGGGTGCAATCAATTCAGACAGAGCAGATTCTGCAATTCCGAACACCATGATGCTGCGGTGCAGGATGTCCTCCAGGGGATAGTGCGCCCGGATATCCTCCATGACGGAAGGGATGGCGCCGACGGCCTCGAACGGAACGCCGGGAAGGGCGAACAGCGTGGCGTTGTAGGAGTCTTCCGGGAAACGGAATACCATGACGGGCGCTGTTCCCTTGCGGTTGGGAATGACCTCGCACCGGTCCGGGACCAAGGCTTGCGCCCGGTTGATCGGCAGTATATCCAGCCCACGACCATGCAGGATCTCTTCGATGATGGCGAGCTGTTCCTGGTTTTCTATATAGCCGGTGCTGCCGGACAGTTCGGCCAGGACGCCTTTCGTGATGTCGTCCTTGGTCGGACCGAGACCGCCTGTAGTGATGACAATATCATTGACAGTCAGCTCGTTGCGGAGATTGTTCAGGATTTCGTCGCGGTCATCCCCGATGGACAGCATGCGGGTGACGCGGATCCCGGCCTCTTCGAGCGCGACGGCGAGCCGGGATGAATTGATGTCCACTACCTGGCCGATGAGGATCTCATCGCCGATGGTGCAGATGGAAGCTTGGATCATAGTTGCAATTGAGGATTGTCGAGGGCCTTGAGGAGGCGTTTCACGGTCTTTCGCCCCTGATTCGGGATGCCCTGCGCCACTTCGATCAGGGAGGCGCCGGCCTGAAGCAAGGCAATGGCTTCATCAGACGTCGTTACGGCCCCGGAACCAATGATAGGAAGGCGTTTCCGGGTGTATTCCGAGCAGAAACGAACCTTGGCGACACCCGGTGCCACGACGCCGTCAAATCCTGACAGGAGGCAGAAATCCAGGATCCGTGCCATCTGTTCCTCCGTGTGTCCGGGAGCGATTCGCAGGACGATGGGCTTGTACCGTTCGTAGTAGAGCCGGAGGCTGAGCAGTTCATCCAGAAGTTCGGTCCAATCCGAGAAATCGTCCAGGGAAGACAACCCGCTTTCCCGGTTTATGTCGATGATGTAATAATCAGCAAAGTCGTACAGCAACGAAAACTGGCGGATCATGGACTCCTGGGCGTTTTTTTCGGATTCTCCCTCCGCCCGTAGTTCCACCGCGGCCACAATGGGTGACTTCCGGCTCTGCAGGCGCTCTGCAACGTCCTTTACGGGCATATCACCCGGAATGACGCCGGTGAAGCTGAAACCGATGCTGTCGATTTCGTCCAACAGGTCCACCTGCCGCTCCAGCACCGGTGCGAACCCGACGGGATGCCGGAACTGGATACCGAAGACCTCACGAGCCAAAGCCGGATGTTCCCGCCTGAATCTCAGGCGGTTCCAGAACCGGAACCCTGGAATGTGCCGCATCCAGAGCATCCGGCGGGCATAGGGTTGCAGATTGCTCATCGTGTCCTCCGGTTTGACATACAAAGATAATAAATCTTATTGGAACTCTTCAAACGTGTTGTCGTCGTAGAACACGAGAATCTTGGAAACGCGACGAGGAGGCTGCGCTGGCGCAAATACGGGATTCTCAGACGCTGATCCGGACGCGTCCTTATACATGCGGCCTTTACCGGTCAGCAGCCAGTCCATGCTGATCTGCGGGAAGTGTACGGCCATGGCTTCCAGGAAATCGAATCCCGGCTTGTTCCGACCGGACAGGATATGGGAAATGCCTGCGCGAGCGACGCCCAATGTATCGGCCAACTGCGCCTGCGAAATATTCTCTGCGTCCAGAAACTGTTGAAGACGTTTGTCCATACGTGTATTCTTAATAGTTACAAAAGTAAAGAATCTAAAGTGGAAATACAAGTTAAAATAATGGTGAAATGCGGGTAGGGAAGTACTGAAATCGTGCTGTAAATATTTGAAGTACAAATCGTGATAGGTATTCTTAATATACTGATTTAGATATATTTAATAATAGCATTATAACATATATGTTCGCGTTTCTGTCGTACTTAGTCCTCTGTTTATTTCTTCATTTTCTTCCAAAGTTTAATAAACCATTGTAAGTATCTGATTTATAAGTAATTATCATACATATAAAACAAATATAATAATTGCTTATGAAGGAAAATGTGACTTGTGTGGATAACGATTATCCAAGCCGCCGATGATTTACATTTGTAAACAATGGAATGAACAAAAATGCATATGAAACGTGGCTTCAAAACAGGATTGACCGAGATTTCAATATTCGTGGAGAATTGTGTAACTTCGCGCAGATTTTAAAACCTAAGCATGATACCCGAAATCCATATCGAGGATTATAACTACCCGCTTCCTGACAGTCGGATCGCAAAGTATCCGCTACCGGAACGGGATTCTTCCAAACTGCTCCATTATGTCGACGGACATGTGGAAGAGTTTGTTTTCCGTCAATTGCCCGATCTTCTTCCAGACAACGCCTTGATGGTTTTCAATGACACGAAAGTCGTTCCCGCGCGGATGCATTTCCAACGTGCTACCGGTGCCCATATCGAGATTTTCTGCCTGGAGCCAATCCAACCTGTCGAGTATGCGACGGCATTTGCAGCGACGGACACCTGCACATGGAAATGTGTCATCGGCAATGCGAAGAAGTGGAAGGATGATGTCCTGACGCTTTTCAGGGCGGATGATACGCCCGATATGGGCCTGGAAGCCAGATTGTCAAGTCGTGACGGACAGACCGGCGTCGTAGAATTCCGATGGACCGACGGCTCACCCTTTTCCCGGGTCCTGGAAGTCTGTGGGACCGTTCCGATTCCACCGTACTTGAACCGGGAGTCCGAAAAAATCGACATTGAGCGCTACCAGACCCTGTATGCCCATATACGCGGATCCGTCGCCGCACCGACGGCAGGACTGCATTTCACAGAGGACGTCCTGGGGCGGATCAAGGCAAAGGGCATTGATATGGAAACGGTGTGCCTCCATGTGGGCGCCGGAACTTTCCTTCCTGTCAAGAGTTCCTTGGTCTCGGAGCATCCGATGCACCGGGAACCTTTTGTAGTAAAACTTCAGTTATTGAAGGATATCTGTCGGATGGACAGGAAGTTGATTGCGGTTGGAACCACGTCGGTACGGACGCTGGAATCCCTGTATTACGTGGGTGTGAGCTGCATCGAAAAGGGGGTTCCAGAGGATGTGCCGCAGTGGGCTCCCTATGAGCGTGAGTACCCGTACAGCACGCAGGAAGCACTTGAAGCCATCATCCGTTACCTGGAGGCGAATCAGCTGACGGAGCTCAAGATCGGCACGCGGATCATTATCGTTCCGGGCTTCCGGTTCCGCCTGGTGGACCTGATGGTCACGAATTTCCATCAGCCGGAGAGCACGCTTATCCTGCTGGTGTCCGCCTTTGTGGGTGGGGACTGGCGCACCATCTATGATTATGCGCTCGCGAACGGTTTCCGGTTCCTCAGTTACGGGGACAGCTCCCTGCTGGTCCGCGCTTGACAATTCGGCCCGTTTTTCGTACCTTTGCGCTGTACAAAACCGACGACTATGGATGAATTGAATCCTTTCGAGGACATTGCTCCTTATAATGACGAAGAAGCGGCTGCCGCCCTGTCCAAGTTGGCCGAGCATCCCAACGTACCGTGGATTTCCAAATACATTTTCAACAACCAGCCCGAAACGTACCTACGCGACATTCTCCGGAGCATCCGCACGGTGGATGACTTCCAGAAGGTGGTGATGTCAAAGGCTACCGAATGGGTCATCGAGAAATCGGTCCGCAACTTCTCCTACGACGGCCTGAACAAGCTGCAGGCCATCGAGGGCAAGTATCTGGCGATGTCCAACCACCGGGACATCATCCTGGATCCGGCCTTCACGCAACTGATCCTGCATCGGAACCAGATGCCTCTGACCGAAATCTGCGTGGGTGACAACCTGCTCAAGAGCAAGACGATCGAGCGCCTGATCCGCTCCAACCGGATGATCAAGGTTATCCGCGGCATCTCGGCCCGTGAACTCTACCTGTCGTCCCAGGTCCTTTCCAAGTATATCCGCGAGAGTATCACCAGCGGCAAGAGTTCCGTCTGGATCGCCCAGCGGCAGGGACGGACAAAGGATGGTGTCGATGTCACCGAACAGGGACTTTTGAAGATGTTCGACATGAGCGGCACCCAGGATTTCGTGCAGAACTTCCTGGAACTGAACATCATCCCGCTCAGCATTTCTTACGAATACGAGCCCTGTGACATTCTGAAGGCCCGCGAAATCCTCATTTCACGCACCCAGAAATATGTCAAGACGGAAAACGAGGACCTGCAGAGCATCATGCTGGGTATCAAGCAATGGAAAGGCAACGTTCACCTGAATTTCGGCGATCCGCTCACGGAGGACGAGATCCGCGAGGCGTCCGTCTGTGACAAGAATGACCGCTACCAGTTGCTACGTCACGCCGTGGACGTCCGCGTCATCAACGGCTACAAACTCTGGAACACGAATTACATCGCCTACGACCTGGCCAACCATACCTTCAAGTATGCCGACAGATATTCGCCGGAGGAATTGCAAGCTTTCATCGAATTTACCGAGCACCAGCTGGACCAGGTGGAACCCACACTAAACCGGCAGGACCTGCGGGACATTTTCCTCCGCATCTACGGAAACCCCGTGATGATGAAGGAAAAGTTCGCAGCGGAAGAATAAGGAAAGCGGCCCGGGTTTTTCAACCGGGCCGCTTTTTCTTTAATTCTTCATGTGGACATCCAACTGCGGGAACGGGAATGAGATTCCGTGCTTGGGGATTTCCCTGTAAATATTCTCGTTGAGCCAGTGCTGGACTTTCTTGAAGTTCTTGCCCTCGATCCATACGCGGAGTTTGATCCTGACGGCGCTGTCGTTCAATTCATCCACATACACTTTCGGGTTCTTCGCTCCGGGAGTTTCCTTGTTCAGGATCAGCGGCTGCTGCTTGACCAGTTCCAGCAGGATGTCCTTGACCTGGTCGAAATCGGTGCCGTACGGAACATTGAATTTGCAGCTGAGACGCTGGGGAGTCGGGCGGGTGTAGTTGTCGATGATGTCGGTGGAAATGGAGCCGTTGGGGATGATGATCTCCCGGTTGTCCGTGGTGATCAGTTTCGTATGGGCGATCGTAATCTCGGAAACCCGGCCGAAGTAATCCTTCACCTTGATGTAGTCATCGACCTTGAAAGGCTTGAAGGCCAGCAGGATGATGCCGCCGGCGAAATTCTGGACGGTCCCGCTCATCGCCATGCCGATGGCCATGCCGCCGGCTGCCAGCAGGGCGGCGATGGACGTGGTGTTGATTCCGAGGGTTCCGACCATGGAGAGGATCAGGACGATCCACAGGACGGCACTCACCAGGCTCTGCATGAAGGATGAAAGCGTGGAATCCGATTTCTTCTTCTCGAAGGCTTTCGCGATGAGATTCTTGGTTTTCCGGATCAGCCAGGCTCCGATGATGTAGATCAGAAGGGCGAGCAGTACCTTGAGGCCGAACTTGGCGACGGAGGACAAGGTTCCTTGCAGCAGTTGGTCCGCAGGCGTGGTGCGGATCGTTTCAACGAACTGGCTTCCCTTGGCGACAAGGGTGTCCGCTGAGAATTTTTCCGCGTCGACGGCGGGGGCGGACTGGAGGAGATGAATCAACATATACCTATAGATTAATGATTAAATATGCCATATAAGCAGCCCAGATGAGCAGGAAAAGGGAACCGTCCAGCCGGTCGATCATCCGCTTTTTGCCGATGACACCTGCGGTCAGGAGCGCCAGGGCGCTCACGAGCAGGACGCCGAGGTCCACATAGGTGATGTGGTCGAAGGAAAGCGGGGAGATGAGCGCCGAACCGCCCAGGATCAGCAGGATATTGAAGACGTTGGAGCCGATGATGTTGCCGAGGGCGAGCTGCCCTTTCTTCTTCGCGGCGGCCACCACGCAGGTGGCCAGCTCCGGCATGGAAGTGCCGCCGGCCAGGATGGTAATGGCGATGAACTTGTCGCTGACTCCAAGCGCGCTGGCGAGCGCGGTTGCATTGTTCACGAACAGCTTGCCGCCGAAAGCGAGTCCGGCGATGCCGGCGACGATCAGCAGGAGACACAGCCAGACATTACGCTGTTTGGCGGGGGAGTCGTTCTCATCGGGCTTGTTCCCTTTGAAACTCATGACCATGTAAGCGACGAAGAACGCGAGCAGGATGCCGCCGTCCCAGCGGCTCAACCCATTGGATCCGAAGCGGAAAATGGTGAATTCGAGACCGAGGACGATCAGGAGCACCGTGGTCAGCAGATTCACCGGAATGTCCCGTTTCCAGTTGGAAGGGGTGATGGCCATCGGGAGGATGAGCGCCGTGACGCCCAGGATCAGCAGGGTGTTCATGATGTTGGATCCCACCACATTGCCGATGGCGATGTCGGCGTTGCCCTGGAAGGCGCCGATGAAACTGACCACCATTTCCGGCGCCGACGTGCCCATTCCGACGATGGTCAGGCCGATGATGAACTCGCTCAGGCCGAAGCGCCGGGCGATTCCTGAGGCACCGTCCACGAGCCAGTCAGCACCGAAAACGATGAGGGCAAGACCGGTGCACAGAAGCAATATTTGCAACCAAATCATTTCTGTTTTCTTTTTAGCGCGCACACGTTTTCCACATGCATCGTGTGCGGGAACATATCGACGGGCTGCACCGCCGTGATTTCATAGTCTTGGCAGAGGATTGCCAGGTCGCGGGCCTGGGAGGCGGGATTGCAGCTGACATAGACCATCCGGTCCGGAGCTGCGTTCAGGATGACCTTCGCCACGTCGGGATGGATGCCGGCACGGGGCGGATCCAGGATGACGACGTCGGGCCGGCCGTGTGCGGCGACGAACCGGTCGTTCAGGACATCCTTCATGTCACCGGCGAAGAACGTGCAGTTCGTGATCCCGTTGGCCGCCGCATTGGCCTCCGCATCCCGGATGGCTTCCGGAACGTATTCAATGCCAATGACTTTCGATGCCTGCCTGGAAACGAACTGGGCGATGGTCCCCGTACCGGTGTACAGGTCGTAAACGACTTCGTTACCGGTCAGGGCCGCAAATTCCCTTGCTACGCTGTACAGGCGGTATGCCTGCAGGGAATTCGTCTGATAGAAGGATTTCGGGCCGATTTTGAACCGCAGCCCTTCCATTTCCTCGTAAATGGCTTCGTCGCCCTTATAGAGGATAGGGGACTGGTCGCCTATGGAATCGTTCAGTTTCTCGTTAATGACGTACCAAAGGGATGTAATCTGCGGGAATTCGGCTGCTACGGCATCCAGGAGGGCGGTTCGCTTTTCCACATCCTCGTACGCAAAGCAGAGGATGAGCATTACCGCACCCGATTCGGTCGTCCGGACGAACATGTTGCGGAAATACCCCCGATTCTCCCGGATATTGTAGAATTCGTAACCGTTATCGATGCAGAACTTCTTGATAAACAAACGGATAGAGTTGGAAGGTTCCGGCTGGAGATGGCATTTCCTGATATCCAAGACCTTGTCGAAGAATTTGCCGACATGGAACCCCAGGCCCATCCGGTCGTTTTCCGGAATGGCGTCCGGATCCTCGTCCCGAAGCACCCAGCGCTTGCTGGAAGCGCTGAATTCCAATTTGTTACGATAAAAAGTCGTACGTTGGGAGGGGAGTGTCGGACGGATTTCAGGAACCTCCAGATGTCCGATTCTCACCAATTGGTCATACACCTGCTGCCGTTTGGCCTCCAACTGCATTTCATAAGGCAACGGCTGCCACCGGCATCCGCCGCAGACGCCGAAATGCTCGCAGAACGCGTCCAGTCTGTGCGGGGAAGGCTGGATCATCCGCGAGATGAAGCCTTCCATATAGTTTTTCTTCTTCCTGAAAACCTGGATGTCAACGATATCGCCGGGAACAGCGAAATCGACGAAGACGACCATTCCGTCCACGCGTGCCAACGCTTTGCCTTCGGCCGCGACAGCTTCGATGGTGACGTTCTCCAGTTTCAGGTCGACTTTTTTCTTGCTCATGCCGTTTTACGGTTACATTCAACAAAGATACTCATTTTCGTTCAGAAATGAAACGGCCCGTAGAATTACTGCCTGCAGGGGAGATTTCCGTTTCCATTACTTAACATAATATAAATTGTGTAACAAAACTGGAAAAAGCAGGCGAGCGTACCGAAAATGACAAAGAATCAGAAAAAAAACGTATTTTTGTAAAAATAAACAGATCAGACCGGAGAATGAATAATACAGTGAAATCAATCGTCCTGGCAACCCTCGTCGCATGGACGGTCTGCGGCTGCAAAGTGGACGAACGATATGATTTGAACAATTTGGATACGGAGGCGACTTTGTTCAAAGGCGCGACGTTTCCGATCGGTAATCTGAAACCGTTTGTACTGAACGATTTTTTCAACCTGGACGGCAACGCGTTCATCACGGTCGATGCGGCCGGCGACTATCATCTCCATTTCCGGACCGACCCGTTCGAGTTTTCCGTAACCGCCCCGCCTGTTTCCGGATCGGACTTATCCTTTACCTTCGAACCGGTCCAGTATAAATTGGGTACCCTTCCGCCCATGCTGAACGATCCTGCACAGCATGTCACGGCCCAGCTTTCGGAACTGGAAGTCGCCCTTTCGGTGGACAGCAGTGTTCCGGCCACCTTTTCGTTCGGTGCCGTCCTGTCAACGGTGCGTAACAAGGAAACCCTCCACCAGTTCAGCCTGGATGGGTTGAGCATTGCCTCCGGAAAGACGGAATTTGTCTTTAACGGATCGGGGTCCGGAGATCGTAACGATGTGATTTATAAGCAGATATCAGATATATCAACCCTGCTTTCCCCCATCCCGGACATGCTGGAAATCAAGGATATGACGGTCCATATGGACCCGGATCAGTCCGCCCTTCTGGTCGCCGGAAGCGAATACGGACTGTCCGGACAGGCGGTCGTCGATTCTCCCCTTTCCTTTACGGCTGATTCCCGGATGGATCTGGAAATCCCCATCGACGACGCCAAGATGGAACTGGATGTCGTCGGCTTGAAGAAAGCGGTCCTCAACATGGAGGTGACGAATACCATTCCCCTGTCGTTTTCGGCAGAAGTCAGTGCCCTTTCCGCCGACGGCAGCACCATTAGCAGTGTTTCTGCGAAGACGGACCGGGCCATCGCTGCCGGGACGGCGGCTGCTCCCGTGACAACCCCGCTGGCCGTGACATTGACCACGGACGGCGACCTTCGATTCCAGGGGTTGCGCCTGAAACTGAGCGCCGCTTCCGATCCCCAGGTGGCCGGGACCCATCTCAACAAGGCGCAGGGACTTGAGTGCCGGAATCTGGTCCTGTCCCTTCCGGACGGAGTACAAGTGAAATTGGATATCAAATAAATAAAACAACTGACAGTATGAAAAAGCTATTTACCCTGTTCCTGTCCGGCGTGCTTGCCGTCGGTGCATCTGCGGAATTGTATTCCCAGGACTTTGAAACCGGCTATTTCCTCGGCGGCAATTCCTTTGCCTTCCGGATGAATCCGGCTTTCCAAGCCGAACGCGGTATCTTCTCCATCGGCCTCGGACAGCCGGGTATCGGGACTTGGAGCAATCTCGGACTCAGCACCTTCCTGTATCCGTCCGACAATTCGGTCTATACCTTCATGAATGACCGGGTCTCCACGTCGGAGTTCCTGGGCAAGATCCGTCCGACCAACAGCCTGAACCTGGATGTGAACATGCCCCTGCTGACCCTGGGTTTCTGGTCCAACGAGACGTTCGTCACCCTGGATTTCACGCTCCGCAGCATCAATACCGTGGCGGCCCCCTATGATTTCTTCCGTTTCCTGAAAGAAGGAACCGAGAAGGTGAATACCTTCAATTTCTCGGGAATGGGGCTCAGTTCCAACACCTTCGGCGAGGCCGCATTCGGCTGGAGCCGCAATTTCGGAGAATTCAACATCGGTTTCCGGCTCAAGGGAATGATCGGCCTGCTGGAACTGGAGGAGCGGATGAACGACCTCAAGATGACGATGAATCAGGAGAAATGGGAAGTGACCGGAAAGGGAGATCTGTATGCGTCCTCCCCTGCCCTTCGGTTCTCCCACAATGACAACGGAGAAATCTCCCTTGATTCGTTTGATTTGAATCGGGAAAAGATCGCCCCTGCCGGTTACGGTGGAGCGCTGGATCTGGGTTTCACCTGGAACGTCATCCGTGACCTGACCGTTTCCGCCGCCGTGCTAGACCTGGGTGCCATCTATTGGATCCGCAATTTTGTCGCCCATACCTCCGAATCGGGCTATTCCTGGACTCCTTCCGACAAACCGATCGATCCGATGGGCAGCGAAGTCCAGCGTGAACTGGACAGGATGGGGAATGCCCTTTCCGGTCTGTTCCGTTTCAAGGATGCCGGAGCCGGGAGCGCTGTCAAGATGCTTCCCTGGCGGATGAACGTAGGCGCGGAGTACCGGATGCCTTTCTATGACAGGCTTTCTGTCGGCGCACTCTATACGGGTCGCATGGGCGATATCTTCTCCCGTCATACGGGCCGTTTCTCCGTGAACTGGAATCCTGCCGATTTCTTCAGCCTTTCTACGAGTACGGCGCTCAGCAATATCGGTGAAAGCATCGGCTTTGCCATGAACCTGCATCCGGGCGGCATCAACTTGATGGTCGGCTGTGATTACATTCCTTTCCGGGTCGTGAACGTATCGCCGCTCTTCAAGAACATGCCCGAGAAGTATAAGAAGATTTCCGTGGTGCCGGCCAACCACATGAAGATGAACCTGTTTGTCGCCCTGCACATTGCCGTGGGCGAGCGTCGTCTGGATCACACGCGGCGTATCGATTGGTAACCGCCTGCAGTGTACGATGCCTATAACCATTAAAACCGTCGAAAGCCGGAAGGATTTGCGCGCTTTCGTCAAGTTTCCGCTGAAGCTGTATAAGGACTGCCCGTACTATGTTCCGGGCATCTATATGGATGAACTCTCCACGCTGGATGTGTCCAAGAATCCCATGGGCAAGTATTCCAAGTCGGAGAAGTACCTGGCTTACAACGGGAAAGGAGAAATTGTCGGGCGTGTCATCGCCATCATCAACGAGATTGCGAACCGCGACTGGAACCATGCCGAGGTCCGCTTCGGCTGGATGGACTTCATTGACGACAAGGAAGTTTCCAAGGCCCTCATCGAGGCGGTCATCGCCTTCGGGAAGAAGCATGGGATGACGCAGATTTCCGGTCCGCTCGGATTCACGGACTTCGACAGCGAGGGCTGTGTCGTGGAAGGTTTCGATGACATGAGTTCCTTCGCCCTCCGGTACAATTATCCCTACTACGCGGAGCATTTCGAGGCACTGGGGTTCGGAAAGGCCAACGACTGGCTGGAATACCGGATCTTCGTTCCCGAAGAGGTGCCTGAAAAAGTGACCCGCATGGCGGCCATCGTCTCCGAGCGCTATGGCCTGCATATCCGGAAGATCACCCGGAAGATCGTCCGGGAGGAAGACTACGGGACCAAGGTCTTTGAACTGGTGAACCGCACCTACTGTGACCTGTATGACTTTACGGTCATGCCCGAAGATGTGATGCAGTCCTATGTCAAAACCTATCTGGGGCTGCTGGATCTAAACTTCCTGACCGTTGTGGAAGATTCAGCCGGTAAACTGGTGGCTTTCAGCGTTTCGATGCCTTCCATCGCCAAAGCCGTCTTCAAGAGCAAGGGTTACCTGTTCCCTACGGGCTGGTTCCGTCTCCTGCGTTCCATGTATTGGAAGTATGAGGACGCGCTGGAACTGCTGCTGATTGCGGTGGATCCCGAGTATCGGAACAAGGGTGTCCATGTGCTGCTGTTCAACGAACTCATTCCGCAGCTCATCAAGAACGGCTTCAAGTACGGCGAATCCAATGCCGAGATGGAGTCCAACACCAGCGTCCAGAACCTCTGGAACCAGTATCGGAAAGAATTCAAGCGCCGCAGGCGCGTCTTCAGCAAGGAGATCTGAGCCATGTCCGCGTCGAGTGCCATGCTCCCTCCCCTGCCGGAACGGATGCGTCCCAAGTCGTTGGACCAGTATGTGGGCCAGCGGCACCTGGTGGGGGAAGGCTGCGTCCTGCGGAAGATGATCGAGAGCGGAAACCTCTCATCCTTCATCCTCTGGGGGCCTCCGGGCGTGGGAAAGACGACATTGGCCCATATCATCGCCGAAACGATGGACAGGGAGTTCTATACCCTGTCCGCCGTCACATCCGGTGTCAAGGACGTCCGCGAGGTCTTTGACAAGGCCCGCGCGAACAACTTGTTCAACCAGCGCGGTGCGCCCGTCTTGTTCATCGATGAAATCCACCGCTTCAACAAAGGGCAGCAGGATGCTCTCCTCGGAGCCGTGGAAACGGGCACCATCGTGCTGATCGGAGCGACTACGGAGAACCCCTCTTTCGAGGTGATCACTCCCCTGCTGTCCCGCTGCCAGGTATTCGTTCTGAAATCCCTGGAACGCGATGATTTGCAGATACTTCTGGACCGCGCACTCAAAGAAGACGTCCTGTTGAAGGACCAGGATATCCGTGTGGTGGAGACGGAGGCGCTGATGCGCTACAGCGGCGGTGACGCCCGCAAGCTCCTGAATGTCCTGGAGATTGTCGTCGATGCTTACGCAGGGCGCTCCCCCATCATCATCGACAACAAGACGGTCACCGAGAGCATCCAGGAGAACATGGCGATGTACGACAAGGACGGTGAGATGCACTACGACATCATATCGGCCTTCATCAAGAGTATCCGCGGATCCGACCCGAACGCCGCCCTCTATTACCTGGCCCGGATGATCGACGGCGGCGAAGATCCCCTCTTCATCGCCCGCCGGTTGTGCTTGTCCGCTTCCGAGGACGTCGGCCTGGCGAATCCGAACGCCCTTTTGCTGGCCAATGCCTGTTTCGAAGTGGTCTCCAAGATCGGCATGCCTGAAGGCCGGATTCCGCTGGCCGAGACGACGGTATATCTGGCATCTTCTCCCAAGAGCAATGGCTCGTACATGGCCCTGGAAAAGGCCCTGGCGCTTGTCCGGGAGACCGGTAACCTTCCGGTGCCCCTTCCCATCCGCAACGCGCCTACGCAGCTGATGAAGGACCTTAATTACAGCGACGGGTACAAATACGCCCACGACTATCCCGGGCACTTCGCCGACATGGAATTCCTGCCCGAAGAAATCAAGGGCACTGTCTTCTATGAGCCGCAGGACAACCGGCACGAGAACATTCTCCGCGCCTATCTGGAAGCCTGCTGGCCGAAATATTATCAGAAAGGATAACCTACGCCGAAATGCAAGGCGAAATTGTCGCGTTTCAGCCAGTCGGCGGGGCCGATCAGCCGTTCGTCTGCGGGCCGGCAGGGTTCATAGACCTTGGTACCCAGGTCGATGCGGACGAGGATGAAGTCCAGGTTCACGCGGATGCCCAACCCCCAGTCGGCGGCGATGGAGTCGAAGGAGAAGCCGCTTCTGCTGAGGAATTCGGATGAGCGCAAGTCCCAGATGTTTCCCACATCCGCGAAAAGCGCACCTTCCAGCTTCCAGACGATCGGAAAGCGGTATTCGACATTAGCTTCCATCTTGAAGTCGCCCGTCTGGCTCGGAATCAGGAAGTACTCGGTCCAGGGTTCGACGCCGCCGGGTCCCAGGGCGCGGGCCTGCCAGCCGCGCATGCTGTTGGCACCGCCGGCATAGAACTGTTTCTCGAACGGAACCGTCGTGGAATTGCCATATCCGTAACCGGCTCCGATCAGGAAACGCAGCGCAACCGCCTGGTTGTCCGCGTCGCCAAAGCGGAGGGTCTGGCCCAGCTGCAGTTCACCCCGTACATACTGGGCATAAGGGACGTTCCAGATGGTGTGCTGCCCCGAAATCGCATCCGTGGGCATCGCGGAATTGAAGAGGCTCATGACGTTGCCGGAAATGTCGAAATTCAGGCGACCGTACCGGAAAGAACGCTTGGGAATGGCGGAGGCATCCGTCGTGTAGTACAGCATACCGCCCATTCCCACGTCAAAGTGGTCCGAGTAGGCGTTTAACAGGAACAGGTCCTCCACCAGACGCTCCAAAAAGCTTTCCGACACGCTGAACAAGCGTACGATATTGGCCTGGAACGGATAGAACTGGTAGAAGAAGTTCCGGCCCAGACTGCCCGTGTAGCCAAAGCTTGTGTTGATCATCGTTCGCTTGTATTCCGGACGGTCCTGGTAGCTGAAACCCAGGGAAAGGTCCGTGTGGGGCAGGTTGGGACCGCGGAACAGGGAGTTCGGAAGGCCGATGAGCTTCGGGATGCGGAGGGTGCTTGAAATGCTGAATTCCGTGGAACGGATGTTCTCCTTGGGCTTGAACTGGAAGTTGCCCTTCAGGCCCAGGTTCAGGAGTTCGCCGCCGCGGAAGAAGTTCTTATGGAAGTAGTTGAGCTGCGGGGAGATGCCGAAGAGGCCTGTGGAATTCACCGAGGCCTCGAGGTTCGCCTTGAAGCCCTGGACGCCGCCGTTCAGGAGATTGATGTCACAGTCGACGACGTCGTCCGAAACCGGATTCAACGTGACGTTGACGCTGTTGAAGACGCTCAGATTCGACAGGCGCGTATAAGTCGCGTTCACGGCCCGTTCGCTATAGGGCATGCCGGGACGCAGGATGTTCAACTCTTCCAGGACGTAAGTGCGGAAGGGAATCTCCTTGGGATAGGCCAATGTCACATTGCCGATGGTGAACTTCCGGTGCGGCCGCGCTTCGTCCGGAGAACCGTTTCGGGGATACTCCCGGATGGCCATGACCAGGGCTGCCGTGCCGTCGTGCGAAAGGGTGTCGGCCTCGCAGAAATAAAAACTCTTGTCAAAGCCGAAGTAGCCGCGGTTGCGGAAAAACTCGGCGGAACGGACGGTCTCGGCTTCCAGGGAAGCTTCGGACAGGAACTGTCCCTCCTTGATGGTGGTGCGCCGCAGGTCCGTATCGAATTCGGCGCGGAACACTTCGTCTTCCGGCAGTTCGTAGTCGATGGACCTGATCACATATTGTCTGCCGGGCTCGACGAAGTAGGTCACATAGGCCCGCTTTTTCTTATATTCCACCTCGTAGCGGACATCGGATCCGTAATAGCCGATGTACTCGAGGTGATTCTTCATATTGTCGATGCTGGCGTTCACTTCGCGTTCGCTGTAAATGACGGGCGGAGCGCCCAGCGTACGGATGAAGTTGTTCCACCAGGTATCGGACGTATCGGCCCAGTTGTAGATGGCCACGGAAGGGCTGTATCCGAACAGGGACGTGTTGGGTTTTTGTGTCAGATAGGAGGTGAGCTCTGAACTGCGGACTTGTTTTCCCTCGACCTTGATCTTGTTCCCCGCCAGCCGGTACGTTCCCTCCGGGAGGACACGCGTCGTACTGCAGGCCAATACGACGATGCCGGCCAGGGCGGTGAGTATGAGGTTTTTGCCGTTCATTCCTACAAAATTAACACTTTTCCGCTATTATCCGAAAAGAATAATGTATAACTTTGCAGGGTATGAGCATTTCCAAGAATGAACTCCGGCAGGTGCGCGCCCTGTCGCAGAAGAAGTTCCGGGACGAGACCGGACTCTTCGTCGTCGAAGGCGAAAAGATGGTCTCCGAGGCCCTGGCTTCCGGTTTCGAGGTCGTTTCCGTTTATCGTCGGGACGACATCGGCGAGGAGGCGATGGCCCGGCTATCCTCCCTGTCCTCCCCTTCTCCGGTGCTGGCCGTCGTCCGGCAACCGGCGCCTGTGGTTTTCGAGCCTGTTCGCGGACTGTACCTGGCCTTGGACGGCATCCGGGATCCGGGCAACCTGGGCACCATTCTCCGGGTGGCGGACTGGTTCGGCATCGACGGAGTCGTCGCCTCGCCCGATACCGTGGATCTTTACAATCCGAAAGTGGTCCAGGCAACGATGGGGGCCATATTCCGCGTGCCCTTCCATCGGCAGGACATCCCGGCCTTCTGCCGGTCCGTTGTCGCTGCCGGCGGTCATGTGTACGGCACTTTCCTGAATGGGGAGAATATCTATCAACGGGATTTGGATGCTGGTTCCGAAGCCCCGTCCGTCATTGTGATCGGTAACGAATCCAACGGTATTTCACGCGAAACGGCCGCCTGTGTCAGCGACCGTCTCTTCATTCCTCCCTATCCTGCGGACGATCCGGGTTCTGAATCCCTGAACGCGGCCATCGCCACGGCAATCACCGTCGCAGAATTCCGCAGGCGCGTTCTCTAAATACGAATGGCGATATAGTCCCGCTCCGGTACGCGGATCGTGAGCGTTTGTGGCGGGATGCCTGCTTCGGCCGGGATCCGGACCGTGATGTCGGAGTCTGGACCGAAGTTTGCTGCTACGAGCCACGTTTCGGTGCCGTCAGTGCGCAGGAAAGCGAAATGCCGGTCCGGGTTGAAGCCGGTGCCCTGGCAGTAGCCGAGGTCGAAAGTCCGGCCTTCCGCAAAGGCGGGGCGCTTGGCAAGGGCCAGCGCTTCCCGATAGCGCTTCAAGATGGCTTTTTGCTTGTTATTCAGTCCTTTCCGAGGGTTTTCAATATGAACGCGGAGGGCCTGCAGGCTTTCCACGGTCCACCAGTCGAAGATGGATGTGCGGCCGTTGATGCCACTGAATGGTTCGTTGTCCATTCCGCGCTCCCCCACTTCCTGACCGAAATAGAGCATGAAAGGGGCCGTGTTCAAAAGAAGACTGACACCCAGGGCTGCATACCCGGCCTCAGCACTTCCGGCGAAGAAATCGGAGGCCACGCGCTGCTCGTCGTGATTCTCCAGGAAATCCAGCATCCGGGGTTGCAGGTCGCCAAGGAACTGCCAGTTCCAGGTCAATGCCCGGGCGGTCAGCCCGTCGCAAGTGACTGCCCGGACCGTGTCGTACAGGCCGGACTTGTCGTACAACAAATCAAAGCCCACCTCATCGACATACATCCGGTATTTGTCCTTTTCGTAAACCTCGGCGATGAAGATGATATGCGGGAATTCCGCCTTGATGCGGGCGATGAGCCACTGCATGAAGGCGGGCGGGACCAGTTCCACCATGTCGCAGCGGAAACCGTCCACGCCCTTCAGGGCCCAGAAACGGACGATGTCGTACATCTTGTCCCAGGTGCCCGTGTGGAAGTTGCAATAGTTCAGTTTGATGGTCTCGTACCAGTCATTCGCGCCCGGGGCGGAAGAAAAGCAGTTGCCCGAGGCTTTGGCGGGGTACTCGACATAGGTGTCCCCATTGGCGGGGGACTCCGGAAGGCGGAGCGCTTCGCCCGGATAATAGAAGAAGTCATTCTCCGGAGACCAGTGGTAGGAAGCGTCGTCATCGGCCCCCAGGGAGCGCACGCCCGGAACATGGCTTTGATAGTCCCGGGCCACATGGTTCGGCACGAAGTCCATGACCACCTTCATTCCGTGCCGATGCGTCCGTTCCACCAGTTCAAGGAATTCTTCCATCCGCCGCTCTGGAACAGTTGCCAGATAAGGATTTACATCGTAGTAATCCGTAATGGCATAAGGCGATCCGGCCTCCCCTTTCACGATCTGCGGATGAGAAGGTACGCATCCTTCATCGGCTTTTCGCGTGGCGTGCCGGATGACGCCGGTAAACCAGACATAATCAATGCCGAGTCCCCGGAGATACTCCAGGGACCCGGTATCGACGCTTTCGAACTTTCCGCTTCCCCACAGGCGGGGAAGCATCTGGTACAAGAGTTTTTTCAATTTACCAGTTCAGGATCTTCTTGAAGTCGTAGGTCTCCGGGTCGGCGACATACTTCTTCGCGGCCTCGTAGTCGGCCGGCGTGATGAAGTGGCAAATGTGGTTGAAGTAGTTCTGGGAAGTGCCTCCCTCGATGTTCACGCGACGCGGCGGAATCTTGCCTTCGGCGTTCTGCAGGTCCTTGAGGTAAAGCGGATGGGCCTCGCCGTCGGCATCGACATAGACCATGCAGCCGGTCTCACCCTTGGCGAAGAGTTCATAGGCGCCCATGGCGAGTTCCGTGCAGTACGTGAGGTCATATCCGATCGGATCCTGGCAGCGGACGTCGTAGCCGATTTCCACCGGACGGGTCTTGACCTTCAGGCCGGTCTTCTTGAATTCCTTCTCGAGGATGTCGTTGAAGAGAACGGCCTTGGAGATCTTGCCGAGTTCCGGATGGCCGTGCTCGTCATAGGTCATGGAAACACCGGCATCCTTGATTTCCTGCGGATCCAGGTCGTGGAAGACGCCCTCTGCGACGACGACGGTTCCGTAGCCGATGCCCATGAGTTTGCGCTTCAGGATGGTGGAAAGGGCGAGCTTGACGATCTTGTCCAGGGAAATCTCCGTCTTGTTGAACATCTCGGGAATGATGGTCATCGGGCAGTGCGTAGCCTCGCCGATACCCAGGGCAAGGTGACCGGCGCTGCGGCCCATGGCGCTGATGATGAGCCAGTTGCCGCTGGTGCGGGCATCCTCGTAGACGGTGCGGGCCAGGTGCGCGCCTTCGTCCTTGGCGGAGTTGAAGCCGAAGGTCGGGGCGTTGTTCGGCAGCGGAAGGTCGTTGTCGATGGTCTTGGGGACGTGGATGTTCGCGATCGGATACTGCTTCGCGGCCAGGAACTTGGCGATGCGGTTCGCGGTGCTGGCGGTATCATCGCCACCCACGGTGACCAGGAGCTTGATGTTGTTGTCCTGGAACAGGCCCAGGTTGAAGTTCTCCTCGAAATCCTTGTCGGTGGGCTTGAACCGGCTCATCTGCAGGTAGCTGCCGCCCCGGTTGAAGTAAGCGTCCGCCTTGAAGAAATCGATGTCTTCGGTGCGCGGATTCTGGCTGAAAAGGCCGCTGTAACCGCCGTGCAGGCCGATGACACGGTAACCGTTGGAAAGGAACGTCTTAGCGACAGACATGACGACAGTGTTCATACCCGGAGCCGGGCCGCCTCCGCAGAGGATGATGATGGAATCTTTCATGATATTATAGAAGTTTGTTCGTTGTTTTCCCAAATCATGCAAATTTAAGGAATTTTAATTAGGATTACAAGAACGTCTTTGCGCCCGCTTGACCAGGCCCACGTAGGTGAGCAGGACGATGTTCATCATCAATGAGTAAAGGATGGCCGGGATGGCCATTTCTTCGTTCGCGAAAATGAACGGGCTGGAGGCAATGGAAATCGCCTGCGCAGCGTTTTGCATGCCCACTTCGATGATCACGGTGCGGCGCTGCCGGGCGTCGTTGCGGACCAGGCGGGACAGCAGGGAAGACAGACCGATGGCCAGCAGGATGAGGGCCGTCACGCAGAGCCCTAGGAGACCGATATTGTCCAAGATGGTGTGCCGGTGCTGGATGTAGAAGACCGTGATCAGGACCAGCAGCAGCGGAAAGGCCAGTTTCGTAAGGACTTTGTCCACTTTCTCCGCCGTTTTGGGCCAGGCATAATGCAGGCCGATGCCCAGAAGGACCGGAAGCAGCATCAGCACCAGGTTCTGCTTAATGAGATTTCCGACAGGCAAGGTGATGCCCACGCTCTCCCCCACCAGCTTCGTCGCCCAGCCCATGATGACCGGAATCGTAAATAAAGTGATAATGCTGCTGAGCGCCGTAAGCGTCACGGACAGAGCTACATCACCATTGGCCAATTTGGAGAAGACATTGGACGAACTGCCGCCCGGGCAACACGCAATGAGTACAAGGCCGATGAAGAACACCGGCGGCAATTTCAGCAGATAAGCCAATCCCAGGGCGATGGCCGGCAAAAAGACCAGTTGGCCGACAAGCGCCACCGCAATCGGCCACGGATGACGGAAAACTTTCCCGAAATCCTCGAACCGGAGCGCGAGCCCCAGGTCGAACATCAGGAGCGTCAGGATGGGGAGTACAATCCAGATGGTGTTCATAACTCAATCGCTTAGGATCAGTGTTTCAGATTCTCCGGGCTGAAGCAGCCGGGTCTTTCCGAAAGCGCGCAGGAACGGATCCATGATCAGGACCACATCTTTCCCGGCCATCGTACCTATGTTTGTTACGGTGATGGAAACAGAGCCGTCTTCGGCGTAAACCGGATCGCCGGTCTCGAAAGTCGTATAGGACAGGCCGAAGCCGAACGGGAAAGACACTTCCGGGGCATCCGGACGGAGGAAATACCGGTATCCGACATCCATCCCCTCCTGGTACTCCGTATATCCAACGTTCTTGACATCCTTGTCCTTGTCTTTTCCGCCGGTCATGGATGCTTTGCCGGAATAATCATACGGGAAGTTGGCGGAAGAAGGCAGGTCGAAATAATCGGCCGGGAAAGTGACCGGAAGGCGTCCGCTCGGACACACGGTGCCGGACAGGATACGTGCCAGGGCGTTTCCGCCTTCCTGGCCGGGCTGCCAGGCCAGGAGGATACCGTCCGGAAGATGCTTCCAGGATGCAGTCTCGAAAACGCCACCGACATTCATAACAACCACCACACGCTTCCCGGAAGCGTGGAAGACTTCGCAGACGTCGGCCAGCAAATGCTTTTCTTGTTCAGTCAGGAGGAAGTCGCCTTCCAAATGCCGGTCTCCTCCCTCGCCAGCCTGACGGGAGATGGTCACGACGGCCACGTCAGATCCGGTCTCCGCAGCGGCGACGGTTTCGCGGGAAACAGCCATTTCCAAGGGGGCCGGTGCACCCAGCATCCCTGAAAGGAACGATTTCCGGGGGCGGTTGTCCGCAATATGCTTTTCATAGAGTCCCGCCAGGAAATCATTGACTGTAAATCCTTCCCGGGCAAGACCTTCGTCCAGGGAAACCACGTATGGACGGTGCACATGCCCGGATCCGGTACCGCCTGCGAGGAGCTCATAGGAGCCCACTCCAAAGAGGGCGACACGAGCTCCTGCCTGGAGTGGAAGAGTCTCCGCATTGTTCTGCAGAAGGACAATCCCCTCTTCCGCGGCTTCCCGGGCGATGGTGGCATGGGCCTTCAGGTCGGGTTTGCCGGAAGGCTTGTAGCCTTTGAAAGTAGGCGTCTTGACCACAAGTTCCAAAACCCGGCGCACGCAGATGTCGAGGGCCTGTTCGGAGAGTTCGCCCCGGCGGACCTTCCGGACCAGTTCCCGGATCTGGGAACGTTTGCCGGGCTCCATCAGGTCGCACCCGGCGGCGATCTGGGCGGCCGTGTTCCGGCGGCCGGTCCAGTCGGTCATCACCAGGCCGTCAAAACCCCATTCTTCGCGGAGAACATCCGTGAGAAGCCATTTGTCTTCCTGGGTGTGAATGCCGTTCAGGCGGTTATAGGATGCCATGATCGTCCAGGGTTCGGACTCCCGGACGGCGATTTCAAAGTTCTTCAGGTAGATTTCCCGGAGCACGTCTTCCGATACCCTGGAATCGTTCCAGAACCGGTTGGTCTCCTGGTTGTTGGCGGCGAAATGCTTCAACGAGGTGCCGACACCCTGGGACTGGATGCCCCGGACATAAGCCGCCGCCGTCTTGCCACTGAGGAACGGATCTTCCGAAAAGTACTCGAAGTTCCGGCCGCAGAGGGGATTGCGCTGGATGTTCATACCCGGGGCCAGCATGACATCCACACCATACTCCAGCGCCTCGTTGCCAATGGCTTCGCCCACGTTTTCAACCAGTTCCGGATTCCAGGTGCTGGACAGCAGCGAACCGATGGGAAATCCCGTACAGAAACCGTTCCGCTTGGGGTCGATACGGACCCCGGCCGGTCCGTCGCTGAGGATAATGGCCGGGATTCCCAGCCGGGGCACAGCCCGGGTCATCCCGGCAGCGCCAGGGACGGGTACTTTGAAGCCGAACGAGCCGGCCAGCATGCTTTTGTAACCGGCCCCTACCACCAGCGATGCCTTCTCCTTCAGGGTGAGGCAGGAAATGACTTCGTCGATGTTGTCCTCCCGGAGCGTCGTCTTTTCTTGAGCCATGGTCGATACAATGGCAAATACGGCTGCAATAGCCAGGAAACGTTTCATTCTACCGGTCTTTGTCATAAAAGAATTTCCAAAGCGGCGCGGCCATGAGGGCCTGCAGGATCTGGTTGTTTTGGAGAAGATCCCGGACATAGTCCTGTTCCAGGATAAAGACATCGATGTCCTCCGTGGCATCCAGATGCTGACCGGAAACTTTATCTACGCCGACGGCCAGGAAACTGTGCGCCAGGTTCGTGGATGTGGCGGGGTTGGGAGATAAGGTCATCCACTCCTGCCACTCCCCTCCTGCGAAGCCGGTTTCTTCCAAAAGTTCGCGTTTGGCGGCCTCCATGGGCGTTTCCCCCTTTTCAATGACACCGCACGGCAGCTCGTAACAAGTCTTCCCGAGGGCATGCCGGTACTGTCGCTCCAAGACCATCATGCCTTCTTTCGTAATGGCGATGATATTGACCCAGTCCGGGTATTCCAGGACATAATACTCGTTGTTGACACGGCCGTCCGGCAGCTCGGCAATATCGCGCCGGGCGGTCAGCCAGGGCCGTTTGACCAGATACTCGCTCGAGAGTATCTTCCATTTTTTGTCTTCGTTGATTGTATTCATCATAGCAGGGCCGCCACTTTGGCGGCAAGACGGGCATTGTTCAGAACCAGTTGGATGTTTGATGCGAGGGAGTCGCCGCCGGTGATGTCCTTGATCTTGGCGAGCAGGAAGGGAGTCGTTTCTTTCCCTTTGATTCCCAGGCGGTTCGCTTCAGCGATGGCTTCGTCGATGGCGGCGTTGATCCGGTCCGGATCCATGGAGTACTCTTCCGGAATGGGATTCGTGACAAGCATGCCGCCTTCCAGGCCCATCTCGAGTTTTGCCCGGAAAGCCGATGCCAGCTCTTCCGGTGTGTCGATGCGATAATCGACCTTAAAGCCGCTCTTGCGGGTGTAGAAGGCCGGAAGTTCTTCCGTGCCATAGCCGATAACGGGCACACCTTTGGTCTCGAGGTACTCCAGCGTAAGACCCGGGTCCAGGATAGACTTGGCACCGGCGCAGATGACCATGACCGGGGTCTTGGCCAGTTCTTCCAGGTCCGCGGAAATGTCCATGGTGGTTTCGGCACCGCGGTGCACACCGCCGACGCCGCCGGTGGCGAAGACTTTGATGCCGGCAAGCGCGGCGATGATCATGGTCGTGGTGACGGTGGTCGCGCCGTCCGCGCCCCGTGCGACAAGCACGGGCAGGTCGCGGCGCGACGCCTTCGCCACGCCCCTCCCCTTCTTGCCAAGGTACTCAATATCTTCCGGTGTCAATCCGGCCTTCAAGCGGCCGCCGATGACAGCGATGGTCGCAGGCACGGCACCGTTGTCCCGGATAGTCTGCTCCACCCGCAACGCGGTTTCCACGTTCTGCGGATAAGGCATCCCGTGCGAGATAATGGTCGATTCAAGCGCCACCACGGGCTTTCCGGCCGCCTTCGCGGCCGCCACCTCAGGTGACAGGTCCAGATATTTGTTCATAGTTTCAGATTTTTCATGGCAGGATTGACGGCCGCAGGACTTTCCACGGCACAGCGGGCGCAAAGCAGGCCGATCCGGGCACTCTCGGCGACACTCGCCTTCGGCCCGGCATGCACGATGCCGGCCAAAAGCGCGTCTCCGCCGCCCGTAACGCTTCGCACGATACAAGGTAGCGCAGGATACTCGTACAGCTTTCCGTCAACATGGACACGAAGCCCTTCCGCCCCGGCGCTTTCGTAAAAACGTGTTACACCTTCGATTCCTGCAAGTGTTTCATATTCAAGCGCATTGCTCTTTAAGACAAAGACCGATTTCCGGTGAGAAAGAGTCATCGCGTCCCGAATCCTTCCGGCCTTCGCCACTGACACCGCATCCAGATACAGCGGCTTTTCACAATGGTCAATCAAGAAAGCGAGCGTCTCCGGCATAAGGTTGGAATCGGCCACAACCGCATCAGCAGCATTGATAACCTTCATCCGTGCAGCAATCCAAGCCGTGTCCATACCTTCGACAGCATCCATGTCTGCAATGCCTCCAACAAGCTCACCATCGGCATTGTTGACAGATACGAAAAACGAGTTTGTTCCCTCGGGCGCAATCTCACAATGTGCCGTGCCAATGCCGATTTCCCGGCATGCCTTCTCGATAACCGGCCCGAACACCCCACCCCCGAAAATAGTCAACAAATCCACCTCATCCCCCAGCAGCACCAGATTATGCGCAATATTCCTCCCCACGCCTCCCCAGGAGACATGCACCCTTCCGGGATTGGAATCCCCCACCCTGAACGCCTGGGCAGACGTCGCCGTAATGTCCACGTTCGCCCCGCCGATGATGCAGATTTTCATTCGCTAAAATGAATGATGTACTTTGTTGGTATCCAATAGTGTTTAGCACTTCCTTGTACTTCGATATTCAGAAGTGAATTGTAAGAGCTATTATTCTCCGGATAATAAAGGTTATCGACCTTATTACCGCCGGACACCAAATCGTGCAAATTCCAAATAGAAGTGGATACGAATGAAGGTGCTTTCTCTCCGATAAAAAAGATGCTGGAAGTCTCGGGTGTCTGTTCTCCAAAACGGCAGAAAGAGTCACTCCCTAAGGACGACATATTATATGGAAGAACCAACGTCGTAGCATAGTTTAAGTGAGCTATACCAAACGATGGAATACTCGTGATACTGGGAGGTAAGATTAACGATTTAAAATCTTCGTTTTCCTTAGTCGAATAACAAATCTGTGAATAATCAAACATCTTGTCAACAGTTGAAAGATCTCTGCTGAACTTATATACACCCTTCCCATTTGAATATGTATTCGATACCAAGTAGGATGATGATTGAGCTAAGGGGATGGTCTTTCCGGAATAACTCTCATACCATATTTCATCGGAGGGAGGAAGATTAATTACGCTGATTCCTTGAATTCTATTGGCATAATCACTCCAGCCAGTAGCTGATTTGTAGGCATCGACACTTTCGTTGGGAACGTAGATGGGACAGTCGTTAGTATCGTAAAAAAAACCAATTCCACTGGTTGTCGGTGGATTAATAGCTAGCACAAAAACTGAAGTCAATCCAGTACACAGGGTGAAAACTTTGTTGCCAAAAGATTTCACAGATCCAGGTATTTCAATGGAAATCAGGTTTGAACAACTAGCAAAAGCCAAATCGCCAATTGATTCCACAGAATCCGGAATATCAATTGACGATAAGGTAGAACAACCATCAAAAGCAACAGAACCTATACTTGAAACCGAACTCGGAATAAGGGTATTCATACACCCGGAAACAAGGGAGTTACTCTTGGTTTTAATAATGGCATTACAAATATTTCGGGAATCAAAGACAGGGTTGTCAGAATCCACAACAATGGATGTCAGACTGTAACAGCCCATAAATGGATTTGTGCCTAAGTCCGTCACCGATTTCGGAATTACGATTGAGGATAGGCTAGAGCAATAAACAAATGCCCAAGTACCAATGCTGGTCACAGAGTTTGGTATTTCAAAAGAAGCCAGACAATCGCAATTACTAAATGCCGCAATTCCGATACTCGTTACCGAGTTAGGAATCTCAATGGAAGTCAGGCTCGTGCAACCGTAGAAAGCATCGTCGCCGATGCTAGTAACATCAGAGTCAAAAGTCATAACACCTTTCCCATTTACATACTCATTTGATACTATATTGGCACCAAAGACATCCGTTTTATTCGGAGTAACAATCTTCCCGTCACTGCTCGTATAATAAATGACGTTATTCTGCGTAGAGAGAGGAGATATCCTGTCGGCATATTTATTCCAGCCCTGGGCGGATTTGTATGTGTCGACGGATCCGGCAGGGACATAAATCGGGCAGTTGTTGGAATTATTGAAGACATTATTGCCGACAGAAGGAGGTGTGGTCGCAAAAACAGTGATTGAGGTCAGGTTTTGACAACCGTAGAAAGCCTCATGGCCAATGCTGGTAACGGAAGCGGGAATCTCAACGGTTGTCAAGTTATAGCAAGAGCGGAAAGCATAGTTGCCGATGCTTGTGACGGAGTTGGGAATCTCGACAGAAGCTAAACTGCTGCAGCCATAGAAAGCCTCGTTGCCAATGCTGGTAACGGAGTTGGGAATCTCCATGGATGTCAGGCTGCTGCAACCATAGAAAGCACTGTCGCCGATGCTTGTGACGGAGTTCGGAATAACGCTGTTCTTGCATCCGACAATGAGCGTATTGCTGTTAGTCTCAATAATAGCATTACAATTATTCCGGGAATCATAGACCGGATTACCCGAATCAACAACGATGGACTTCAGATTGTAACAGCCGGAGAAAGGAGAGTTTCCGATGCTTGTGACGGAACTGGAAATCGTAATGGAAGTCAAGCCACTGCAAGAGCGGAAAGCATAGTTGCCAATGCTGGTGACGGAGTTGGGAATCGTAATGGAAGTCAAGGTGCTGCAACCGGAGAAAGAATAGTCGCCGATGCTTAAAACGGTGCTTGGAATAACGCTATTCCTGCATCCGGCAATAAGCGTATTGCTGTCTGTTTCGATAATGGCATTGCAATTATTCCGGGAATCATAGACCGGATTACCCGCCAGGACTTTCATGGAGGTCAATCCGCTGCAAGCGTTGAAAGCAGTGTTGCTGACGCTTGTGACAGAATTGGGAATCTCAATGGAAGTCAAATTATAACAAGAGCGGAAAGCATAATTGCCGATGCGAGTAACAGAGTCGGGAATATCGATGGAAACCAGGTTGCTACACCCGTAGAATGCATAGTCGTCGATGCTAGTAACAGAATGGGGAAGCTCCATGGAAATCAGGTTGCTGCAACCATAGAAAGCATAGGTACCGACACCGGTTACATCCGCATCAAAAGTAATGACACCTTTCCCGTTTAAATACTCATTAGATACAATACTGGCACCAAAGACATCCGTTTTGTTGGGAGTAACAACGACTCCGCCACTACTCGTATAGTAAATGACGTTATTTACCTGAGAATCGCCTTCAAACGACGCAAGCAAGTCGATATGGTTCTGTCTGCTGAAGATAGAGCGTTTCAAGGTAACGGAATTGCCTGTAAAATTCAGGGAGCCGACCGATCCACCAGTCGTCGTGAATGTCATCATGAATCCAGCCGACATGGCGACAGGGAACGTAACGAAATAATAGTTAACGCCTTTGGAGAAAGACTGACCGCTTTTGGGGCGAAGGGTAATCTCTTTTACGCCATTGACGACAGTCGCCTTCGGGAGACCGTCCGAGAAGGACAGTTTGACTTTGCCCGCCAGGTCTTCATTGTTGTTGCCCCTGAGGGTGATGGATTTGATATCATCTCGGGAAAGGCTGAACTTGATACCGCCGCATACATTGTAGAACTGGAGCGTGGTCGAGTTGGAATGAGCCAATGTGATGAAAAGATCATCGTCAAAAGTCTCGGGAATACCGTATTGCTGTGAAGGAAGCGTCGTCGTTACCGAACTCCCGTCACTGGTCGAAGAATCATCTGCCGGATATAAGCCCCAGATATTGGTCGATGAGAAGTCGGACTCTGAGATACTGTCGGTTGTCTGGAATACCGCCGTCGTCGCATCATCCTTGTTTTGCGAAGTATATTGTGCTCGTGTCTTCCCGAAAAAGACACTGATTCGATCGGCCGGTTTCCAATAAATGGTTCCCTGTCCGTCTTCATTGACCGAAAGAAGGGTACGGGTCGCAGGTTGTTCTGATTTGGCCGTAATCTGGGGAGAATAGGTAAACACATCCGCTTCTCGCTGGCAGGACACGAGAAAAGCGGAAACGAACAAAACGGAAGCAGACAGGTATAATCTATTATTCAGCATAGACAGGGCGAATTACATGACCATCAGACCGTTCATGTTGGTGATCACCGGTATAAAAAGTGGAAGAATAGAAATAGAAACCACTGGCATACGTGACAGTGCACAGGGAAGATGACCAATACCATCCTCCGTAGTTTTGATCATAACAAGAACTGCCGCCATCATACAGGCCTGCAGAAGGCAGAAATATGGAATTCCCGTTCGGGCCCGTGATTTGATAGCCATTAATTCCATTGATTTGGGTATAAACCCGTGAACACTTTTCATAGAGTTCCTTTTCCTCTTCATACGTTGGCATACGCCAGTTTCCTTTCAAAACCACCCGTGCGGCATCGTCGCTGGGATCCAGTGTTTCTTTGCCATCCGTCTGATTGTATTTGGAAGGAGGATTCCCCCATTTATAGGTATTCCATGAATAGTCTGTCTTGGGACTTGTTTCACCCCACGCATAATAATAGCCATATTCTTCCGGCTTTGATGCGCCCAGGTTAAACGAGGCCCACTTGACGGAAAGACCCAGATCAACGGCCTCCGGAACCGGGATGCCGAATAAATCATCTTCCCCGGTATTTTCATTTCCAGACCCATTGACATCTTTGTTCTTAACCGTCACAGTACATTTTGCCGTCTTTCCACCGTCATTCGTCTTGACGGTGATCGTCGCCGTTCCTGCGGCTTTGGCCGTAACGACACCCGAGCTGGATACTGTTGCAACGGATGTGTTGCTGGAGGACCAGGAAACGTTCTTATTGGTCGCATTGGAAGGGGTGACCGTCGCGGTAAGCGTTTGCGTATCTCCCACCGTCATGGACAGGGACGTCTTGTTCAGGGAGACACCCGTTACAGGTACGGTTGCAGCCTGGACTTTCACGGTGCAGGTTGCGGTCTTTCCGCCATCATTCGTCGTGACAGTAATCGTCGCCGTTCCCACAGACTGACCGGTTACGACGCCTGAGGAGGAGACCGTGGCGACGGATTTGTTGCTGGAAGACCAGGTCACGGACTTGTTGGTCGCATTCGAGGGGGTGATTGTGGCGGTAAGGGTTTGCATGTCCCCTATCGTCATTGTCAATGAGGTCTTGTCCAATGAGACTCCCGTTACGGAAACGGTCGCCGCCTTGACCGTCACGGTGCAGGTTGCGGTCTTTCCACCGTCATTTGTCTTTACGGTAATTATGGCCGTACCGGCGGCCTTTGCCGTAACAACGCCAGAAGAAGATACCGTAGCGACGGATGTATTGTCGGATGACCAGGTTACGGATTTGTTGGTCGCATTCGAGGGAGTAACCGTCGCGGTGATCGTTTGTGTACCTCCCGCCGTCATAGACAGGGTTGTCTTGTTCAGGGAGACACCCGTCACAGGGACGGTTGCGGCTTTGACCGTCACGGTACAGGTAGCGGTCTTTCCGCCGTCATTGGTCTTTACGGTGATTTTGGCCGTACCAGCGGCCTTTGCCGTAACAACACCCGAAGAAGAAACTGTTGCGACGGACGTATTGTCGGATGACCAGGTAACGGATTTGTCGGTCGCATTCGAGGGGGTAACCGTCGCAGTCAACGTTTGGGTATCCCCTGCCGTCATGGTCAGTGCGCTCTTGTCCAAAGATACGCCCGTCACGGAAATGACTTTCTTGTTGACAGTTACTGAACACGTCGCCGTTTTGCCTCCATCTTCTGTTTTGACGGTAATGACGGTTGTTCCAGGAGTCAGGGCATGGACTTTTCCGTCGGCATCAACCGTTGCGACAGACGGCGAATCGGATGTCCATTGGACCGTTTTCTCGGATGCATTCGAAGGGGATATCTTGACGGCCAACGATGCGGATTCCCCTTCTGTCAATGTCAACTCGGCCGGTGAAAGGGAAACAGATTCCACAGCTACGTATTTTCCTTTTTTCCCCGCTTGGCTCACTTGAATCTCAATGGTTTCCGAACCGGCCTTGATGACAATAATCCCCTCACGGTCATATCCTTCGTTGGCCATGGATAGAAAATCAACGTTCCATTCAAAATGGCTGGATCTGGCACTGTTGATCTTTTCAACCTTGATCCATTCAGGCACGTCGTAGAATGTCCAGACAGCCCCACTTTTAACTGAGACCGTTTTTATTTCCGGACTATTCGAAAAAGTTAAAAGAGAGTTACTTACGCTAAATACGTCAGGAACCTCAAACTCCTGGAGACTCGTACATGCGGAAACGGCGACCAAGATGGTCACTATGTTCACCCAAGATCTGATTATTCTTTTCATCATCTCTCCTCCCCCTTAAAATGCCCAGCCGATTCCAGCCATGGGCGAAAAACCTTTGAAAAGCGTTTTCATTGTCGGATACATGTAGGAAGATTCCCAAGTAGAAACGCTTTTACCGCCCATAACCTTGGTTTCAGGATAATACCTGACTCCTAACTCGAAGCAAAAGTGTTTTCCAAGCAGTACCGAAAGGCCCAGGATACCACATAATCCGTTAACATCGGGACTGTCTTTCGGAGTCTCCTTATATGAGAAATACCCTATTCCGGCTTTAGGGTAAATTCCCTCACCGGCTCTGAATACCAAAGCCGCATCGAAACCATACGGGGAAACACTCTTAATATAGCCATCTGAGGCCAGGGTAGGAATCCCCACGGGGCAGAAATATGCTCCAACTTCAGTTCCAATCCGGCTTCCGGCAATATCATAAGCACCTATACTCATACCTGTAGCGATCGCTTTCTCCTTGTCCACAGATGAAATCACGGCGGCATTGGCACTCAAAACAAAGCGGACATCAATCGAGCCGGTCGTCACTTGTTTGGGCGGTATGACAGGTGCTGTCGGCTTGGAAACGGTTTGCGGTACGGACTTGGGTTCCGATTTCGGAACGGATACTTCTTTCTTTTCGTCAGGAACGGATTCTTCTTTCTTTTCAGTGGGAACAGATTGATCGAACTCCGGAATGGGGTAATCAAAAGTGACTTGTTCCAGAATCGTTTCCGGCGATGACAGCGGTGTCTGTACATACGCATCCAGACACTCGTCGAACGACCTCTTGCCAATCAATGAAAGGAGCGACGGGGCCGGGTCTTCTTCCGGTAGTGCATCCGCTTTCTTCATCAGTTCATCAGCGAATACGACATTCCTTCCGACTCCCCTTCCGAACCGGTAGTATCCTGAAAGATACCGGTAGATGTTCCGCTTGAAGGAAGCGGGAAGCCGTTCAAAGTCCTGATTGTCATAGGCGGATTTCAAAAAAGGAAAAGCTTTGCTGACATCCTTGTCATCCTTGAAAGGAACGACTCCTTCAAACTGAGCCGTACCGAGTAGGGCTTGTGCATAGACATAGCCTGAATCGGCGGATTGCCTAAGTAATGGCAATGCCTTGGAAACGTCCTGTTCCGTTCCTTCTCCCAAGGCGTAAGAATACCCCAGGATAAACTGCACAAGCGGAGAGGGAGAAGAGCTCTTCAGATAGTTTTTGAAGGCTTCATTCTGGTTTGGAGATGTGCCCCGTCCAAGTCGGTAACACTCTGCAAGGCCCAGGATACCGGCCTGGGATCCGGCTGCAGCGGCTTTCTGATACCATTCGAAGGCGGCTTTCGGATCCGGGTCGGTCCCAATGCCGAAATCGTACATGCCGGCAAGCAGGCCCATGGATTCGGCATCACCTTCCGTGGCCGCCAGTTGGAGATACTTGAATGCGTTGACTGGGTCTTCCCTCAAATAGAGATACCCGATATAGGCGGCCGCCTCGGTATCCCCCTTGTCAGCTGCTTGCTGAAGAAGCGAAAGTGCTCTTCGTTCATCTTTCCCGATTCCGAATTCCTGCGAACTGGCCGCGTATAATCTGCCGAAAAGGGAAAAGGCGAGCGGGTATTTGCTGGCCAGGGCTTTATCCAGATAGTTTCGAAACGAATAGGGAGAATCCCCCTTTTCCCGATTAATCTGCGCCAATAGCCAATAAGCTAGTCCGTCCTGGGACATAGCGGCGGAACTCGCCCACTCTTTCGCTTCGTCCAGATTTTTGTCAACATCAATTCCATTCTTCAGGTAGTAAGCCAGGAATGCCTGGGCCCTTGGATTTCCCTGTTTGGCCTGCCAGGCTGATTCACCGTAAGTCAGGCTCGGTTGTGAGAAGGCAGACAGTCCTGCCAGAAACAGGAAAGAAAAGACGATGAGAAACTTTCTGACCATATCCATCACCATTTCGGTTTCGATATTCCTTTTTCGTTGAAATCGTAGAAAAACATGTTGTCCAGTGTCCGGACAATCTCCTTGGCTTCATCCTGGTAACCCAAGTCGTACAGCTTCATCGCATAATTGTGGGAAACTTCCAGTTTACCCATATCATCGCTGCTGAGATTCGCCCGGGCCACGGAAAGGTAATGTTCCGAGAGAACCTTTATTGCCCGGGAGTTCCCAGACTTGCTCATCCGCTCGATAGCCGCCCAATCCTTCTTTTTGACGGCATCGTCCAAAGGATCTGTCTTGGGTTCCGGATCCGGTTTCGGCTGTTTGACTTCTTCCGTCTTTTGTGGAGGTGTGGAAGGAGGAGTCTCTTTCTCTGAGACCGTTGGCTTCTCAGGCTCCTGCTTCGTAATCTCAGGCTCTTCTCGGGGAGTTTCCTGTACCGTCGTAACAGAATCGACAGTGACGGCGGCTTCAGGAACTGCCGTATTCCCTGGTTTCTTCCGAGAATCCAACAGGAACCAGCCCAGACCGACGACGGCGGCACCCAGAAGGGTAAAAAGCAAAACCTTGAACCATTTGGAACGTGTTTCCTTCTTGACCTGGACCGGATCCAGGGTAATGGCTTCATCCTTTTCCCAAGGGGCTTTCTGGACAACGCCTCTCAGAACCTCGTCGGCATATTTCTCTAGTTCCTTTGCCTTGGGGCGCTCCCAGGTGTTCTTGGACAGGCACGCACTGACTGTGGCTTTCAAAGAGGGTGACCAGGCACCGGGGATATCCGGAATCTCGGCACCGTTTAAGACCATTCCACCTCCCTGCCCAAAAAAGGGAAGATCTTCGGTCATTAGCTCGAACAGGGTTACGCCCAGCGCCCAGATGTCGGAAGCCTTGATAGGTACCGGCGAATGGGAGAACAATTCCGGACCCATGAAAGCGGGAGAACCGGCCACCCCTTTTGAACCCTCCATCGTCCTGATGGAGGCGCGCTGCAGCGTGTTTCTCAACTTGACGGAGATTCCGAAATCAGAAATCAGGAAGTCCCCCTGCTCGTTCAGCAGGATATTGTCAGGTTTGATGTCCCGGTGGACGATGTCCCTGTCGTGGAGATAAGCAAGGCCGGAAGATACATCCCGGATAAACCGCCAGATCTCCATTTCCGACATCTGGCCGACCAGGGACTCCGAACTGGTCGGGCAATAGGGCATGACCAGGAAAGGCCGCTGATCCAGAAAATCGAAATAGATGATGTGAAGGAGATTGGGATGACTCAAGGCATAGGTCACCGTATATTCGGACCGGAAATCGCTGGCTCCCTTTTCGTCCAGGGATACATAGATTTTCAGGGCGACTCTCATGTTCAGATACTCGTCCATAGCCAGCCAGACCTCTCCAAAAGACCCTCTGCCCAAAAACGAAATCAGCCTGTACCGGTTTTTAATGAGTTCTCCCTCAGTCAGGTTCATCGTGCCCTATGCGATTAGTTTTATATCAGACAAAGATAGCTATAAAAACGGGGTTCTGCAATAATGAGCGCATGTTTTTAACAGAGACGATTTCATCTGCGGGTTGCGAAGAAACTGGTATATTATTCATGTTTTTTAATTACCTTTGTAAATTAGAATTATTGTGCACTGAACATGGATTTCACGCAGGCGAAACAGCGGATCGAGTGGCTGAAGGCGGTTCTCTGGGAGAACAGCCGGAAGTATTATGTGGAGAATGCGCCCACGATGTCGGACTATGAGTACGACCAGTTGATGCATGAGCTGGAGGCGCTGGAGGCGCAGTATCCGGAATACCGGACCGCGGACTCCCCTACCCAGCGTGTGGGCAGCGATTTGGAAACGCCTGGTGTTCAGAATATTGAAGCAGGAGCCAGCAAGGATTTCGCGAAGTATCCGCACAAGTATCCGATGCTCTCGCTGAGCAACACATACAGTATCGGCGAAGTGGAGGAATTCGCGGAAAGGGCTTCCAAGACACTGGAGATTCCATTCACCTACAGCTGTGAGCTCAAGTTCGACGGCACCGCCATTTGCCTGACCTACCGGAACGGCAAACTGTTCCGTGCCCTCACGCGGGGCGATGGCGTAGTTGGCGATGACGTGACTGCCAATGCCCGTCGCATCGCCAACATCCCGGAAACCCTGCAAGGTGCCGGCTGGCCGGCGGAGTTCGAGATCCGCGGCGAGGTTCTGATGCCATACGAGTCCTTCGACCGGTTGAACCGGGAACGGGAAGCCAATGAAGACCAGCCGTTTGCGAATCCGCGCAACGCGGCCAGCGGATCCTTGAAGTTGCAGGAGCCGGAGGAAGTGGGGCGGCGTGGCCTCATGTGTACGCTGTACCATATTCCCGCCGGGCAGGTGGACTTCCCTACCCACGACGATGCCCTGAGGGCCGCTGCGTCCTGGGGACTTCCCGTGTCCGACGAGCGCCGTATCTGTCGCAGCATCGAGGAGATCGAGGCTTTCATCGCCCATTGGGACACGGCTCGCAAGCAGCTTCCTTATGCCACCGACGGCATTGTCATCAAGATCAATGAAATGGACGCCCAACGCACACTCGGCTACACGGCCAAGTCCCCGCGCTGGGCCGTCGCGTATAAGTTCAAGGCCGAGCAGGCCCTGACGCCCATCTTGTCCATCGACTACCAGGTAGGCCGCACCGGCGCTGTGACGCCCGTCGCAAACATGGAACCCGTGTTCCTGTCCGGGACGATGGTCAAGCGCGCCACCCTCGTGAACGAGGACCAGATGACGATGCTGGACATCCACGAAGGCGACTGGGTGTACGTTGAAAAAGGCGGGGAAATCATCCCCAAGATCACCGGCGTTGAAGAATCCAAACGCCAGCCCGGTGCACGGCGACCGGCCTTCCCGAAAGTGTGTCCCGACTGCGGCACGCCGCTCGTGAAGCCCGAGGGCGAAGCGAAGTGGTTCTGCCCTAATACCGATGGATGCCCCACTCAGATCAAAGGCAAACTGGTACATTTCCTTGGCCGCAAGGCGATGAATGTGCTGGCGGGCGATGCCACGGTGGACCAGCTGTACAACTTGGATCTGGTCAAGACGCCGGCCGATTTCTACGACCTTCGCGAAAGCCAGCTGCTGATGCTGGAAGGCTGGAAGGAGCGTTCCGCCCAGCGGTTCCTGGACAGTCTCCGGGAATCTCGGAACGTACCCTTTGAACGCGTCCTTTTCGCCATCGGCATCCGCTATGTGGGCGAGACGACGGCGCGGGATATCGCCCGGCATTTCGGGGACATCGACACCCTGGCGAAGGCTTCGAAGGAGGAACTGGCCGCCGTTCCCGAAGTGGGCGAAGTCATTGCCGAGAGTGTGTACAAGTATTTCCGGGATGAGCGCCATTTGCAGGAAATCGAACGCCTGAAGGCCGCCGGCTTGCAGATGGCCGTCGTCAACCAGGCCGGAAACGCTTCCGACGCCCTTGCCGGAAAGATCATCGTCATCAGCGGCAATTTCTCCGTCTCCCGGGACGAGATGAAAGCCCTGATCGAGGCCAACGGCGGCAAGAACAGCGGTTCGGTCTCCGGCAAGACCTCCTTCCTGCTGGCCGGTTCCAAACCCGGCCCCGAAAAAATCAAGAAAGCCGAATCCCTGGGCGTTCCGATCCTGGACGAGGAAGCATTCCGCAAACTCCTTCCTGAAGGCGCTCTGCCCGGAGCTGCCGGTAACGATACTGAATTAACCCTGTTCTGACCCATGAATATCTTCGCACGGATCGCACATTGGACGAAAGTCCGTATCCGCTGGATGACCATCGTCATCAAGCGGATTGTCCGGTTCGTAACGCACGATATGTGGTATCTGAACATGGAGGACCTTTCCCGCTGGAAAGCCCGGCTGGTGGAAGATATCAAGGTGGTTTTCCTGATGCTCAAGGTGTTCTCCGACCAGAAGATCGGCTTCCAGGTGACGGCGCTTGCTTACCAGAGCATGATGTCCGTGGTGCCTTTCATCGCCATCGGCCTGTACTTAACGAACGGAATCGGTATCGCAGACCAGTTCAGCGCCTTCCTGTATGCGAACATCAGCAACCAGAAACTGATCCAGGACCTTCTCGCCGCTTCGCAGAAGATTATTGCGACGGCGGAATCCGGCCTGTTCGGTTTCATCAGCATGGCTTCCTTCCTGTGGATCCTCATCTGGCTGATGCTCACGGTCCGGCGTGTGTTCAACAACGTGTGGCAGGTCCAGGAGAAACGGAACTTTTTCCGCGTGCTGGGTGTGGGCATCGGCGTCCTCATCCTCTCCCCTTTCGTGATCGCCCTGTTCTTCTCCGGTTCCGTCGTGTACTCGACGGTGCTGGACTATATCGTTCCGAGCGGGCTGTTCTTCTCGGAACATCTGAAAAACTTCCTGTCCTGGGCCTTGTTCGCCGGTGCATCCGTCCTGATCTTGATGGTGATGTACAAGTTCGTGCCGGCCGCCCGGGTCCATACGCGCTGCGCCTTCAAGGCGGCGCTGATTGCCGGCATCGGTTTTACGGCCGTGCAGTATCTCTATCTGGAAACACAGGTGATGGTGGCCAAGCAGAACGCCATTTACGGTGTCCTGGCCGCCTTGCCGCTCTTTATGATCTGGCTGAACATCGGATGGACCATCGTCCTGTACGGAGCGGAGCTCTCCTACTCCTTCCAGCACGTGAACCATCTGAATTTGAGTGAGGTGCTATGAGTTATTCCGAGTTTACCGAGAAAGATTACGAGCTCATCGACCACGACTGGCAGGTGCTGTACGCATCGGCCCGGAAACGGTGTGCGGACGACCGCGAGTTGGATATGGTCTGCAAGGCCTACGCTTTTGCCAACGAGGCGCACAAGAATGTCCGCCGCCGCAGCGGGGAGCCCTACATGCTGCATCCCATCGCCGTGGCCCAGATCGTCGTGGACGACATCGGCCTGGGCTACAAGTCCATCTGCGCCGCTCTCCTGCACGACGTGGTGGAAGATACGGATTATACCGTGGACGACATCCGCGACCGCTTCGGCGACAAGGTGGCCAGCCTCGTGGACGGCCTCACCAAGATCAAGAACGTCCTGGACAACGAGAACAGCGACCTGTCGGCCCGGAGCCTCCAGGCGGAAAACTTCAAGCGCATCCTCCTCACGCTCAACGACGACCCGCGTGTGGTCCTGATCAAACTGGCCGACCGCCTGCACAACTGCCGGACCATCGAGTTCATGCCCGAGCACAAGCGGGACAAGATCCTGAGCGAGACGATGTTCGTCTTCATCCCCCTTGCCCACCGGCTGGGTCTGTACAGCGTCAAGAGCGAACTGGAAAACATCTGGCTGCGCTACAAGGAACCCGAAGCCTACCAGGATATCAGTTCCCGGATCAACCGGAATATCCAGCAGCGGGCGAAGGAAATCAATGCCTTCATCGAACCCATTGATTCGGCGCTGGAGAAGGCTGGTTTCAAGTTCGAGATCAAGAAGCGGGTGAAAACCCCGTATTCGGCCTGGCACAAGATGCAGGTCAAGCAGATCCCTTTCGAGCAGGTGTACGACCTCTATGCCATCCGGATTATTTTCGACCCGGACCGTAGCAACGGTGAATCCGAACGGGACCAGTGCTACCACGTGTTCTCCATCATCACGGGCATTTACCGCTATATGCCCGAACGCCTGCGCGACTGGGTCAAGCATCCCAAGTCCAACGGTTACGAGGCCTTGCACTGCACCCTGCTCAGCCCTTCCGGCATCTGGGTGGAAGTCCAGATCCGCACCCGGCGGATGGACGACATCGCCGAGAAAGGTATTGCGGCCCACTGGACTTACAAGCAGAACGGTTACGTGAGCGAGAATGACAGCGAGATGGACCTCTGGCTGGAGCGGATCAAGGAAGTCCTCGTGAACCCGGATGTCAACGCCCTGGAGCTGCTGGATATCATCCACAACGACCTCACCAGCGCGGAGATATACGTGTTCACGCCGAAAGGCGAACAGCGCGCCATCGAGAAAGGTGCGACGGTGCTGGATTTCGCCTATCAGATCCATACCGAGATCGGCGACAAGGCCATCGCCGCCAAGGTCAACCAGCGGCTGGTAGCCCTCAACCATGTCATCAAGACCGGCGACCAGGTGGAAATCATCACCGCCGGGGATGAGCATCCCAAGCGTGAATGGCTCCAGTTCCTGAAGACACGCCGTGCACGTACGGAAGTGATCGACTATTTCAAGAACGAGCGCCGGCAGACGGTGGAATACGGCCATCAGATCCTGGATGAGAAAGCCAAGCAACTCGGGTTCTCGAAACTGGACGAGGCCGCTTTGCAGCGTATCCAGGTCGCATACGGAGAATCTGACCGCGAGGAACTTTTCTACCGGATCGGAATCGGGGCTGTCAAGGTGGACAACCTGGGCGACGTCCTGAAGTCCAAGCAGCGGGTCTCCCTGCTGCGGAAGTTCTTCATGCAGAAGGAAAAACCGCCGAAGAAGCAGGAAGAAACCTATATCATCGGCGGAAAGGACGACGACGGGCACCTGTTTGTCATCGCCTCTTGCTGCAACCCGATTCCCGGGGATCCCGTGGTCGGCTTCAAGTCTCCGGACGGACGGATCACGGTCCATAAGAAATCCTGTCCGGTGGCCGAGGAGATCGCCGCCACGCATGGCGACTGGGTGGTCGTCCCGAAGTGGCTGGAAGTGGCCAAGCCGCAGGCGTTCCTGGTACGGATTTCGCTGAAAGGACTGGACCGGGTGGGCCTGCTGAACGAGATCTCCCGCTTCCTGTCCCTGGTGATGGGCGCCAACATGCGGCGGCTCAACCTCAGCGCGGACGACGGCATCTTCGAGGGATACATCGACCTGTATGTCAACAGTACGGAAGTCCTGTCGAAGATCATCAAGAAGCTCTCCACCATCGAGGGCATCGAGTCGGTGTCCCGCGTCGAGTTATAATGAATTGAATATGAAGAAATTGTCGAAATATATCCCGCTCATTCCGGCCGCCCTGGTCCTCGGGGCGATGATGTTCCCGTCGGGGTGCGCGAACACCACCACACCACCGTCCGGTGGCGCGAAGGACACCATCCCTCCCGTGCTCGTGAAGACGTATCCCCTGCCCGGCGAGGTGAATGTCCCTACGCACAAGACACAGGTCAAGTTCACCTTCGACGAGTACGTGGTGGTCAAGGATGCCAACAACATCTTCCTGTCTCCCCCGCTGGAGAAGAAACCGAAATACAAGATTTCCGGGAAAAGCATCGTCGTTTCCTTCGAATCCGACCTGGACTCCAATACGACCTACACGCTGGACATCACCGGCGCCATCGCCGACAACAACGAGGGCAACATGTACGAAGGCTACACCCTCGTCTTCTCCACAGGTTCCCAGATTGATTCGATGTGCTTGACTGGTCTTATCCAGGACTGCAACACGCTGATGCCTGTCAAGGGCGCCACAGTCCTCCTGTATAAGGACCAGGCGGATTCCGCCATCTTCCTGCACCGGCCGGATGCGGCGGCCAAGACCGATGACTGGGGCTTCTTCAGCGTCCGCAACATCAAGGATACGGTATATCGGGTGTACGCCTTGAAGGACGCGAACAACAACAACATCTACGAACCGGACAACGAAAGCGTCGGCTTCCTGGACGAACCCTACCGGCCGCTTACCGTCTTCAACGATTCCATTTACGAGTTCAAGAAATTCAACATGAAGGACACGGCCCTGTGCCTGGCGCGGAAGACGGATGTGGAACTGAATCTGTTCCGGGAGAAACCCTCCAAGCAGTTCATTGTCAAGAAGGAACGGGTGGGCGCCCGGACGGCGTACCTGACTTTCATGGCACCGGACGCCAAGGTGAATTCCATGAAGATCCGGGGTCTGCCCGCCGAAAAACTCATCTCCCAGTTCAACCCGCAGAAAGACAGCCTCGAACTGTGGGTGAACGACCAGCGGAAGATGCCGGACACCTTGCAGCTGCAGATCAATTACGACAAGACGGACTCCCTGGGGAACCTTGTCCCTACCGACGAGCTCGTGAAACTCGCCCTGGACAAGGCGAAGCGGGCCGAGATGCAGAAGAGTTCCCAACGGGACATCAAGCATGAAGACACCATCGCCGTGTTCAAGAACGAAGTCGATCCGACGACCGTGGAACAGTACGGCTTCAAGGTGGAATTCAAGTACCCGCTCATCCAGGAAACCTGGGATTCGCTGACCTTCCGTTCCGTCAATCCGCGCCAGCAGGAGAAGATCGAACAGTACACGGTGACGCGGGATCCCCACAATCTGCGCGTGTACACCATCATGCCACGAGAACCGCTCCAGCCCGGTTTCGACTATTCCCTGAAGATTCCGTACCGGAAATTCCGGGACGTCAACGGTTTTTACAACGACAGCACCGTGATGAAGGTTACCCTGCCTACAGACGAGAAGCTGAGCTCCATCTCCTTCGAGTTGAACAAGGTCAAGAGCCGCTACATCATCGACCTGCTGAGCGAAAAGCGGGACAAGGTGATCCGCAGTTTCACGGTCGATGCCGACCAGACGGTACTCTTTCCGTATGTCAAGGCGGGAAAATACTGTGTCCGCATCACCGAGGATCGCAACGGGAACGGGTTGGTGGACACGGGCAGCATCCTGGAGCACCGGCAGCCGGAGAAAGTGATGTTCTTCAAGGTCAAGGACCAGTTCCTGATCGACATTCCCGAACGCACGGAGTATGTGCAGCAGCTTGACATGGAGGAACTGTTCAAATGAGAAAGGCTGTAAAGATCCTGCTTCTGGCGGTATTCGTGACCGCCCTTCCGCTTTCCGCGCAGGAGAACCGGAAGAAGAAGACCTTCGACCCGGATATAGAGTTTTTCCAGCTCCCCGACTCCGTCACCAACGAGTATCTGGACAACGTGGACATGCCCAAGAAGGCCAAAATCAACGATTACTGGATCGTGGGTGTCCATGGCGGCGTTTCCGTGCAGCACGGTTACTTCAACCCGCCGCGCATCGTGCGCCTGTATCCCAACCAGCCGGTTTACGGCTTCTCGATCACCCGTTATGCGACGATGATGAACATGTTCCCGAACCTGGGGATGGAATTCGGCTTCCAGCACAACTACGAAGGCTATAATTTCAAGGAATTCGAATCCGACGGATACACCTACCGCCAGCACATCGACGGCGCCTTCGAGGCGTATATGGAGGTTCCGGAAGTGTTCCTGCTCACGCACGGTCACATGGACATGGGGCAGTATGCCAAGCTTATCATCAAAGCGGGCATGTTCGGCGGATACAGGATGAATATCACCCGCATCGGCGAGGGCATCCAGCCGGAGATTCTCAATGATTTCAAGGATACGGACAACCGTTGGACATACGGTGTGCAGGGCGGACTGGGATTCGGCTTGATGTTCGATCCGATCGAGATCCACCTGGGCGTGCAGATCAAATGGGGCTGGTCTTCCTTCCACCAGCCCGACGTGGCCAGCCCTTATTATTACCGCTACTCCTATCCGCTGGACGGTGCCGTCACCCTGGGCGTCTATTACCAGCTTTCCAAGCGCCGGGGGCATTCCCGCGCGGCGCTCCGCCGGATGGCCCGGGAAACGGTTGCGGAAGAAATGAACCCTGAAAAGGATCGGTGATGGAAACACGAACAGTCAAAGTGGGTAACGTCCTTATCGGCGGAAATAACCCGGTCGTCGTCCAGACGATGTGCAATACCCATACGTATGATGTCGATGCGACGGTGGAACAGACGCTTCGGCTGGCCAAGGCCGGCGCGCAGCTCGTCCGGATCACCGTACCCGGCCTGCAGGATGTCCCGCATATCCGGGAAATCAAGGCCAGGCTCCGCGCAGCGGGCTGTCAAGTCCCGCTGGTGGCCGATATCCATTTTTCCTCCGAGACGGCCATTGCCGTGGCTTCCGTCGTGGAAAAGGTCCGGATCAACCCGGGCAACTTCCACAAGGACCATGACGAAGCCCGGCGGCAGTTCGCCCGTTTCCTGGAGGAATGCAAACAGTATGGTACGGCCATCCGCATCGGCCTGAACCATGGGTCCCTGGGGGCCTACATTGTCGATCGGTTCGGCAATACGCCGCATGCGATGGCGCTGGCCGCGATGGAATGGATCGAGATGTGCATCAAGGCCGATTTCTGGAACGTAGTCGTCTCCTTGAAAGCCAGCAACACGGTCGTCATGATTGAAGCCTACCGTGAACTGGCGCGGATGATGCAGGAGCGCGGTGTCGTCTTCCCGCTGCATGTGGGCGTGACGGAGGCCGGCAACGGTGACTCCGGCCGCATCAAATCCTGCGTCGCCATCTCCACGCTCCTCGCCGAAGGAATCGGAAATACCGTCCGCGTTTCCCTGACGGAAGACCCGGAGAATGAAATCCCCGTCGCGCAGTATCTGGCTGCCAGATATTCTGACGCGCCTTACCCTGTACTTACGGAACGTGAGAACATCGTATTGAAAGCTGCGTGCGACTATGGCAAACCCCTGTTGGACCGCACCATCGACACGGTATCCTTTCCGGAGCTGGAGCCTTCCTTCGCCGCGTATCTGACCGACGAACTGCTGCAGGCTTGCCGGCGGAAATTCTATCGGCCCGAGTATATCGCCTGCCCCGGCTGCGGGCGTACGATGTATAATCTGCAGGAGGCTTTCGAAGCCGTCAAGGCACGGACGGGCCATCTGCAGAACGTCGTCATCGCCGTGATGGGCTGCATCGTGAACGGCCCAGGCGAAATGGCAGACGCCGACTGGGGCTATGTGGGCGAAGGCGGCGGCAAGGTGACCATCTACCGCGGAAAAGAACCTGTCCTACGGCATATTCCCGACAGCGAGGCTGTCGATAAATTGGTTGAACTCATTGAATCCGAACGATGAAACGCACGATTCTCCTCATGCTGGCGCTCTTTTGCGTCACGGTTTCCTTCGCACAGAAAAAGACCACTTACAAGGTCGCCCAGCGCGATACCTGCGACCTGTACATGGACGTCTATGACCCGGTCGTCATCCCCGGCGACACCCTGGACCGTCCCACCATCCTGTATGTCTTCGGCGGCGGCTTCATCATGGGCCAGCGCGACGATCCATGGGTACTCCCCTGGTTCAAGCTTCTCAATGAGAACGGCTACCGGGTGGTTTCCGTCGACTATCGCCTGGGGCTCAAGGGCATCCAGATGCGCTTCGACCTGTTCCATCTGATCCAGAGCGCCGACTACACCAAAAAGGCCGTTGACATGGGCGTGGAAGACGTTTTCTCGTCCGTGCAGTACCTGGCGGAACATGCGGATGAGCTGGGCGTGGATATGGACAATATCGTCATTGCGGGCAGTTCCGCCGGAGCGATGATTTCCCTGTCCTGCGAGCTAGAGGCCTGCAACCGGACGGCACGCGCCGTCAACCTGCCCGAAGGTTTCCATTTCGCCGGCGTGATGTCGTTTGCGGGGGCGATCATGTCCGATTCCGGGAAACCCGTTTACAAGCGCAGACCCTGTCCGCAGCTGCTCATCCATGGCACCAAGGACGGCGCCGTCTCCTACGACAAGATGGGCTTCGGCCGACGCGGCATGTTCGGCAGCAGCTATCTCGTGGAAAATGTCCTGAAACCCGCCGGATTCACTTACCAGATTTACCGGTACGTCGGCCACAGCCATGACATGGCTGCCAACATGATGGCCAACTGGCCGGAGGAAAAACGGTTCCTGGAGGTTTCCGTGATAGGCAGGAAGGCCTTGACTATCGACAGCACGGTCGATGACCCGACGATGCCGGTCTTCCAGTCGGTCAGCCTGGACGATATCTATTGATTATTCCGGAAGGATCGCGATCACTGATTCCACAGCCTTGACCTTGTCGCCGATCTTCACCTGGATGTCGGCGTCAAGGGGCAGGAACATGTCGATGCGGGAGCCGAACTTGATGACACCGCACTGGTCGCCTCGGTTCTCCATGTTTCCGGGCTCGGAGTAGCAGACGATCCGGCGGGCGAACGTACCGGCGATCTGCTTGAAGAAAACCTCTCCATGCCTGTTCTGCAGGCAGCTGGAGGCGTGTTCATTGAGTTCCGAGGACTTCGGATGGAAGGCCAGCAGGTACTTGCCCGGATGGTACTTGTAGTAAGTCACCTTTCCGTTCATCGGCCAGAAATTGCAGTGGACATCGAAGAAGTCCATATACACGGAGACCTGGATGCAGTCCCGCATCAGGAACTCCTTCTCGAAGACTTTGTCCAGGATGACGACCTTTCCGTCGGCCACCGAGGTGACCAGGCGGTCGTTTTCATAATCCGGAACAGTCCGGTCCGGCACCCGGAAGAACCAGGTGATGAAGAACATGAAGATGACGAGGACGGCCGAGATCGGGATGGAAATCCACGGGTTGTGGATAAACCGGGCGTTCAGCCAGATGAGGACCGCGCAGATACACCAGGAGACGAGTATCGTCGAATAGGAGTCTTTGTCGATGCGGATGCTTCGGATCAGTCGCTTCATGGTTTCCGTTTATTGCAGGCCGATGATGACCAGGTAAATGACGCCGGCCGGGATGGCGAAGAGCGCGCTGTCGAAACGGTCCAGCATGCCCCCGTGTCCGGGAATGATGTTGCCGGAGTCCTTGATGTCGCACACCCGTTTCCACTGGGACTCGAACAGGTCGCCGAAAACGCCTGCCACATGCATGATGACGGACAGGATGACGGCATGGACCATGGGATAGGTCCACAGGCCCGTCCACACGAGGATCAGCCCCGCCAGGACGGCGAACAGCAATCCGCCCCAGAATCCGGCCCAGGTCTTTTTCGGAGACACGGTCGGGAAGAGTTTCCCGGTGTATTTCCCGAGCAGCATCCCGATGCAGTAGGCGCCCACGTCCGATGCCCAGATGATGATGAAGAACGAGAGCATCGGCCGGCCGTCGAACTGTCCGGCGGCGTCGAAAACGACGAAATTGGACAGGGTAAGCGGTGCCGCGATGTACATCAGGCCCGTGTACAGGAAAGCGAAAAGCTTGAAATCCACCTTGTCCTTCACGAACAGGGTGGAAATCATCAGCAGCAGGAGCAGGACGGCGTTGACGCTGACCAGGCGGATGTCCAGGCGGAAAGCCATGACGCAGAACAAAGTCAGGAACGCGCAGCATCCCAGCACGATGGCCAGCAGGCGGGTCCGCGGGAACCGGTCCCCCATCGTCATGCGGTAGAACTCGTAGAGCATCGTCACCATCATGAAGACGAGGAGAGCGGCGTACAGATACTTGTTGAACAGGAGCCCGCCGATGACAATCGCCAGGAAGCAGACACCCGATATCGTTCTTGTGACGGTATTATTCATCCTTTGCCGTTTCTGCGGGCTGATCGTCTTCCGCCGGTTTCACCTTGGGACCGAGGATCCGCTCGATATCTTCCGCAAAGATAACTTCTTTTTCGAGAAGAAGCGCACCCATCTGCATGAAACCGTCCTTGTGATCCTCGATGAGACGGTAGGTCCGGTCGTGTACTTCCTGCACGATGGCCTTCACTTCTTCGTCCATCAGTTCGGCCGTCTTTTCAGAATAGGGCTTGGTGAGGTTGTACCCGCGGGCGCCGGTGGAGTCGTAGAAGGAAAGGTTGCCGACCTTGTCGCTCATGCCGTAATACTGGACCATGCTGTAGGCCATGCCGGTCATCCGTTCGAGGTCGTTCAACGCACCAGTGGAAGGCTCGCCGTTCAAGATTTCCTCCGCGACGCGGCCGCCGATGAGTGCACACATCCGGTCCATCATCACGCTCCGGGACCAGTTCTTCCTTTCTTCCGGAAGATACCAGGTCAGGCCGAGGGCGTTTCCGCGCGGGATGATGCTCACCTTGAACACAGGATCGGCGTAAGGAAGGAGCCAGCCCACGATG
>JAEEGK010001408.1_pt1 | contig 60377 bp, 55 predicted proteins | sample 8958771 | NCBI WGS metagenome assembly JAEEGK01 (sample SAMN16246547, study PRJNA631951) | gut metagenome | biome: gut microbiome; feature: rumen; material: SC-attached | host: Bos | place: Iran: Karaj | collected 2018-10 | reverse complement strand
GTCTCGATTGGGAATCCGAGGAAGGAGCGCACGGGTTGACCTTCGATTGGAAGGAGTGTGGCGAGTTTTCCTGCAAGGATATTGCTGGCAGCTGTACTCATGAACCAAACTCCCATAAGGAGGCTGGCGAGGTGTGCCGGAGAGAGTTTGTTGACCATAGAGAGTCCGATTGGCGAGAGTGAGAGTTCGCCAATGGTATGACACCAATAAAGGGCGAAGAGCCACCACATGCTTACTTTCATACCCGGTTGCACACCACTTGTAGCATAGGCTATGATGAAATAGCTGATGGAGAGCATGGTGAGACCGAGTGCCTGCTTCATCGGTGAGGACACGTTGATGTTGCGCTTAACGAGTTGTTCCCAAAGCATAGCCATAAGCGGAGCAAAGACAACGATACCGATTGGGTTGATGCACTGGAACCAGGTAGTCGGCATTTCCCAGTCGCCTATGGTGCGGTCGCACTGTTTGTCGGCAAAGAGGGTAAGCGAAGAACCTGCCTGTTCGAAGGCACTCCAGAAGAAGATGACGAAGATGGCGATGATGTAGATGACTCCGATTCGCATTTTCTCGACTGTGGTAAGTCCGCGGTCAGTTATGATGAATATTGGCAGAGCTATGGAAATAGCGTAGATAGCTGCCGAGATGACATCGTTGAAATTTTCTGCGGAGAGAGAGAATACCACCATCAGCAGGATGCCTCCGATGATGCAACCCCAAAGGCGCAGAGGAGAGTTCTTTACATTATGATTGATCTGAGCATTCTCAGGGTTTTCGATTTCTACGCCTTCGTATTCTGCTTCGTCTTCTTTCTCCTGCATTTCCTTGAGTTGGATAAGCTGACTCTGAGCTGGTGGAAGTCCGATGCCAAGTCCTTCAGGAGTGACAAGGAAACGGTCTTTGAGCAACCAGAATACGAGTACGGAGAAGAGCATTGCGCAACCTGCACAGAAGAAGCCCCACTTGAATGCTGAAGGGTTGGACCAGTCACCATTGCCGAGAGGTCCGCAGATGAGTGGTGCGACGAATGCTCCAATGTTGATACCCATATAGAAAATGGTGAATGCTGAGTCTTTACGCTTGTCCTGTGGTTCGTAGAGGTCGCCCACCATTGTGGAGATGTTCGGTTTGAAGAAACCGTTTCCCATGATGAGTGCTGTGAGTCCGGCAAACATAAGTGTAAGCGAGAAACCATTATCTACGTCGGCACTAATCATTCCGCCTTCGGAGAATATGCTCTGCTGCACGAAGCAGGCAGAGGCAAACATAAGGAATTGTCCGAGTGCCATAACGAGTCCGCCTACGATGATGCTGCGGCGGTTTCCCCAGTAGCGGTCGGAGATATAACCTCCGAGAAGCGGAGTGAGGTAAACGAGTCCGGTATAGGAGCCATATACTTGTGATGCCTCGGCACTATTGTAGAATGCTGCTACAAGATAGAGAATGAAGATGGCACGCATTCCATAGTATGAAAAGCGTTCTGCCATTTCTGTGACGAACAGGAGATAGAGTCCCTGTGGGTGTCCGTGTTGTTTCATTATGAATGGTTATTGGTTAGTGGTTATTGGTTATTGACTTTGTAACGGTTAACGGTTAAAGGTTAACGGTTAAAGAAGTTTTCGTTATTCGTTATTCGTCTTTCGTCTTTCGTTTTTGTGCTTCCTGCTGCTGGCGGAGGATTTCGAGTTGTTTTTCCTGCATAGCCTGGAGGCGGCTCATCATGGATGATGGACGTTTGCCTGTAGCTGCCTGCTGCTGACGAATCTTATGGCGCTCTTCGAGTTTCTTGAGGAGTGCTGCATCATCGGTAGTCTTACGCAGATACCACATCATGAGTGCTGATGTGAGTGACGAGAGGAAGTAGTAGTAGTTGAGTCCTGAGGAGTAGTTGTTGAAGCTGAAGAAGAAGACGAGTGGCATGATGTAGGTCATCCATTTCATCATCGACATCTGCTGTGCCTGTTCAGGAGTCATGCTGTCCTGCTGCTGCTTCATGGAGAACATAGAGCTGGCAACGGTAGCGAGGCACCAGAGTACGCAAAAGAGTGAGAGGTGGTCGCCAATTCCCCAAATGTTGAATCCCCAGTTGATTACGTCGTCGTAGGTAGAGAGGTCGTCGGCCCAGAGGAACGACTGACCACGCAGTTCGATGGCGTTAGGGATGAAGTTGAAGAGGGCAATCCAGATAGGCATCTGAATGAGCATAGGCAAACAACCGCCCATAGGAGACACTCCGTATTCGCTATAGAGTTTCATAGTCTCCTGCTGCTTGAGCATAGCGTCTTCAGGACGAGTATATTTCTTTGTGAGTTCTTCGATTTTTGGACGCAGCACGCGCATATTGGCACTGCTGAGGTATGATTTCTTCATAAGTGGATAGACGAGCACCTTGATGAAGATGGTGAGGATGAGCAGAACGATGCCCATGTTGAGTCCCCATCCTGTGAGCCAGTCGAAGAGGTAAATCATGAAGAAACGGTTGATCCAACGAATTACAGGCCATCCGAGATATACGAGAGAACGGAGGTCGAGGTCGGTAGAAGCACCAAGGAGTTTTTCGTTATCGGAAAGTGTGGTAAACTTATTAGGACCGAGGTACATAGCGAAGCGTGATGCCTGACGACCAGAGGGGTCGAACGGAGCTGAGAGTTCGGCAGTGAGAGTTTTCAGGTAGCCCTCCCCTTTCTCAATCTTTTCAGACTTCATCTGAGCGACACTCATGTCAGCTTCAGAGATAAGAACCTGAGAGAAGAACTGAGTCTTGAAGCTAACCCACTTGACACGTTCGTCAAATTCGGTTTCATCCTCATCGCCTCCCATGCTGGAAAGTTCGTTAGTGTCGTTGTCTGTATCGCGATAAGTTATTGTGCTATAACGGTTTTCGAAGTCGTAGCCCTTCTCCTGCTGCTTCATCTTCTGACTCCAGAGAATGTCCATAGTACGGGTTTTTGAAGGGAAGAAACCATCGAGTCCAAGTGCCTGTACATCTACGTTTACGAGGTAGCTACCTGGGATGAGTGAGTAGCTGATGCGGAGTGAGCCGGAAGCAATAGGAGCTACCATAACTACACTTGTGTCGGTCTGTTCACTTGGAGCAAAGAAGAGGTCGGCAGTACGAATGTTTGCCTGTTTTCCGTCGATATTGAAACTGAATGAATTGTCTGTACCATCGAAGAGGATTACATTACCACCTTCCTTGCCGCGATAGACGGAGTCAAGGAGTTCGGCACGGCAAATCTGTGCTCCCTCATTATTTATAGTAACGGAAAGGAGTGAGTTGCGAAGCGTTGTAGTGCCAGGCTGCTTCTGTGATGCCGCGAAGAGCGGATTGAGAGAGTCGGTAGCCTGCTGCATGAGTTGCTGTGACTCGAGATTCTTTTCCTTCAACTCCTTATTTACTTCGGCAAGACGAATGCTGTCCTGCTTTGCCTGCCACGCTGCCATTTCCTCCTGAGTAGGAGCTGTATAGCGTTCGTATGCCATGAACCCTAACATAACGAGTGCCATGAGGGTCCAACCGATGATTGTATTTTTATCTAAATTCATAATCGATTTTTTGTTGATTTCTGTTTGGTTTTGCAAAATTCGGCGCGAAATTACTAAAAAAAACTCAAAAATGCACTAACATTATCACTAATAATAATTTTTTACGTACTTTTGCAATAGATTTTATGATTACAACTATGAAAAGAACAATTTTAATGCTTGTAGCACTTCTCACGATGTGTGCTATAAGAGCAGAGAAATACCCGGAAATCAAGTTTGAAAAGACCACTATAGACATGGGCACATTCTCGATGTATGACAGCAAACAGACATGTGTGTTCAAGTTTACAAATGTGGGTGACGGAAAACTGATTATCAACACCGTACACACTTCTTGCGGATGTACTGTAGCCGACTATTCGAAGGAACCTATTTCACCTGGAGGTACAGGAGAAATTAAGGTGACATATAATGGTGCCGGCAAGATGCCTGGACGATTCAAGAAGAGCATCCAGGTATTCTCGAACTGCAAGAAAGATATGGCAAGAGTCTTTATAACCGGAGTAATGACCGATGTTCCGGCTCCAGAGGAGGACAAGAAGTAATAAAGAGACATGCAACCACTGGCAGAACGACTACGTCCGCATACGCTCGACGATTATATAGGACAACAGCATCTCGTAGGCGAAGGTGCTGTTATTCGTCGTATGATAGAGCAGAAGAGGATTTCGTCGTTCATTCTGTGGGGACCGCCTGGAGTAGGCAAAACCACACTTGCCAACATAATAGCCAGAACGCTGGAAGTGCCCTTCTACACCCTGAGTGCTGTAACATCGGGAGTGAAAGATGTGAGGGACACCATAGAAAAGGCAAGGAGCAACCGCTTCTTCAATAGCAGTTCCCCTATCCTTTTCATTGACGAAATACACAGATTCTCGAAGTCGCAACAGGACTCGCTGCTGGGTGCCGTAGAACAGGGAACAATTACCCTGATTGGTGCCACAACAGAGAATCCGTCGTTCGAAATAATACGTCCTCTGCTCTCCCGTTGTCAGGTATATACATTGAAGTCGCTGGAGAAAGATGACCTTCTACAATTACTTCAATCAGCAATAGAGAAAGATGTGATTCTCAAAGAGAAAAACATCAAGATAGAAGAAACTGACGCAATACTGAGATATAGTGGTGGAGACGCAAGAAAACTGCTCAACATCATAGAACTCGTAGTGGAGAGTCAGGACGGAAAGGAGGAGGTTGTAGTCAACGATGAGATAGTGACGGAGGCTCTGCAACAGAATCCGCTGGCATACGACAAAGACGGCGAGATGCACTACGACATCATATCGGCATTTATCAAGTCGATTCGCGGTAGCAACCCCGATGCAGCCGTGTATTATCTGGCAAGAATGATAGAAGGAGGCGAAGACCCGCTATTCATTGCACGCCGACTGGTTATCTCAGCTTCGGAAGACATAGGACTGGCTAACCCCAATGCCCTACTTCTGGCTAATGCTGCTTTCGATGCAGTAAACAAGATTGGCATGCCTGAAGGACGAATACCTCTTGCAGAGGCGACTGTGTATCTGGCTACGAGTGCGAAGTCGAATTCTGCATATATGGCTATAAATAATGCCCTGCAGTATGTAGGCGAAACAGGTAACCTGCCTATTCCTCTACACTTGAGGAATGCTCCTACGAAACTGATGGAACAACTCGGATATAGCAAGGGATATAAATATGCCCACGACTACGAAGGCAATTTCGTAGAACAGCAGTTTCTGCCCGACGAAGCCGAAGGACAGCAGTTCTGGAAGGCTCAGAATAATCCACGGGAATTGAAGATGAAAGAATTACAAGATAAACGCTGGAAAAAATGAAAAGACCACATAGAGATTTACTTATTATAATTGGAGCCACAATTGTTATTGTGACTGCATGCATAGTGGCTATCTTCGGACTGCCCACCGGAGGAGAGAAAGACAGACTGATGAACTTCGACGGCGTAGATGTAGATACAATTCTGGAAGGTGACATCCCCATTATGGATAATGACGTAGTGATTCCGCTATCGGCAACAGATACTATCGACGTGGACTCGACTGATACAGACTTTGCAGAAGAAGGTACAATAAACACAAACGATACTATTAAGCATTAATACAATATGAATAATTTCACAACTCCTGTTCTGCTGCTTACAGGTTATCTGGGCAGCGGAAAAACAACACTGCTAAACCGCATCCTCTCTAATAAGAAAGGTATCAGATTCGCAGTTATAGTAAACGACATAGGCGAGATAAATATCGATGCCGACCTGATTCAGAAAGGTGGTATCGTAGACCAGAAAGACGAATCGCTCGTAGCCCTGCAGAACGGCTGTATCTGCTGTACCCTGAAGATGGATCTCGTAGAACAGTTGACTGACATTATCAAACAACAGAAATTTGACTATATAGTTATAGAAGCCAGCGGCATATGCGAACCGGCTCCAATTGCTCAGACTATCTGTTCTATCCCTACCATGGGTGGACAATACGTGCAAAACGGAGTACCAAGAATGGACTGTATAGTAACCGTAGTCGATGCTGTGAGAATGCAAGACGAATTTGCTAACGGCGACAAACTGATGAACCAAAATCTGGATGAGGATGATATAGAAAACCTCGTAATTCAGCAAATTGAATTCTGTAATATCATACTGCTGAACAAAGCTGCTGACGTAAAACCAGAGGAATTGGGAAGGATTAAGCAGATTATCCGTACTATACAGCCTAAGGCTGAAATCATAGAATGTAATTACGGCGATGTGGATTTGGATAGAATCATCAATACCAATATGTTTGATTTTGACAAGGTTGCCACTTCTGCTGCGTGGATAGAAGAATTGGAGAAGCATCATGACGATGACGAAGAGGACGAAGAGGAAGAAGAGGAAGAAGAACACCATCATCACCACGATGAACATGAACATGAGCATCATCACCATCATGATGAAGATGATGAGGACGAGCATGAGCACCATCATCACCATCATCATCACCACCACCATCACGATGACGAAGGCGAAGCTGAGGAATATGGCATAGGTACCTTCGTTTATTACCGTCGCGAACCTATGGACATAGTGGCTTTCGACCAGTTTGCAGCCCACCTGCCAAAGAATATTATCAGAGCAAAAGGACTCTGTTACTTTGCTACAGAACCTGACATCTGTTATGTGTTTGAACAGGCAGGACGACAACTGACGCTGAGAAATGCAGGACAATGGTATGCAACAATGCCGAAGGACGAACTGGAACGTCTGCTTGCCGCAGAACCAGCCGTTAAAAAAGACTGGGACGAGAAATATGGTGACCGCATGCAGAAGTTGGTGTTCATAGGACAAAAGATGGACAAGAAAGCTATTACTGCTGCACTTGACATGTGTCTCACAGAATAACCTACCACATGATAAAAAAGATTCTATACATATTTCTAATCATCCTGTTGGTTGCTATAGGCGCATTAGGCGTTGTGGCGTATTCTTTCTTAGGCAAGACTTTCGACATCGACGAGGATGCCTACCTGTATATCTATCCGGAAGACGACCTGGAACAAGTGAATGCAAAACTGACAAAATTGGCACACCCAACATCGCCTCTGAGCTTCACCACTCTGACAAAGATTGTGAAGAAAGGAAACAGCATAAAAACTGGAAGACATAAGATTACTCCAGACATGAATATGCTGACTCTGATACGCAATATCTGCAATCACCACCAAGATCCGTTGAATATTGTGGTGCCATCAACAAGAACTGTGAACGATCTTGTAGGAAAGATAAGCAGCAAACTGATGGTTGACTCAGTAACTATTATGCAACTCATCAACGACTCCGTTTACTGTGCCTCTCTCGGATATACGAAAGACAATATCCCTGCCCTATTTATTCCAAACACATACGAGGTGTATTGGGATACAGATGCGGAACATCTATTGAAAAGGATGAAGAAGGAAAACGATGCATTTTGGAACAAAGAACGCAGAGCTAAGGCTAAGGCATTGGGAATGACTCCGGAGGAAGTAGTTACACTCGCAAGTATCGTAGATGCTGAAACTTCGTATAATCCGGAAAAACCACGTGTGGCAGGTCTTTATCTGAACCGATTGGCTACTGGAATGCCACTACAGAGCGACCCAACTGTCATATATGCCTTGGGAGACTTCTCCATAAGAAGAGTGTTGCACGACCACTTGCAAGTGGAATCGCCTTATAACACATACAAAAACCAAGGACTGCCTCCAGGGCCTATACGAATAGCCTCGATAGCAGCCATTGATGCTGTGCTCAATCACGAAACACACGATTATCTATATATGTGTGCTAAGGAGGACTTCTCTGGTTCTCACAATTTTGCAACAAATTTCAAGGAACATACAGAAAACGCAAAGAGGTATTCGAAAGAATTAAACAAAAGAGGAATAAGGCGATAAACCTTATTCCCTTTTTTTTGAAAGACTGCCAACATGTCATATATAAAATGTGTGGCACGAACTTTGCACACCATAAGACGTAATATTAAAAAACTATATTAAAATGACACAAGATAACGTTAACGAGGAGGAGCTGAAGAACGAGGCAACTCCAACAGAAGAGGAAACTCAGGCTGGTACTGAGCAGAATGAAAACATTGAAGCAGAGCAGGAAGAAGTGAAGGAAAAGACTGTGGAGGAGAAGTTGGAAGAGGCTGAAACTCAAATAGAGGAACTGAAAAAGCAAATGCTCTATAAAGCTGCTGAATTTGACAACTACCGCAAACGAGTGATGCAGGAAAAAGCTGAACTCATCAAGAATGGTGGCACAAAAGTAATTACAACTATTCTACCTATTCTGGATGACTTGGATCGTGCACAGCAGACAATGGATAAGATGGAAGATGTGGCAGCCTGCAAGGAAGGTGTTGTACTCATCATTGATAAGTTCCTGAAACTGCTTAAGCAGGAGGGACTGGAGAAGATGGAAGCTGTAGGAAAAGACTTTGACACAGACTACCACGAAGCTATTGCGATGGTGCCTGCAGGCGAAGAGAAAAAAGGCAAGGTGATTGATTGCGTTCTCGACGGATATACTCTGAACGACAAGGTAATCAGACATGCGAAAGTTGCTGTAGGAGAATAAAAACAAGAAGATATATGGCAAACAAAAGAGATTATTATGAAGTGCTCGGAGTGCAGAAAGGTGCAACCGAGGATGAAATAAAAAAGGCCTATAAGAAAATGGCCATCAAATATCACCCAGACAGAAATCCGGGTGACAAAAAGGCTGAGGAAAAGTTCAAAGAGGCTGCCGAAGCATATGAAGTGCTGCACGACCCACAGAAGCGTCAGCGCTACGACCAGTTCGGATTTGAAGGTCTGAATGGTGCCGGAGGATTCAATGCTCAAAGCATGGATATGAACGATATCTTCAGTCACTTCAGCGACATCTTCGAAGGTATGGGCTTTGGAGGCGGATTCAGTGGCTTTGGAGGTTTTGGTGGCGGAGGACGTCAGCAGAAACCCGTATTCAAGGGTAAGGATCAGCGACTTAGAGTGGAACTTACCTTAAGCGAAATCGTTAACGGCTGTACAAAGAAGTTTAAGATAAAGAACGATGTAGTATGTGAACACTGTCACGGAAGCGGAAGTGCTGACGGAAAAGTGGACACCTGTCCTACTTGTCACGGAAGCGGTTATGTAGTAAGAACCCAGCAGAGTATCTTCGGCATGATGCAAAGTCAGAGCGTATGTCCTGAATGTCATGGAGAAGGCAAAGTCATCAAGAATAAATGTAGTCATTGTGGTGGCGAAGGAGTTGTGGCAGGTGAGTCGCTTGTAGAAGTAAACTTCCCAGCTGGACTCCAAGAAGGCATGGTACTGACTGTAGATGGCAAGGGAGGTGCAGGCAGACATAACGGAGTGAATGGCGATTTGCAGATTATCATCAAGGAAAAGCCACACGACGAATTGATTCGTGACGGCAATGACATAGTTTATAATCTGTTACTGAGTATTCCTCAAGCCGTGCTCGGTTGCGATATAGAAGTACCTACTGTTGACGGAAGAGCAAAGGTGAAGATTCCAGCAGGAACACAACCCGGAACCGTAATGCGACTCAGAGGAAAAGGTATTCCACAGGTACAGGGATATAATCGCGGTATGAAAGGTGATGAACTTATCAACATCAGTGTATATATGCCAGAGACACTTTCAAAAGACGAGAAGATGGCAATGGAAAAGATGCAGAAGAGCGACAATTTCACTCCACAGGAAAGTGTAAGACGTAGCATCTTCAATAAATTCAGAAGCTATTTCAGCAAATAGAATGACGTATGACGAAACAATAGAGTATCTGTTTAACAGTACTCCCCTATTCCAGAATGTTGGCAAGGCAGCCTATAAGGAGGGTCTTGCCAATACTTTGGCTTTAGATGAATATTTCGGACATCCACATACCCAGTTCAAAACTATACACGTAGGCGGAACAAACGGAAAGGGATCAACCAGTCACTCGCTGGCATCTGTGCTACAAAGTGCTGGTTATAAGGTGGGACTATTTACATCGCCACACCTTAAAGACTTTCGAGAAAGAATTAGAATCAACGGAGAGATGATTAGCGAGAAGTATGTCGTTGATTTTGTAGAACAACACAAGAGTTTCTTCGAACCTCTCTACCCTTCTTTCTTTGAACTGACCACAGCAATGGCATTCAAATATTTCGCAGACGAGAAAGTAGATGTAGCTGTAATAGAAGTAGGACTTGGAGGAAGACTGGACTGCACAAACATCATCACTCCTGTATTATCAATTATAACCAATATCTCGTTCGACCACGTAAACTTGCTTGGCAATACTCTGGAGAAGATTGCAAGTGAAAAAGCAGGAATTATAAAACATGGAGTGCCTGTAGTGATTGGTGAGACAACATCGGAAACACGTACTGTATTCGAAACAAAAGCTAAGGAAGTTGGCACTCAAATAGTTTTTGCAGAAGAGAAGGAAATTCCAGAGATACCATTCGAATTAGGAGGAGATTATCAGCAAAAGAACCTGCGTACTATTATGACTGCACTCAGCATTCTAAGAAACGCCTTCAACATAAGCGAACAGAACATCAGTTACGGATTATCTAATGTGTGTGAACAAACCGGTCTAATGGGCAGATGGCAAACTTTAAAGGAGTGTCCGAAGACTGTTTGTGATGTAGGACACAATGTTGGAGGATTTGAATACATCGTAAAACAACTGACGCGTCAGCAATACAAGACCTTACGCATCGTCATTGGAATGGTGAATGACAAAGACATAAACGGAGTCCTCGCCCTTCTGCCTAAAGATGCTAAATATTATTTTACGAAAGCAAAAGTAGCTAGAGCACTACAACCTGAGGAGCTACAGGAAAAAGCTAAAGAATACGAACTGAGCGGCAATTGCTACCCTTCTGTAACTGAAGCATATGAGGCTGCGGTAAAAGAAGCCTCAACAGATGACTTCATATTCATTGGCGGCAGCTGTTTTGTTGTAGCAGAGGTTGTATAAGTTTGATTATTTATTCTCGTAATACCACCAGAATGTATTGCCAAAATCACGACGAATAAGATTGCGACGTGCAACAGGATTAGAAATCTCAGTCTTACGATTTTTATACTGTTCGAAGCGGTTCTGAGTATCCTCGTCTATGACATATTTCAGATTTTCGCCATATACATTATTTATATATACAACAGCCTCCTTATAGGCACGAGGCAGAATTGAATCTGTTTCAACAGGATAAAATTCTTGCAGTTTTTTCTCGAATGACTTAAGTTTCTTCTGCAAAAGAAGATAACAGAGAAGATAATCCTGAGTAACTGGTGTACGAAGTGAATCTACACTATTGACAGACCACAAGTACTTAAGAGTAGTCGGATTTTGGTTAGTCTTTGGCAGAGCACCAAGACGAAAACAGATGCGCAAAGGCGAATAGCGATAAATTGAATCGTTATCACTAATTTTCAAGAGTCCATCGCCACGATAATTTTGCGGATAGTCAAAAAGGCGTTCTGCCAACAGTCCCTGTTGAGACAAAGCGAACATACGTAATTCTGTAAGACGACGCGATGTATGCAAGGATTTCTCAGCAATCTTTGTTGCTTCCTCATAATCCTGCTCCATGATACAGTATTCTGCGGTCAACTCATAATGGTCAACCTCATGTGTGCGAGGAATCGCGCCACAAAGCAAGATGAGAATAAATAGAATCAAGTAGTTACGCCATAGCAGATATCTGGTTGAATTGGATGTTGCAAATCTATCCTTAAACAAATATACAACACCAAAATATACGATAAGAATAAGTGGAAGTAACCACCACCAATGACCAAGGGAGAAATCGTACAAGTCACTTCTGGTTATATTCGTAAGCATAGCCAACAGAAGCAATGACGGCAGATAGCTAAACGAATAATATTGCCAATTGAAGTGTATAATACGTACGACAACCCATTGTATAATCTGCAATCCCGCAGTTATGGTAAAGGCTCCGACGAAAATGGAATAGGTAGTCAGTCCGCGAGAGAAAACAAACTGTGCCTCTGCCAACAAATTACCTTGAAGGAACAAGAGATAGCAAGAAGAAAAAAGGATAAATAAAAGGGCACAGGAATAACGAATTACTCCTGATACCCTTGGATCGATATAACTTGGCCTCATTATTCTTCTTTAGCTTTGCGAAGAACAACAGCAGAACGTGCTGGTATGTATAATTTCAACCAACCTTTATTGTCCTGTTCATATATAGGATCGTAATTTGTGAAATGACGCACAGAATCATCTGCAAGTCCGTTTCCACCAAATGCCTTGTTATCAGTATTCAGAACAACATCATACGCACCTTGTTTTACGATAAAGCCGTAGTCGGTAAACGACTGAGAAGGATTGAAATTAAATACAAACAAAAGATCGCCACGTGTGTATGCAAGTATCTGATCACCATCATTGTGCCAGATTTCCTGAACAGGAGTTTTCTCTATCTTCTTCTCTGATTTCAAAACAGAAAGCATAGCCTCATCAAAGTCGCCAAGATAATGATAACAGAGCTCATGATTGTCTAGAAGATTCCACTGACGACGGGCGTATTTATAACTCCAGCCATTACCTTCACGTGGGAAGTCAATCCACTCAGGATGTCCCCATTCATTACCCATGAAATTAAGGTATGCTCCATTAAGTGTACTAGCTGTAACAAGACGAATCATCTTATGAAGAGCGATACCACGGTTTGCCATAAAATTCTCATCTCCCTTCTTGAAATGCCAGTACATATCAGCATCGATGAGTTGGAAGATAACAGTCTTATCGCCTACAAGAGCCTGGTCGTGACTCTCTGCGTATGTTACAGTCTTTTCGTCCTGACGGCGATTTGTGAGTTCCCAGAATATGCTTGATGGTTTCCAATCCTCATCAGGACGTTCCTTCATTGTCTTAATCCAATAGTCAGGTACGTTCATTTGCATACGATAATCGAAACCAAAACCACCATCTTTGAAAGGAGCAGCAAGTCCTGGCATACCACTTACCTCCTCCGCAATTGTTATAGCATTAGGATTTACTTCGTGAATCAGGCAGTTGGCAAGTGTGAGGTAACAGATGGCATCATCATCCTCTGCTCCATTATAATAATCGCCATAACCTCCAAATGCTTGTCCAAGTCCGTGGTTGTAATAAAGCATGGATGTAACACCATCGAAACGGAATCCGTCAAAATGGTATTCATCAAGCCAGAACTTACAGTTGGATAGAAGGAAATGAAGTACTTCATTCTTTCCATAATCGAAGCAGAGAGAATCCCATTGGTTGTGTTCACGACGTGGACCACTATGGAAATACTGACTGCCATCACCTGCAAAGTTACCCAGTCCTTCCAATTCGTTTTTCACAGCATGTGAATGAACTATATCCATAATAACTGCCATACCCATTCCATGAGCAGTATCAATAAGTTCCTTCAGTTCTTCGGGAGTACCGAAACGACTGCTGGCAGAGAAGAAATTACTCACATGATATCCGAACGAGCCATAATATGGATGTTCGGCTATTGCCATAATCTGTATGGCATTATATCCTTCCTTTTTGATACGAGGAAGAATATTGTCTTTAAACTCAGTGTATGTTCCAACTTTCTCTGCATCTTGAGCCATACCTATATGACATTCATAGATGAGCAGAGGAGAAGTGTTTGGTTTAAATGATTTTTTCTTCCATTGATATGGAGTTTCAGGAGACCACACCTGAGCAGAGAATATCTTTGTGTTATCGTCCTGAACCACACGATTAATCCACGCTGGAATACGTTCGCCTTCACCTCCATTCCACTTAACTTTCAGTTTGAACAAATCACCGTGTTTCATCTGGGACTTTGTCAGTTTCAGTTCCCAATTGCCGTTTTTCAACGGTTTCATCTTATACTTTTCATTCTCCTGCCATCCATTAAAGTCACCAATGACATATATCTCAGTAGCATTAGGAGCCCATTCACGAAGCACCCATCCTCCTTTGTCTGTTCTGTGCAAACCAAAATAGAGGTAACCAGATGCAAAACTACTCAATGTCTGTTTTCCGTTTTGAGTAAGGTCGTTAATTTTCCACACTGCATGATCATGTCTGCCGCGAATAGCCTCTTCATAAGGTTCCAACCAACCATCTTTCTGTACCAAACCAATGTGTTTTACGGGGGTGTTTTTCTTTGCCATAGTATATGAGGATTAAGTGTTAATAACTATTTTAAAGGTCTATATAATATTCTATGCTTTCACTTTGAATATAGCTTTCTTTATTTCAGTCTCGTCACTCACGCATGGCGCATGTCCGTCCTGCGGGAAGAAAATAGCAAACTCTCCTGGCTGAACTGTTATGTATGTCTTAGCTAATCCAGGATAGAATGTTATATCTTTTTCTGAATTATACTCTGCCTCTGGCAAGGCTGTACGAGCTGTATAACCCATTGTCTCAGGAGCTGTAATAGGTATTTGTATGTCAATCATTTTATCATGACTTTCTATACGAGCCTGTTCCTTAGTCTTTCCCTTTGCCATAGTACAATTAATAAACAGGTCTGCTCCTTCAATCGGGAACTTACCTATCTCATGAGACTTCAAATCGTTTTTCTTTAGGTATTCCACAACCTTTGGAAATAAAGGATTGAGTGAGGCATATTTGCCCAAATTTTCCAACGTATCAATAATCATAGTACGTACATTTTTTATTTTATTGTTTTTATAATCTCTATCATCTGTTCGTGTACTACTCCATTAGTTGCCAGCACTTCTCTGCCAGACTGCCATAAATTATCTTCATTGTTGTAGTCGCTAATCTTACCACCCGCCTCTTTCAGTATAATTGCACCTGCAGCGACATCCCAAGGTTTTAAGAACGACTCAAGATACACATCAAATCTTCCTGCAGCAACATAACACAATTCGCCCTCTGCAGAACCCAAAGAGCGAATACTTGCAACATTACCATATAGTTTATCTGTAATCCGTTGTGCAAACAAAGTATATTCTTTTGCATTATATGGGTATCCAAGAGCGACAAGGGAGTTATCAAGTATATTTTCAGATACATGTATTGGAGTGTTATCAATCCATGCCCCACCTCCTTGATAAGCCCAAAACAGTTCTTTACGAGTCAGTTCATAAACAACACCAAGAATAATATCATTATTACGTTTCAAGGCTATGCATACACAATACAAAGGAACGTCCTTTATAAAATTAGTAGTACCATCCAGAGGGTCTACAATCCAACAATAATTATGGTTAGCAGTATCCTGTTCAACCATCTTTTCTTCTGTAACAAATCCAGCTTCCGGCAGAATTTGCTTCAGACGATTAACAATTATCTGTTCTGATTGTTTATCCACATAACTAACATAGTTGTGTGCACTCTTGGATTCCACACTTTCTTCGGAGAATGATTGCTTTTGTTCCAAAATGAACGAACCGGCATCTTTAGCCAGCAACTTAACCTCCTCTACAATCTTAGCTATGTCGATTTTTTCTATCATTATATGTTTTAGTTTGCAGTTTGCAATTTTCCTCGCACATAAACACCTTTGCGAATAATAGAACCATTACGATTTTTCTCCACAAACGGACCGTCTTTCTGATCATTCAGATAGGAGCCTTCAAAACGTACTCCATCAGGAGTTTCCTCTACACACTTGCCATTCTTCATTCCATTATGGAATTGGCCCTTGAATTTAGTACCATCTGCAAGTCGAAGCACTCCCTCGCCATGCATAACCCCATTACGCCACTCGCCTTCATACATATCACCATTAGCGGCTACATACTTTCCTCGCCCACTTTCATGGTCTTCAATCCATGTGCCTTCATATTTAGAACCATCAGGCCAGTAGTATGTACCGACACCTTCCATCAAACCATTTTTAAACATTCCTACATATTTACGTTTGTCAACATATGTAAAGATGCCTTGTCCTGTACGTTCTCCATTGAGGTATTCTCCCTCGTAACGATCACCACTACTAAAGATGTAAATACCCTTTCCGTGCATCACGTCATTTTTCCACCCGCCAATATACTTATCTCCATTTGAATATATAAAAGTTCCATTACCATCGCGTACATCATCGTTCATATCACCACTATAACTACTTCCATCACGCCAGTCGTAAACACCCTTACCAGATTTTTTATCTTCTTTCCAGCCACCTTTATAATACACACCATTTGCCCATGTGTATGTGCCTTCACCTTCTCGTTTATCTTCGTGCCAAGTACCTTCGTATTTATCACCATTAAAGTAGAACATCGTTCCCTCTCCTTCCTGATAATCAGTAAACCAAAGACCTTCGTATTTATTCTTATTAGCAAAATAATAGGTGCCCCTACCATGCTGATGATCCTGATACCAGTCACCTTCATAACGTTCACCATCAACGAATGTATAAACACCGTATCCTTGACGTTTTCCCTTTACATACTCACCTTCATAATTATCACCATTAATAAATATCGTCTTTCCCTTACCGTGAGGTTTTCCACCCTCAATTTCACCTGTGTAAGCAGCTTTATCCTTTGGGAAAGTATAATTACCTACGTTTTTTTTCTGTCCGTAGGCTGTAGTAGAGTAAATTGTTAATAATATTAGAAAATATCTGCTTATATTCATATACATAATTCTATAAAATGAAAGTCAATCATTCTGCACCTAAAAATCTCATTCGCACTTATAGACGCAAAGTTAGTATTTTATTTTAACAAACAACTAACACATTAAGGATTATTAAAGTTTTTATTTAGAGTTTTGGAAAATTAAACATATCTGCCGTAACTTTGCACAACTTTTCTATATGTATATTAGTTTCCGAAGGCTAACAACACTGTAAGAAAACGCTTAGTTTAAAAATTAAGTAACAAACAAATGAATCAAGTACAATTAAGAATTAAAGCGAACTCCATTCGTTGGCACAAGTTTAGCCGCAGGAGCGATGCTATCTTCATGAGTCTGCACAAAGAAATCAGCATAGGCATACTCACGGTAGCAACTCTCACATTCGCTGCCCCACAGAGTTCTGTTGCCAGAACCACGATGGGAGAAACTACAAAGAGCGAAGATGCCGGCATTAAACTGGACGATATAGAGGTAACAGCCTCACGTGTATCTATGCCATTGGAGCAGACTGCTCGTATCGTCAGCGTAATGACGAAAGAAGAAATCAGTAATTGCCCTGCGCAATCTGTTAGTGATTTACTTAAATATGCATCCGGAGTTGATGTCCGACAACGTGGTGCATATGGTATTCAAACGGACATCAGCATCAACGGCGGCACACACGACCAGATAGTCATTCTAGTAGACGGTGTCAACATTTCTTCCCCTCACACAGGACACCTTGCAGCCGATTTTCCTTTTAACATAGACGATATTGAGCGCATCGAGATTCTCGAAGGAGCAGCCAGCCGCGTATATGGTTCAAGTGCTTATTCTGGTGCAATAAACATAGTGACACGTGGAGCACAAAGCACACCCGAAAAAGTAACGCCTAACGGCTACATTTCCCTTTACGGAGGTTCTTATGGAACAATTCAAACAAATGGGAATATGAGTCTAACATACAAAAACTTATTCAACAGCATCTCAGCGGGATTTGTTCGTAGCGATGGCGGGGTTAGTAATAGTGACTTCAAACGATTCAACGGATTTTATAATGGTGGTGTCACAACAAAAGAAGCCGACTTCCGTTGGCAACTGGGCATGATTAGCAAAGACTATGGCGCCAATACATTCTATAGTGGAAAATTCCCCAATCAGTACGAGGAAAACCGAAATTACACTACCAGCATATCAGCCAAAACAAAAGGACGAATACAAATTTCTCCAAGTATCTATTGGAATAGAACACACGACCACTATCAACTCATACGAGGTATGTCACCAACACAGGAAAACTATCACATGACAGACGTGTATGGTGCAACAATAAATGCACAAACAAAATGGCAATTAGGTGTTACAGCCATAGGCGCTGAATTCCGTAATGAAGGGATTCTCTCCACCGCCCTTGGAAAACAACTATCTGAAAGCGAATATGTAAAAGTAGGGGGAACAGATCGCAACTACACTAAGAAAGATAATCGTACTAACATATGCTATTATTTAGAGCATGACATTACCCTTCGACATTTTTCCATAAGTCTTGGGGTGATGGCAAATATGAACACATGGCTCGATCATCGCTATCGTTTCTACCCCGGCATTGATATAAGTTATCGTTTAACAAATAATATTAAGTTCTTTGCTGCGTGGAACATGGCTCAACGAATGCCTACTTTTACCGATATCTATTATAAAAGCCCTACACAAGTTGGATATGCAGGTTTAAAACCTGAACGCACCAGCGAATTTAACATTGGTGGAGTGTTTAAAAACGACAACATAGAACTAACCCTACGCCTCTACCATCGTCACCAGACAAACATGATTGATTGGGTTATACCATTAGATTCTGTTGTTAAATATGGGCGTGGGAACTACACCACCTATCACGCAACAAATCTGAAAGTAAACAATATTGGTGTATCATTTAGTGGACGGTTTACAACTAATAATCGACGTATCTCCCTCAACACACAATACACTTTCATTCATCAGAAACGCAATGACGACATACAATTAGACGACAGCTATTATGGTCTTAACTATTTGCGTCACAAAGTAATAGCAGCTGCTATGGCACGTATCTGGAAGGGTTTGTCGGCCACCCTATCCTATCGTTTTCAAAATCGCATGGGCACATACTATGAGTACGACACCAATCACATTGTGAAAAATGCATATGGATGGGATACTTACACCTTTGCAGGGAAGTCATCATATAAGCCTTTCTCGCTGATTGACCTTCATTTAGAGTGGAGAGAAAAGCATTACAAAATATATGCGGATTTAAACAATCTCACGAATTACCAATACATAGATATCGGTAATGTTAAACAACCAGGATTTTGGTTTATGGGTGGAATAAAATTGATTTTATAATACCTCAAGGGCGTAGCTGAGCTTCAGCTACGCCTTTTACAGCCCCTCCAAGTTCAATTACTTCTAAATCCTTTATTTCGCTACCGTCAATAACAAAACGAACAAGCGTTCGCACCTTATGGAACCCATATTGTCCTGCAGCTCCAGGATTTATGTGTAAACAATTGATGGTCTTGTCATACATTACCTTAAGCAAGTGAGAATGTCCACAGATGAAAAGTCGAGGAGGATTGGCATACATCATTCCTCGTATTGATGCATCATATTTTCCAGGATAGCCACCAATATGTTTTATGAACACATCAACATCCTCGCATTTGAACCTATATTTCTCTGAAAACATATAACGAAGGTCGCCTCCATCAATATTACCGTAAACAGCACGCAATCGAGCTATGGCAGCTAACTTATCAGCAACTTCTGTTGTTCCAATATCGCCTGCATGCCAAATTTCATCACATTCCGAGAAATATTTTACATACTTCTCATCCCAAAAACCATGAGTATCGGAAAGCAAACCTATGCGTGTCATACAAAAATTAGTGTAAATTTTTGGCAAAGATACAAAACAATTTAAAAAGAATAAAAGTCCGAAATCCTTTTCTAAAAATAAATCGCTTTTAAAATATTCTTCGTAACTTCGCAGCAATTTTATGACAGTCACATGGATTTTGAACAAAATAACGAACCGGGAATAAAAAATTCGTCAGAATCAGACATTAAACCGGAACAGAAGAAGACAACCAAGGAACTATGGATAGAGCTCGGACGCCTTATCCTCATTCTTAGTGTGACTATCATTAAATACTGTCTAAGTAGCATAGGCAAAGCAATTCTTTATCTTTGGGCTTTCATCAAGGCGGGTTTTCAAACCATCGGAATATGGTGGCGAGACAAAAACACCCAAGAAAAGGTACATTCTATACGTTTGAAGATAATTCGTTTTCTACGTCTTACACTTAAATGGACCATAATATGTCTGAAAAAACTTTGGAACTGGACAAAAACAGGACTCCGGATAGGCGTACGTAAAATAATCAAATATATCCTTCTAACATTTATATATTTATGGAAGGGCATTCGTTGGATAGTGATAAACTTCACCGAATTCATTATTCACATGAAGCCTACCATTATACGTATGGGAATAGCGTTTCGTCAATGGCGCCAGCGTGTAGCTCGAAGTCGTCGTCTAAAAAAGATTCGCAAACAACGTCGACATGAAGAATTCGTACGTAACGGAGGTGTTCGTGGAGCACTTGAGCGCAAAACCAAATCACTCAAATCCTCTATTCATTCATACATGGAAGAAGAACAAAACGATGTTACGCCAGAAGCTATTACTGATGACGAAATATTCCGCGAGAAATTTGAACAAATAGAGAATGACAACAAAGCACATGTCATTAGTAAGAAATTTTTCAGTTCAATAAAGAACATTGTAGAAGAAAATAATTAACATTATACATCATACCGGAACATACCTTTAATTTCATATGAGAAAATACATTCTATCACTTTGTATATTACTTTGTACTACACTTCCTTCAAAAGCAGTATTACAAGAAGAGTCATTGGCACGCACGCTTGGAGTGCTTCGTCTGGAACTGTACAACAACTGGAAAAAGCAGAAAGTATTCATGGCTCGGTATCAAGCGCAACAGGAAAATCAGCACAAGAAACTTGTTGCCTATATGCAACGCAGCGAGCAAATAAGTCTCATGCTTTATTCACAGAAAAGCGATTACGTGTTCGATATAGCTTACTCTTGTCAGCAAGCCACAAAACTGCACGAAGAACTAAAGACAACCAACGTACCCTACAACACCATACGCAACAGAATGCGTAATGAGATAGCTCGTTACGATAGTCTTATATATGCTCTCGAACAACTACCACCTGCAACTGGAAGAGCAAAGATTGAACAGGAGAGCGTGGAAGACTCACTTATCATAAGCGTAACAGACACTTTGGGTGAGGATAGTATCGTCATCGGAACAGAACATGACACTCATGAACCTTTTTTCATGAATGAACAGGGTATACAAGATCGTGAAAAATGTCTCATTTATGCAAAAGCTTTGCGTAACAACATTATCCGCATGTACAATAATGTTAGCCTCGACCAACGCTACTATAAACTTGTGTCGGACAAGGTAAACAAACTCAACAAATATGCCGAGAAGAAATACAAAGAACTACAGAAAAACATTTTTGTTCGCGGAGAACACAACTATCTAGGTGTTCTTTTCTCCATAAAACGTCAATGGGCGATGATTAAAATGGACTACAAGGAGAAATACACTCCTATCAAGGAGACTGATGCCAGATACTCCGAATGGCGTGGTCCAGCCCTGCTTTTCTCGTCTGTTTTTATGGTATTCTACATCATAGTGGGCATGATTATAAGCTTTATTCTCATAAACATTATACCTAAGCGCTATCGTACCGAAAGCTATTATGCCAAACGTCCAGCAATAGTCACCGCATTAGGAGTATTGTTCTTCATCATAGCTATACTCATCATTCGCAACTCGCTTGACCGCAATGTTTTCCGCATGTCAACAGCACTTATGATTAACGTTGGTTGGCTCATTGAGGTAGTACTTATATCTATCATATTCCGTCTGAGCAACGACCAGATACGCCCAAGCATGAAGATTTACATGCCATTTATCACGTTGTCATTCCTTGCCATAATGTTCCGCATCGTGCTCATACCGAACAGCATGCTCATGACATTCCTACCGCCTATACTTCTAATATGTTCCATTTGGCAGATTTATACGGATTTCAAGAATCGTTCGAAACTGCCTTTCAGCGACAAGGTCTATTGCAGCATATCCACACTAGTTATAGTTTCTGCAACACTTAATTCATGGATGGGCTACAACATGTTTGCCGTTCAGCTTATCGTGTGGTGGTCATTCCAGTTGGCAGCAATCCATACTATCACCTGCATCTACGATATAATGAAGTGGTATCAGCACAGATTCATCGTTGCACGTATACGTCGAAACGTTGATATACAGCTCTCCAATAAGGAAATTCTTACACACGGAAAGAAGGGCGATTTCATATCATATACATGGCTCTACGACATGATTGAAATTGCCATCTTACCAGTCGTATCTGTCATTTCCGTCATCGTATGTATAATCCTGGCTGCCGAGACATTTGAGATGACGGCATTCTGTCGAACCATATTCTTCACTAACTTCATCGATGAAAAGGGCGTAATTCAAATATCATTATTTAAATTATGCCTCGTAGTAGCATGCTATTACATTTTTAAATACATCAACTACGCAACCCGTTCGTTCTATTTCTATTTCAAGCGCAGCTACAACGATAACAACCAAGGGTTCAACAAGACATTTGCACGCAATATTATCCAGATTCTTGTATGGGGCACCTATTTCATTGCAGCACTTGTACTTCTTAAGGTACCACGTCAGGGACTAGAAATCATCGGAGCTGGTCTTGCTTCAGGTTTAGGTTTTGCATCTCGCGGACTCCTCGAAAATTTCTTCTACGGCATCTCACTTATGAGCGGACGTGTACGTGTAGGCGACTATATCGAATGTGACGGTATCATTGGTAAAGTAGAAAGTATCACTTATCAAAGCACACAGATAGTAACCCTTGATGGTTCGATCATCGCCTTCCTTAATTCTGCTCTCTTCAACAAGAACTTCAAGAACTTAACTAAAAACCATCAATATGCCTTAGAAAAAATTCCTGTTGGAGTAGCCTATGGTAGTGATGTAAATAAAGTACGCCAGCACGTACTCGACGCTCTCAAACCTATCTGCACGAAAACTGAAGACGGCCGCGACATCATCAGCCCGGATCATCCACTAGAATTGGTTTTTTCTGGTTTTGGCGATAGCAGTGTTGACCTTGTTTTAAGAGCCTGGTTGCTCGTTGACCAGCAAATCCCATGGGTGGCAAAAGCACGTGAAATCATTTACAACACGCTCAATGAAAACGGCATAGAGATACCGTTCCCTCAACGCGATCTTCACATCATTCAATAACCCATTTATAGCATAGTAAATTAAGTAAAAACAAAAAAAACATCTTTTTTTTTCAAAAAAAACATACATCATAGCATTTGTATCTAAAAAAAGTGCTACATTTGCGACAAAAGCGTACAATAACTAACAACAATCTATAATACTTATGGAAATCAAAAAATCACAAAGAGCAGATCTTGAAGGTCAGAAAAGTACTGGTCTTCTCATCGGCTACATAGTGACACTCGCAGCTATTTTCGTAGCTTTTGAGTACACTACACGTGACTATGTAGAAACCGACCAAGTCTACTCTACCTCTTCATTCGTATCAGAAGAAGAAGTAGTTCCTATCACACAACCAATCTTCACAGCAGCCCCGCCTCCACCAGCAGAAGCTCCTCAGGTTGCTGAAATCCTTGACATCGTTGACAACAACACAGAAATCCAAGAAGAGGAAATTCAGTCAACAGAATCAACTACTGAAGCAGTTTCAGGTCCAGTAGCACACGTAAGCGGTCCTGCAATGGGTCCTCCAGCTGCCACTCAGGAAGAAGGAGACGAGGGTGAAGTATTTGAAATTGTAGAACAGAACCCAATGTTCCCTGGAGGTAACGAAGCTTTAATGAAGTGGTTAAGCAAAAACCTTAAATACCCAGCTTCAGCTCAGGAAAATGGAATTCAAGGACGTGTGCTCGTTCAGTTCGTAGTAAACAAAGATGGTTCAATTGTAGAACCCAAGGTTCTGCGCTCGGTGGATCCCGCACTTGACAAAGAAGCTCTCCGAGTAGTATCTACAATGCCTAAATGGCAACCAGGAAAGCAACGCGGAAAGACAGTACGTGTAAGATTTACTCTCCCTGTTACATTCCGACTCATGTAATCAACAAAACAGAAACAAATACAAAGAGAGAGTGTATCAGCCGATACACTCTCTCTCTTTTTCAACATAATCAACTCTATGACAAGACAACTCTGCCAAATAGACACACTTATCGAAGCTGTCAATAATGCACTACCACAAATACCTTTTCCAACCGCTCCTACTCAACTATACGAGCCTATTCGCTATGCACTTTCTGCAGGAGGAAAACGCATACGTCCAGTACTAATGCTTATGGCATACAATCTATACAAGGACGAACCTGCAAGCATTATGCAACAAGCACTCGCTCTGGAAACATACCATAACTTCACGTTGCTACACGATGATCTTATCGACAAAAGTGATCTTAGGCGAGGCAAACCAACCGTTCACAAAAAATGGGATGAAAATACAGCTATTCTCTCTGGAGACACCATGCTAGCATATGCCTACAAACTTTTCGGCAACAACTCTGCAACATCTGACTTCATCAATGCTACACTTGGAGTGCTCGAAGGGGAAGAAATAGACATTGAATTTGAAACTCGCAATGATGTAAGCGAAGCTGAATACATGGAAATGATACGTCTAAAAACCTCGCTATTGCTTGCATATGCACTAAAAATAGGTGCAAAATTGGCTGAAGCACCCGAGACAGACCAATATCACCTTTATCAGTTTGGAGAAAAAATGGGATTAGCCTTTCAGGTACAAGACGATTTACTTGATGTCTATGCGGACAGTAATGTCTTCAAGAAAAAACTGGGTGGAGATATTGTTGAAAACAAAAAAACTTACTTACTTATTCAGGCCTTAAATCGTGCCGATGCAGCAACACAAATTGAGTTAAATTATTGGCTCAAGAAAACGGGGGAAGATTCAGAGAAAAAAATAGAAGCCGTAACCAATATTTACAACAAACTTGACATACCAACAATTACTCAACAATGCATCGAAGGACTTTTCAAAGAGTCTCTTTCGCACCTTGATCAGGTAGCTCTTCCTGAAGAAATCAAAAACCAACTGCATCACTTTGCTAAGCGTTTAATGGGTCGAGACCACTAATATATATAATATATAATATATAATGTATAAGATAAAATGATTGACACCCACTCCCATATAGATGGATCCGAATTTGCAGACGACCTTGATGCCACCATTGAACGTGCACGCCAAGCAGGCATCGAAAAAATATTCGTACCAGCTATATGCAAAACTAACATACCTCACCTACTAAGCGTCTGTAGTAGCTACCCCAACTATCTCTATCCAATGATTGGACTCCACCCTGAAAATATCATGGATGAAGACTACCACAACGTGCTCCAATACATGGAACAGCAACTACAACAATCGCTTACCGACCAAACTGCGACACAGTTTATCGCTATAGGTGAAGTGGGACTTGACCTTTACTGGGATGACACACACTTAGAAGAACAACTCGAAGTGTTTGAGACCCAAATACAATGGGCCAATAAATACCATTTACCTCTAATGATACATTGCCGCAACGCCCACTCTCATCTAATCCAAATAATGGAAAAATACCGCAGCGAAAATCTTACAGGAGTGTTCCACTGTTTTACAGGCACGGAACAAGAAGCACACGAGATGCTCAGTTTTCCCGGTTTTTGTTTAGGTATAGGCGGTGTACTCACATTTAAAAAATCAAAACTACCATTTGTATTACAGAATGCCGTACCAATAAGTCGCATTGTACTTGAAACAGATTCTCCATATATGGCACCAGTTCCTCATAGGGGCAAACGAAACGAAAGTGCATACATTATTGAAATAGCCAAAGAACTTTCAACACTCTACGATAAATCTTTAAATGAAATCGATAGAATAACAACAGAAAATGCCATTAGAATCTTCAGAAAAGTCTAAAATAATACAAAAAAACAGTTTTTTTTCTGCATTTTTTCATTTTTCTTGAAAAATACGATACTCGCTAAATAAAAAATAGTTATTTTTGTGCGAATATTGTAGAAACTACAGAAAACACAGGCTGCCTGGAGAGATGCTCGAGTGGCTGAAGAGGCACGCCTGGAAAGCGTGTAAACGTCAAAAGCGTTTCGGGGGTTCGAATCCCCCTCTCTCCGCTTAAATAAGAAACATAAAAGACCATACAAAACACTTATAATACAAAAAACTTAAACAAACAAACAATTATTAATCTTAAATTTTCAACACAATGAAAAAAGTTTTTGCAATCATTGCATTGATGGGTGTGTTTACTTTTGGTATGACACAGTCAGTATTGGCACAAGACGAAGCAGAAGCAACTGAACAAGTAGATTCTGCAGCAGTAGATTCAGCAGCTGTTGACTCAGTAGCTCCAGCAGCAGTTGACGAACCAGTAGAATCAGAGCCAGAGGAAGCTGGTATGTACAAAACAATCAAGACAAAGTTCATCGAAGGTTCTGCAGGCTTCATGGCTCTAGTAGCAATTGCTCTTGTACTTGGTCTTGCATTCTGTATCGAACGTATCATCTACCTTTCACTCTCAAAGGTTAACACAGACAAAATGATTGAAGACATCGAAGATGCACTTTTGAAGAAAGGTGATCTTGAAGCAGCAAAGGCAATCGCTCGCGACACTCGCGGTCCTATCGCTTCAATCTTCTATCAGGGTCTTACTCGTCTTAACGACGGTGCTGACGCAGTAGAAAAGTCAGTAGTTGCTTATGGTGCAGTTCAGGCATCTAACCTCGAGAAAGGTTGTTCTTGGATTACATTGTTCATCGGTATGGCTCCATCACTCGGATTCCTCGGTACAGTCATCGGTATGGTTCAGGCATTCGATGATATCCAGCAAGCTGGTGACATTTCTCCAACAGTCGTTGCAGGAGGTATGAAAGTTGCCCTTTTGACTACTCTCTTCGGTATCATCGTTGCCCTCATTCTTCAAGTATTCTACAACTACATCCTTGCAGAAATCGAAGCTATGACAGCTAAGATGGAAGACTCAACAATCTCACTGCTTGACATCGTTGCTAAGTATAGCTTCAAGAAGTAATTAAGTTGCAAAGGTTTCTTTAATTGGCTTTCAGCCATTTATCTCAAACCATACAAATAACTTTAATTATCACTCAAACCTAAAAAACGAAGACTATACTATGGTAGAAAAAATTTCAAAATACACACTTTGGGCAGGCATGGGAATCAGCATCCTAGTCCTCTTGCTCTTCTTCGCGGTTGGTTATGACAGACCATTCGAAGAGAACCCAAAGTTCACAGATCCAATGCTCACTGACCTATTGCTGATCTGGACATACTTCCTTGTATTCGCTGCAATCGTAGTAACTATTTGGAGTCTTATCCATGGTGCTACTACAAAGGGTACAGGAACAATGAAAGAAACAGGCCTCGTTGCACGATGTGGCACAATTGCTTGGGGAATCTGCATATGCTCACTTATTTGTGGTGCAATCCTCGGATTCATTTGCAAAGACGAAAGCATGCTTATCAACGGTAAGGACTGGAATAATCCATTCGACATTATCATCACTGACATGTCGTTGGTTAGTATTTTTGTACTTCTCATTGTTACCATTTGTGCTACAATCTACAGCATGGTAGGAAAGAAATAATTACAATAACCTCTAAAGCCGAGCAAACAATATGGGAAAGAAAAGAAAAATGCCAGGATTGAACACGAGTTCAACAGCTGACATCTCATTCATGTTGCTCATCTTCTTCCTTGTAACTACATCTATGGATACAGATCAGGGACTTGGACGTACCCTGCCAAAACCACCAGAGGATGATCAGTTGAACAATGAAATCAAGGTTAAGGAACGTAACATTTTGAACATCCGTATTAATAAAGATAACTACGTGATGATTGGAGATGATTACGCAAGCCTTTCCGATGTGAAGGAGAGAGCCAAAGAGTTTATTAAGAACGAAAACAACAGACCAAATCTGCCAGAACTCAAGCCAAAGAAAATCAAGGGACTTGGTAAGACAATGATGGTTACAGAAAACCACGTCATATCAGTTCAGACCGACCGCGGCACTGATTATGGAGTTTACTTCATGGTTCAGGATGCACTGGTAGCAGCCTACAACGAACTGCGCGATGAATTGGCAAAGGAAGAATTCGGATACAAATTCGAGTATTTGACTGATGACCAGAAAAAAGCCATTCGTGAGGTATATCCACAGAAGATATCAGAGGCTGAACCTAAAAAATATGGAGGACAACAATAATGAGTAGATTTAACAAAGGCGGAGGCAAAGAAATGCCTGAGATGAACACCTCATCTCTCCCTGACTTGATTTTCTCCATTCTGTTCTTCTTCATGATGGTTACAACGATGCGTGAGGTAACACTAATGGTTAAATTCGACAAGCCTGTGGGAACACAACTTGAAAAATTAGCTCGTAAATCATGTACTTCATTCATCTACATTGGACAACCAATTGAAAATCTTAGGTCGCAATTTGGATCTGCACATCGTATCCAGCTGAACGACAAATTTGCTGAAGCACAAGAAGTATATGACTACATTACAGTTGAGCGAGGAGATCTTGCCGAAGTTGACAAGCCATTCTTCACAGTATCACTGAAAGTAGACCATCACACACCAATGGGTATCATTACTGACGTAAAGCAAATTCTTCGTAAGGCATATGCCTTGAAGATTGTCTATTCAGCCAACAAACCACGTGAATAAATTTTATTCATTTATAAAAAAGCCTTCATACAAATTGTATGGAGGCTTTTTTATTATAAGTAGAATTTAATAAATTATCTTCTTCTAAATTCTGCACATATAATAGCAGTAGCAATAGCTACATTAAGGGATTCTGCAGTGGTAGAGCCCAAAGGAAAAGAAGGTATATAAAGACGTTGGGTTACATAAGAAGCAATAGCAGGACTAATTCCATTACCCTCATTACCCATAATTATGATACCGTTACGAGAAAGTGAAACATCATAAAGAGAAGGCGCAGAAAGAAAAGTACCGTAAATTGGTATATCGCTATTCTGAAGAGCAGAAAGACACTCTTTAATATCTATATAATGTACACGTACACGAGATAAACTTCCCATTGTAGCTTGAACAGTTTTAGGGCCATAGACATCTGCTGTAGTATGTGAACAATATATATGACGAATTCCAAACCAATCAGCCACGCGGATAATAGTACCAAGATTTCCTGGATTCTGTACGTCATCAAGTACAAGACAGAGGTCTGAAGCCGCCGCTTCAGAAAGCGGTGTATCATCTTTTTGCTGTTCAAAGACAACAAGCACCATTTGAGGCGTCTCCTGTGCACTAATACGACAAAGTTCTTCGTTAGTGATTATATCATAATCAACAGGAAAAAAAGAAGAGAATTGACGATTGTCAGAAAACCATTGTTCTGTAGCTGCAATATAACGGGCTTTGAAACACGGCAATAAATCTGCAACAAGCTTTTTGCCTTCTGCAACAAACACTCCATCTGCTATACGTTGTTTTTTTTGTGCAAGCGAACGAATATACTTTATTTTATTCTTAGATAACATAAAAATAATCTATTGGGCAAAGATACAAAGAAAATGAAAAAATGTGTGTACATTTGTACAATTTTATGAAAATAGTACATCAAGATATCGTCCGATTAGTAAAATGTATGCTATACATCTATATGGTATGTATGGTATCTGCATGTTCTGTGAATAAATTCATAGAGGAAGATGAATATCTACTAAATAGTGCAAAGGTAACATACCCAAAGGAACCTAAAGAACTAAAAGAATATAATCTTGGAGCATACATACAGCAGCAACCAAATAGCAAGTGGTTCGGAATGAAGATTCCGTTAGGAGTATATGCTATATCAGGACTTGACACAACAAAATGGGTTAATAGATTGTTTAGAAAAATTGGAGAAGCACCCGTAATTTATGACGAGGAGAAAACACGCAACTCAGCCACAAATATGGCTAGGGTTTTAGCCAATAGTGGATACCTGCATGCAAATGTTAACATATTGACTCAAAAGAAAAAAAAGAAGAGATTAGGTTTGGTATATGATATTTATCCAGGAGAACGATACTATGTTAAAAATATCAGCAGAAATATAGAAGACAACACATTAGACACAATACTTACAAAAGATGACAAGGAAGAATCAATTCTGCGAGAGAACATGCCATTAGACATTAATCTCATGAACGAGGAACGCAATAGGATAACATCTAAATTAAGAAGCATAGGCTACTATAAATTTACAAAAGAAGATATAACGTTCAGAATTGACACAGTGAGGGGAAGTAAGCAAACAGACATGACAATAAACATTGGCCTTCATCTGGAAAATGGTCGGTCTGACTTTGAACCACACAAAAGATACTACATCGGCAATATTAGTTATTTATCAGAGAGTGATGGGAAATACCACTTTAGGAAGAATTTCTATTCATCAAACACTCTGATAAAGCCTGGAGAATTATATAACGATGAACACACAAAACAAACGTACTCAAACTTCCAGCGTCTACCGGGTGTGGCTTTCACTTCAATTATGTTTGATGAAAGACCTAATAGTGATACTCTAGACGTAAGGATGCTGGTAAGTCATGCACGTCCCTACTCTATTGGTGCAGATTTAGAGGCAACAAATACAGCAGGAGACATGGGGGCTGCCATAGCAGCAACAATAAGTCATAAAAACATTTTCAGAGGTAGTGAGACCGCATCATTAAAATTACGAGAAGCATATGAAGCAATTACTGGACTTGAAGGTTATGACGGTCACCACTACTTGGAATTCAGTGCTGAAGCAAAACTAACATTTCCATCGTTTCTACTACCATTTGTAAAAAAAGATTGGGCTGTAAAACATAATTCCACTTCGGAAATATCTTTACAATACAACCTACAAAATCGCCCTGAATTTCATAGACGAGTGCTTACAGGAGCATGGAGATACAGATGGCTTAGTAATAGGAGGAGAGTGTCACACAGATTCGATTTACTTGAAGTAAATTATGTATATATGCCATGGATGTCTAGTACTTTCAAAGAGCAATACCTTGACTCACTTGGCAAAACTAATGCTATATTGAAATACAATTACGAGAACCTGCTCATTACAAAGATGGGATATACATACACATATAACTCTTTGGGAGCATCACAACAGACTTTTGGCAAAACGGCACACACTTTTCGCATAAGTTTGGAAACATCTGGAAATATGCTAAGAGCTGCTACTAGTATAGTAAATGGGAAACAAAATAATCTAGGACAATACACCTTCTGCGGCATTGCATATGCACAATACGTAAAATTCGATTTTGACTATGCTAAGAGTTTTCGGTTGAATCATAACAATTCACTAGCTTGGCATATAGGATTTGGTATAGCCTGTCCATATGGGAATTCATCTATTCTACCATTTGAAAAACGATACTTCGCTGGTGGAGCAAACAGCGTAAGAGGATGGTCAGTTAGAGCTTTAGGACCAGGAAGATATTTAAGCAATGACAAGAGAATAAACTTCATAAACCAATCGGGTGACATAAAACTAATTGCATCAATGGAAATGCGAACGCACCTGTTTTGGAAAATTCACGGAGCACTATTTGTAGATGCAGGAAATGTTTGGACAATACGAAACTATGCTGACCAACCCAACGGGCAATTCACTCTCAAAAAAATATGGGATCAGATTGCCGTAAGCTATGGACTAGGATTTCGATTTAACATGGATTTCTTTATCCTAAGATTCGACATGGGAATGAAGGCGGTAAATCCTGCATATGATGGCAAGGACCACTACCCCATCTATCATCCGAAATTGAGTCGAGACTTTGCATTTCATTTTGCTGTAGGCATGCCATTCTAAAAATAGTCAGAAGTGACATCCTCAGTTTTTCACCTTTTCTTTTTTCATTTCTCACATAATTACGTACCTTTGTCGGAAAATAAAAACAAATCAAATATGTACAGAACTCATACAGCAGGTGAATTGCGCATCGAGGATGCAGGAAAGAAAGTAACATTGGCAGGATGGGTGCAGCGCACACGTAAAATGGGTGCACTCACATTTGTAGACTTGCGCGATCGTTATGGAATCACCCAATTAGTATTTAACGAAGAAACAAATGCTCCTCTTTGTGAGCAAGCTAACAAATTGGGACGCGAATACGTAATCCAAATTACAGGAACTGTAGCAGAACGATATAGTAAAAATAAAAACATACCAACCGGTGATATAGAAATTGAGGTAGAAAACCTGAATGTACTGAACGCATCACTCACACCTCCTTTCACTATTGAAGACAACTCTGATGGCGGCGACGACTTAAGAATGAAGTACCGCTACCTTGATTTACGTCGTACAACCGTAAGAAAGAATCTAGAACTGAGACATAAATTTTGTATTGCAGTTAGAAACTACCTCTCCCAGTTAGGTTTTTTGGAGATAGAGACTCCTATGCTCATCGGATCGACACCAGAAGGTGCACGCGACTTCATCGTTCCATCTAGAATGAACCCCGGACAATTTTACGCTCTTCCGCAATCACCACAGACTTTGAAACAATTATTGATGGTGGCTGGAATGGACAGATATTTTCAAATCGTAAAATGTTTTAGAGACGAGGATCTTAGAGCTGATCGTCAGCCTGAATTCACTCAGATAGACTGCGAGATGTCATTCGTCACGCAAGAAGACATTATACAGACATTCGAAGGAATGGCCAAGCATTTGTTTAAAGAACTTCGTGGGGTGGAACTGGAAGGAGATTTCCTACGATTGCCATGGATAGAATGTATGAAACGATTTGGTTCAGACAAACCAGATATGCGTTTCGGCATGGAATTTGTAGAATTAGATGATATTCTTAAAAAAGGCACATTTGCTGTTTTCGACTCTGCTGCATATATTGGTGGCATTTGTGTACCAGGATGTGCATCATATACAAGAAAAGATATAGACAAACTTACCGAATGGGTAAAACGGCCACAAATAGGAGCAAAAGGAATGGTTTATGCTAGAGTACAGGAAGATGGTTCTGTAAAGTCAAGCGTAGACAAATTCTATAGTTCTGAAGACCTTAACTCTCTAAAAGAAAAGATGAGTGCAAATCCAGGTGATTTGATTCTTATTCTTTCAGGTGATGACGCAATGAAGACACGTAAACAATTGTGTGAACTACGATTAGAAATGGGCGAAAGACTAGGTTTACGTGACAAGAACAAATTTGCTTTGCTTTGGGTAACTGAATTCCCTATGTTTGAATGGAGTGACGAAGAAAATAGATTAATGGCTATGCATCACCCATTTACTCACCCTATGGACGAAGATATTCCTATGCTTGATACAGACCCTGCATCAGTACGTGCAGACGCATATGACATGGTATGCAATGGTGTTGAATTGGGTGGCGGATCTATACGTATTCACGACCCCAAACTACAGGCAAAAATGTTTGAAATACTCGGTTTTACACCTGAGAAGGCAGAAGAGCAGTTTGGATTCTTAATGAATGCATTCAAATATGGAGCTCCACCTCACGGAGGACTCGCCTACGGATTGGATCGCTGGGTGAGCATCTTTGCAGGATTAGACTCTATACGCGACTGCATCGCATTCCCTAAGAACAATAGCGGACGTGATGTGATGCTCGATGCTCCAAGTTTCGTAGATAAAAAACAGCTTGACGAAGATTTCATAGCCTTGAACTTACCTGAATAAGTTTTATATAGAATGGAAACACAATTAACAGCTTGGCCTGAGATAACAGAGATACGGCCTAAGATATTGGAATGTGATGTAGTGCGATTCCAAAACAACAAAGAAAAATGGGTCGCATTTGTGGGCATTCTAGATGGATATCCATACGAAATATTCACAGGTGTATTGGATGATGACGACGGCATTGCTTTGCCCAAAACCGTAGTTTCGGGATATATAATAAAAAATATAGACGAGTCAGGGTTGAAAAGATATGACTTTCAATTTATAAATCGCAGAGGATACAAAACAACAATTGAAGGCTTATCGGAACGATTCAACAAAGAATACTGGAACTATGCCAAACTTATTTCTGGAATGTTACGCTACAGAATGCCACTTGACATGGTAATCAAAGTTGTAAGCAGTCTACAGACAGACAGCGACAACATAAACTCATGGAAAGACGGTGTAGCAAAAGCCCTAAAACGCTACCTGCCAGGAAATAACAACACGGCAGAAAACACAGATAATGCAGAAGCATAAGATTATTATACAGGAGCTGTTAATTCATGCACATCACGGTGTAATGGAACAGGAAAGAACTGTTGGTGCAGATTTTTCATTAGATTTAGAAGTTTGCTTTGACTTTAGAAAGGCAATGGAAACAGATAATCTATCAGAAACTATCAGTTACGCAGACATTTATGAAATAGTTAAGAAAGAAATGGCTATACCAAGCCAACTTTTAGAACATGCAGGAGGACGAATTATTAAAGCCCTCAAACAAAAATTCCCTAAAATTAGATTAATAAAACTAAGACTAACAAAAGTGAATCCACCATTAGGAGCAAACTGTAAGGGAATGGGAATAGAAATTATTGACGAAAATAATTCTGACTTTAGTTAAATATATAAGAAATAAATCAAAAAACTTAAAACAAAATAATACTATGTCAAAGATTCAAGAAAAAATGTCAAACTACCGCTGGGTAATTTGTGCTATGCTTTTTTTGGCAACTACAGTGAACTATATGGATCGCCAAGTATTGTCACTTACATGGAAAGACTTCATAGCAATCGACTTTCACTGGACAGATGCCGATTATGGAAAAATCACAGCCGTCTTCTCAATTTTTTATGCAGTTATCTCGCTCTTTGCAGGAAAATTCATCGACTGGATGGGAACTAAGAAGGGGTATATATGGGCAATTGTAATATGGTCTCTCGGTGCATGTTTACATGCTGGTTGTGGACTTGTAACAATGCATGTTTTAGAGATCCCTGATATTGAAGCTCTTCGTGCTGTAGAAGCAGGCAGCAAATTAGCTCTAAGCATTTCCACTGTTTCGGTATGGCTTTTCCTAGCATGCCGTATGGTATTGGCAACTGGAGAGGCTGGAAACTTCCCTGCAGCAATCAAAGTAACTGCAGAATACTTCCCTAAGAAAGACCGAGCTTTAGCTACGTCTGTTTTCAATGCAGGTGCAAGTGTTGGTGCACTCGCTGCCCCTCTGACTATTCCAGTACTAGCACAAGCTATGGGATGGGAAATGGCATTCATCATCATTGGTGGTATTGGCTTTATATGGGCAATTTTATGGGCTGTACTTTATAACAAGCCTTCAGACAGCAAATATGTTAACAGCGCCGAATTGGCATATATCCAACAAGACAAAAACGACGTAGAAAAGGAAGCAAAATCAAATAATGACACGAATCGTCTTCAGGCAAACGACAACCTAGAAATTCCATTCATCAAGTGTTTTGCTTATCGTCAAACATGGGCATTTATTGTTGGCAAATTATTAACTGATGGAGTATGGTGGTTCTTCCTTTTCTGGGCTCCTGCATATTTCTCTGAATTGGGATACAAGTCGTCCGACCCAATGGGACAGGCACTTATTTTCGTACTCTACCTCATCGTCACAGTAGTATCAATAGGAGGTGGTTATCTTCCAAAATTCTTTGTAGAACACAAAGGTATGGAACCTTATTCAGGACGTATGCTAGCAATGCTCATCTTCGCATTTTTCCCAATATTCGCAATGTTTGCACAACCACTAGCAGCACAGTCTGTATGGTTTCCTTGTATTATTATTGGTTTAGCAGGTGCCGGACATCAATCTTGGTCTGCAAACCTTTACTCTACCATCGGAGATATGTTCCCAAAGACTGCCATCGCATCAATCACAGGTATCGGAACTATGTTCGGCGGTCTTTGCTCATTTGCTATTAATTGGGGATCTGGTTTGCTCTTTACCTATGCGGAAGGACAAGGAGAAGCATTTGTATTTTTCGGTGTAACAGGTAAACCTGCTGGATATATGATAGTATTCTGTTATTGTGCTGTAGCATACCTCATTGCATGGGCACTTATGAAACTGCTTGTACCTAAATACAAACCTATAACAGAATAATAACAAATATACATTATATATAAAATAACAACAGACTTTGGTTACGTGACCAAGGTCTGTTTTTTTAAAAAATACATGAATACCACACTTATATTATGAATGATACAAAAGACATACCATAATTGTGGTATATTATTTATGAAAATCGGAGTAAAATATGGTCATAATAATGAAAACATAGACATTTGCATCGGAAATCAAAAACAAAACTATAAATACTAACAAAAAAAGAAAAGATTATGGCAACAAAAAATTTACACATTGAGACTTTAGCCCTTCATGTAGGACAAGAGCAAGCAGATCCAGCAACTGACGCTCGCGCAGTACCAATCTATCAAACGACAAGTTATGTATTCCGTAATTCACAGCACGCAGCAGATCGTTTCGGGCTTCGCGACGCAGGAAATATCTATGGACGACTAACAAATTCTACTCAAGGAGTTTTTGAAGAGAGAGTAGCAGCCTTGGAAGGCGGTGTAGCAGGATTAGCAGTAGCCAGTGGTGCTGCAGCAATCACATATGCATTGCAAAACATCGCCCAAAACGGTGACCATATCGTAGCAGCAGACAATCTATATGGTGGCAGCTACAACCTTATTACTCACACTCTGAGTACTCAAGGAATAAGCAGCACTATTATCAACGCTAATGACCTTAAGGCACTTGAAGCTGCAATTAGGCCGAACACAAAAGCTGTTTACGTAGAGACTTTTGGTAATCCGAACTCCGATGTAACCAACCTAGATGCTATAGCAGAAGTGGCTCACAAACACCATATCGTAGTAATTGTAGATAATACTTTCGCTCCAATTGTATTCCGTCCAATCGAACATGGAGCAGATATCGTGGTTCACTCTGCAACGAAGTTTATTGGAGGTCATGGTAGTTCACTAGGAGGCGTAATTATCGACTCAGGCAAGTTTGATTGGAAAGCAAATGCTGACAAATATCCTACAATAGCCCAACCAGATCCTTCATACCATGGAGCTGTGTTTGCAGATGTTGCAGGAGCTGCAGCTTTCGTTACAAGAATACGTGCCGTCATATTACGAGATACTGGAGCAGCAATCAGTCCTTTCAATGCATGGATTTTGTTACAAGGAGTAGAATCGCTTCCATTACGTATTGAAAGACATGTGGAAAATGCCCTAAAAGTTGTTGACTATCTATCTAAACATCCTAAGGTTAAGAGTGTGAGCCACCCTGCCCTACCTTCTCATCCAGATCACAATCTGTACAAAAAATACTTCCCCAAAGGAGCTGGTAGTATCTTTACATTCGAAATCAAAGGAAATCAGGAAGATGCATGGACATTCATTGACAACCTAAAGATTTTCTCTCTATTGGCAAATGTAGCAGATGTAAAATCACTTGTTATTCATCCTGCTACAACAACTCACTCTCAGTTGAGTCCGAAGGAACTGGCAGAACAACATATTACCCCAACAACTATTCGTTTGTCAATTGGTGTAGAACATATTGATGACATTATTGCCGACCTTGATCAAGCATTTGCAAAAATATAAAATAACATCTTATAGGATAAAACGACAATCAAATTAAGAGCCATAAGTAAAAATATCCATAATTGTGTAACCTCTGCGAATTGCTGTGATAGCAGTTCGCAGAGTGTTTTTTTACTATTTATTTGTTTTTTTAGATAATTTGCTGTACCTTCGCAGCCGATTTAACCCATTACATAGTGCTAACGTATATTCCGTTGGCCCGTAATAGTATAAAATTTAAACGTTTAAAGGAAATGAAAAAAGGTATTCACCCAGAGAACTATCGTCCAGTTATTTTCAAGGACATGTCAAATGGCGATATGTTTCTCTCACGTTCGACTGCAAAGTCAAACGACACAGAGGTTTTTGAAGGTCAGGAGTATCCTGTAATCAAACTTGAAATCTCTTCTTCTTCTCACCCATTCTACACAGGTAAAGCTAAGTTGGTTGACACAGCAGGTCGTGTGGATAAGTTCATGAACCGTTATGCAGCAATGAAAAAGAAATAATTTCTTTTCAGCATACAAAAAAACTTGCAAAGGACTATTTCTTTGCAAGTTTTTTTATTATTTCCAAATTCTTTTTGTGGAGTTCTTGTGTTTTATGAAGGTTACTCTGTAGCATTAATTCACTACGTTGGAAAAACTCATTAAACTGTTCAAGCAAAACATTTGGGAAGTTAGGAGTTTTATCAATAAGCCCTTCTTCATGTGGAGAAATACAGAACAGTCCTTCGTGAACTATTTGGATATCAATATCCGTACCCGTCTCAATAGGATCTCCATCGTAGTGTATGGCAGCCGGACGACTACGATGTACATGCATCTTTTTACATTGAAAAGTTTTTATACGACTATTATTTGGCAATTTACCATTAAATAGTTGAATAGCAATTTGAGGAGCATCTATTACCGTAAAAGGCTGAATGATCGTTACATCCATTAGTCCATCACGTACAGATGCCTCAGGAGCTATATAAGCATTATTGCCATACTGCGATGCATTGGCACAAGCAATACAAAATGCTTTATATTCACTCACCAACTGATCGTCCACATATATATCGTATGTATCAGGATCATAACTTAGTCCGTTAGCTAACACATTTTCTATATATGTCAGCGGACCGCGACGACCAGCTTCAGCAAACTTCATAGAAATAAATGCATCAAATCCCATTCCACAAGTACAGAAAAAAGGATGATCATTGATAAGTCCATAGTCCATAGGATGAATATTACATTCATTGATGACTTGAATGGCACCACGTGGATCCATCGGGATATGAAGGTGTCGTGCTAATCCATTTCCGCTACCTGCAGGAATAATAGCAAGAGCTGTATTGGTATGAACAATAGCTCGAGCCGTCTCGTTTACTGTTCCATCACCACCTATAGCACAAACAATATCAACTGATAGATTAGAAGCTTCTTTTGCAATCTCTGCTGCATGTCCAGCATGCTCTGTATATCTGACTTCCCAATCAAACAAATCACGATTTAGCAACTGTTCAATCAACTCAAGAATTATCTGTTTTCCAGAAGTCCCAGAACAGGGATTTACAATAAATATTATTTTCTTTCTTTTCTCCATGAATCACAACAGAACTTTTCTGCCTGCAAAAGTAACATTAAAAAAGCGATTATAGCACAGAATACATGTGTTTTTACAGATTTTTGATATTTTTTATGCAAATAGGATTGTAGGCAAAGTTTTTTTTGTACCTTTGCACGAGAAATGCTCTAATGAGCAAAATATGTGTTCAATAAAATTAGAGTATTTTTAAACAGACAGATTACAGAATAATCCAAAAGAGATTAGACTAGAAACCGATAATAAAAAGACATGGGTTTACTTCAAGAAAAAATGAGCAAGTATAGAGAGCCGCAGAAATATATGAATGCGGGCATCTATCCTTACTTTCGCGCAATTGACAGTCACCAAGATACAGAGGTATCGATGGGAGGTCATAGAGTTTTGATGTTCGGCTCAAACTCATATATGGGTCTCACCTATGACCAGAGAATATGTGATGCAGCAAAGAAAGCCATTGACAAATACGGCACAGGTTGCGCTGGATCACGTTTTCTCAACGGAACTCTGGATTTGCATGTGCAGTTGGAAGGCGAGTTAGCTGAATTCATAGGCAAAGATGAAGCATTATGCTATTCTACTGGATTCAGTGTTAATTCAGGTGTTGTTTCATGTGTTACTGGTCGTGGCGACTACATTCTATGTGACGATCGAGACCACGCATCAATTGTTGACGGACGCAGACTTTCTTTCTCTGAGTTTCTCCGTTACAAGCACAATGACATGGAACATCTTGAGAGTCAGTTGATGAGATGTAACCCTGATGCTATCAAAATGATAGTAACAGATGGACTATTCTCTATGGAAGGAGACTTAGCAAAACTTCCTGAAATAGTTGAGCTCAAGAAGAAATACAACGCTAGTATAATGGTTGACGAAGCTCACGGATTAGGTGTATTCGGACGCCAGGGACGTGGTACATGCGACCACTTTGGAGTAACAGATGATGTTGACCTAATTATGGGAACATTCTCTAAATCACTTGCTTCAATCGGTGGTTTTATTGCATCAGATAAAGATACAATTAACTGGCTTCGTCACAATAGCCGTACATATATTTTCTCAGCTTCCAACACACCTGCCAGCACAGCAGCAGCACTTGAAGCTTTACATATACTGCAAACAGAACCAGAGCGTCAGGAAAACTTGTGGAAAATCACAAATTATGCATTGGAACAATTCAAAGCAGCCGGATTTGAAATAGGCGACAGCGAAAGTCCAATTATCCCACTCTATGTTCGCGACCCAGAAAAGACATTTGCAGTTACAGCCTTAGCATTCAAAAAAGGTGTTTTCATCAATCCTGTTATTCCACCAGCTTGTGCTCCTCAAGACACATTGGTACGTGTAGCTCTGATGGCTACTCATACAAAAGAACAGGTTGACAAGGCTGTAAACATCTTGGCTGAAAGTTTCAAGGAACTCGACATCAAACTTGGCGAGAGAGAAGCTTAATCAAACCTTGCAATTACTTAAGACAGAAAGTGTTTTAAACTTTTGTAAGCATTGTTTAACATAACGGGGCGACACAAAATAGTCGTTCCGTTTTTTCAATAAAACATAATAGCCTATCTTTGCATACTAAATCAATTATGCGACATTCACACATTATTATATATATTATAGCAATGTTTTGTTGGTTTGGCACCTCCGATGCTGAAGCGGCAAATAAGTCGTTTGTTGTCGTTCTTGATGCCGGACATGGTGGCAAAGACCCAGGTTGTATTGGTTCATCTCGTTCTAACAGAGAGAAAGACATAGCATACAACATCACGATGGAAGTGGGTAGACTGCTTAAAAGTCATTCCAACATCAAAGTTATCTACACACGACAAAGAGATGTTTTTGTTGAATTGGGCAGACGAGCAGAAATAGCAAACAAAGCTAAAGCAGATCTCTTCATATCTATTCACGTCAATGCCCTACCCAAGAACGCCAAACATTATGCTTATGGTGTACAGTCATACACGTTGAGTCTGTCAACAACAGGAACCAACCTTGAAGTTGAAAAACGTGAAAACTCAGTAATTGCCCTCGAAGGTGATGCAGCAAAGAAATACGGTTACGACTCTTCGTCTGAAAGCAATATCATGTTCGAACTCATGCAGGACAGAGACATGAAAGAGAGTGTTGAGTTTGCTAAGATGGCACAACACGAGATGGTATATACCGGAGGTAGAAAAGACATGGGAGTCAGACAAGCCAACCTCGCTGTTCTACGTCTTACTTACATGCCAAGCGTACTTCTCGAGGTCGGATATCTATCCACCCCTGCCGAAGAGAAATTTCTTATATCCAGAAGCGGCCAATCTACAATGGCAAGAAGCATATATAATGCCGTCGTAAAATATTCGAACCGCCGATTAGGAAAATCACAGCAACCGGAGATAATTTCAACTCCGACTCCAATTTCCACACCTACTCCTCAACCAACACAGACCGTATCAACTACGGCCACAGAAACACAGCCCGCTACTACAAAGACAGCAGAAACACCTGTGGCAACAACAGAAGCACCTGTAGCAACAGCAGAAACGCCTACAGAAGTACAGAGCGAGCCTAAAGGACAGACTGCCATGCCCGAAAATCCAACTCCACAGTTCTACAGAGTGCAAATTATGTCGGGAACAAAAAAAATAAGTCCTAAAGACCGGCAGTTTAAAGGTCTGGAAGTGAATGTTCATAAGGAAGGGACTGTATACAAATACACATATGGGACAGTAGAGACAATGCAGGAAGCAAAAGCACTCAGACAGAGTATCCTTGACAAATTTCCTCAAGCATTTATTGTCAAATACTAACTAATAAAATTCAAAATCAGAACTTACTACTAATATATATAACTATGAGAGGATTTACAAAAGAAATAAAAATAGCCATCACAGCAATTATAGCTATTGTCATTATATATGTTGGAATCATCCTATTGAAGGGTCTTAACCTATTCAACACTGACAAGGAATACACTGTAATCATGAATAATGTTACAGGACTAAGTGTTTCTTCCGACGTCCTTGCCAACGGTCTTAAAGTAGGATATGTAAAAAAAATATCATACAATAACAAAAACCAAAAAATGGCATTGACTCTAACAATCAATCAGTCATTTAAGATGCCAAAGGGAACATCCGTTTTTGTTACAAAGGAAATGTTGGGTACAGCAAAGTTAAACTTAGATCTTGGAGCTAACACAGGTGAGATGATCCAACCTGGTGACACCATCTATGGAGAATCACCTGTAGACTTAATGGCAGCTGCTGGAGCAATGATTCCACAAATAGAATCAATGTTACCTAAAATAGACTCTATCCTCACATCGCTCAACACATTAGTATCCGATCCTGCACTAGTTGCCACAATTCACAATTTGGAATACACCACATCAAACCTGCGTACTACAACTGACAGAATAAACGGAATTCTAAATAAAGATGTACCGAGTATGATGAGTGCAGCAAATAACGCAGCTCATAATGTAGAGACCCTAACGGCTACTCTGAACCGTGTTGACATAGAAGGAATCGCAAATAATGCAAATCAGACAATAAGCAATGCTAACTTGATAACAAATAAGCTGAACACAGCTATGAACAGTAAAGATAATTCACTCGGATTGTTACTCAATGATAACAGCTTAGTATTAAATATGGATTCTACTATGCGTAATGCCTCATTATTACTGGAAGATTTGCGCCTACATCCTAAGCGTTATGTGCATTTTTCATTGTTTGGAAAGAAGGACAAATAAGAAAAATTTCTCCCCTACACTATCTAAATACAATCCAAATAACAAGAAATTTTATTCAAATTCAGCCAAGAAGTTTTTCAGTATAAAAAACAACAATTTAGCAAATTCGTAAAAAGACAGTGGAACACATGTAAAACAAGGGCAACATTAGTTAATATTGTGAAAATCAATACTTATAAAAAAAGCAATAGCCCGATTTAAAAAAAATTTCACGTTTTACGCAAATTACTATAAATAAAAGCAATTTGCATTATACTGAAAAAACGACCGAATTTCAAAATTTTGCAGAATAAAATAAAAGTCTGAAATTTGCATTGTCAAAACGAAGACACCTCTACTCGTGACATTATATATATTATAATTCACGCCTTGGAGAAAGAAAGAGAATCTAATAACCAAAAAGCACAGAAGTATTAATTTAATTACAAAATCACTTGATGGCGACTGATTATAGAAGTAGATGGGAGCAGTGTCGTAAAATCATACGCGACAACATCTCTCTGGAGCAATATAATACAATCTTTGCATTTGTGGAATTTGACAGTTTCACAGAGGGCAAGTTGGTATTGAGTGTGCCAAGTGCATTTGTAACAGAAGTGATAGAAGAAAAATACCAGGACCTGATGAGCAAAGTTCTTCGTCGTTGTTTTGGAAACATATCACTCTATTATCGAATACTGAAAGACAAGACTTCGGGTACTACCGTTGATGAAGAAGGTACAAAGAACGTTACAATAGCAACACCTAAACAGGAACGTCCTGCAAACATATCCCCCAACATGCTTGGAACATCTAATCCAAGCGACTTCAATTCGCAGCTTAATACAAGCTACAATTTCGATACATTCATCGAAGGGGAAAGCAATCGTTTGGCACGTTCTGTTGGTGAAGCCATCTCAAAGAATCCTGCGAAGACATTCAACCCACTCTTTATTTATGGTCCCTCAGGTTGTGGCAAGTCACACCTCGTAAATGCCATCGGACTTAAGATAAAAGAGCTTCATCCAGATATGCGCGTACTCTACGTGTCTGCACATCTGTTTATGGTACAATGGACTGATGCCGTAAGAAAGAATGTGCGCAACGACTTCATTGCGTTCTATCAGACTATCGACGTTCTTATCATCGATGACATACATGAATTGTCTGGAAAACAAGACACCCAGAATACATTCTTCCATATATTCAACCACCTCCACCTGAACAAAAAACAGATAATCCTTACAGCCGATCGTCCACCAATCGACATACTTGGACTCGAGGAGCGTCTTCTCACTCGTTTTAAGTGGGGTCTGCAGGCAGAAATAGAAAAACCAACCAAAGAACTTCGTTATTCTATTCTGAAGGCAAAAGTAACAAAGGAAGGACTTAATATATCAGACGACATAATCAGATATATCTCTGAAAACGTTGACGATAGCATACGAGACTTAGAGGGATTCATCAACTCACTCATGGCATACTCTGTGGTTGACAATTGCGACATTGACATGAAGCTGGTTAAGAAAATCATGCCACGTTTCAAGGTTAAGGTTCGTAGCGAGCAGGATATTACATTCGAATCAATTTGTAATGTTGTGTGTGAACACTTTAAAATATCAGTTGAAACACTCGTATCCCGTACTCGCAAACAACCAATATCCTACATACGTCAACTTACTATGTATCTTGCAAGCAGTATGACAAATGAGAGTATTGTCCAGATAGGCAAAAAACTTGGTGGTAGAAACCACGCCACTATCATTCATGCTATTAGCAACATACGCAGTCTTTCTACGACAGACAAGCAAACTCGTCAGGATGTTGAAACACTCAAGGGGCTTATTAATTCAAAATAAGCCTCTTTTTAAAGAGAAATCAATAAACGCCCAACAAGTTCATATATTTAACACCGCATTTGTAGAACAACCATGCCCAACGAAAACCTGTCAATACTCCGAAAATTTATTATGGAATACGGAAGTATTCTGGGTTTATGTTGGACTGCTATTTTCGCATGCTACGTCATTGGTTTCCGTTCACAAAACGGATTCTTCATGCTTTTAGCTATATGTGGACTTATCGCCCTGCTCCCGCTTGAATTTTATTTGGGCATACGTATAAAAAAGCGTTCCCTCCAACTCGACATAAACCTCTCCTTTCTATTCAGTTTCATGAATATCCTTAGCATGTTCATGTACGCATGTCTGCTCAGCGGATGCATCGAATTTATCTATTTTGCATACATTGACAAAGGTGAACTATTCAACTCCATCAACACCATGCTTGCATCTGCAGACATCAAAGAACTCTATCGCCAGACAGAACTGTCAGTATATTACAAGCAGATAACTGAAATGATACAAGAGTTGGAACTGCTATCTGCATTCGACAAGACAATGTTGCTATTTAACAACAGCTTTCTTACATCACTCATTCTTTCCCTTCCTGTTGCAGCTACCGCTTATTTCTACAAACCTGCAACATTGAAATAGCATAATCCTTTTTAGCTGACACGTTTTTTGATTATCTGTATTTCAAAAAATGAAATTATATCAAAAAACTCAAGTTACTATTCCATATTCTCACCATAATATACTATCTTTGCAGAACTTTTTAGTAAAGAGAGAACAATCAAAATTTTTATTAACAATATGGCGAATGTAATTAAGCTAAAGAAAGGCCTTGACATCAACCTCAAAGGAAAGGCTGCAGCTACCATTTCTGCCACTACTGCATCAAAGACATACGGACTTGTTCCTGATGCATTCTGGGGTATGAAGCCAAAAGTTGTAGTTAAAGAGGGAGATGCCGTAAAGGCTGGTGATGCTTTGTTTGTTGACAAGAAGCATCCCGAAATGAAGTTCGTCTCTCCTGTATCTGGCAAGGTAACACTAGTTGAGAGAGGCGATCGTCGCAAGGTTTTAAGCGTTCAGGTAGAAGCCGATGCACAACAGCAGTTTGTCGACTTCGGTAAGAAACAAGTCAATTCGCTCAATGCAGAACAAGTAAAGAATGCCCTGCTCGAAAGTGGAATGTTCGCATTCTTTATCCAACGTCCTTACGCAGTTGTTGCCAATCCCGACGACACGCCAAGGGCTATTTTCATTTCTGCATTCAGCGACATGCCACTTGCTGCAGACGTAAACGTAGCACTAAAGGGACGTGAACAGGAGTTCCAGACAGGTATTGACGCACTTGCAAAACTTGCAAAAGTATATGTAGGTGTAAATGCCGGTTCCATCCTGGCAGGCACCCAGAATGCTATCGTAACTCAGTTTAAGGGTAAGTGTCCTGCAGGAAACGTTGGTGTACAGATCAACCACGTTGCTCCAATCAACAAGGGAGAAATCGTATGGACCATTGCAGCTGAGGAAGTAGCAATGATAGGTCGTTTCTTCAATACTGGCAAGGCAGACTTCACTCGTACCATTGCAGTTGCAGGTTCCGAAGTAAAGCAGCCACAATACAAGACAGTACTTATTGGTGCAAAGATTGGTGACATCGTAGCTGGCAACATTGCTACCGACAAGAAGGTACGTCTTATCGACGGCAACCCTCTCACAGGTCAGCAGACAAGCACCGAAGACTTCCTTCTCGCCCACTCTACTGAAGTGACAGCTATTCCTGAGGGTGACGACGCAAACGAACTCTTCGGTTGGATATCTCCACGCTTTAAGGAATTCTCCGTAAGTCACTCTTACTTCTCTTGGCTCATGCCAAAGAAAAAGGAATACACCATTGACGCACGAATCAAGGGCGGACACCGTCACATGATTTTCAGCGGCGAATACGACTCTGTATTCCCTATGGATATATACCCCGAACAACTTGTAAAGGCAATTATCTCTGGCGACATCGACCGCATGGAAGCCCTTGGCATCTATGAGGTAGCTCCAGAAGACTTTGCCGTAGCAGAGTTCGTGGACAGCTCAAAAGTTGAACTCCAGCGCATTGTCAGGGAAGGTCTTGACATGTTGCGTAAAGAAAATGAATAAGCACTATGGGACTTAAGAAAATTCTTGACAATCTGAAGCCTACTTTCTCAGAAGGAGGTAAGCTCAGCGCATTCGGCTCCCTCTACGATGCAATGGAGACATTCTTCTATGTGCCAAACGAAACGGCAAAGAAGAAAGGTGCGCAGATTCACGACGCTATAGACTCTAAGCGTTCTATCTTTTTCGTTATTATAGCACTCATCCCAGTAATCCTTTTCGGTATGTACAACATCGGCTATCAGCACAGTCTTGTAGCTGGTTGCGAAGCAGAATGCGGCATACTCTGCAACTTCCTCTACGGACTTGCAGTCATGTTACCCAAAATTGCCGTATCATACATCGTAGGTCTGGGTATTGAAGTAGCTGTAGCACAGTGGAAGAAAGAAGAAGTACACGAAGGATTCTTCGTTACCGGTATTCTCATTCCGCTCATCGTGCCAGTAAACTGTCCGCTTTGGATTCTCGCCATAGCTACAGCCTTTGCAGTAATCTTCGCTAAGGAAGTATTTGGTGGTACAGGATTCAACATCTTCAACCCTGCACTCGTAACACGTGCATTCCTCTTCTTCGCCTACCCATCAATGATGTCAGGCGACAAGGTATGGGTTAACCAGAACTACATGGACTGTATCAACGGAACCATCGACGGTATTTCTACAGCTACTCCTCTCGGACAACTCGGAGCAGGCGAAGCAGTAAGCTATAGCGCAATGGACACTATCATCGGTACCATCCCAGGTTCAATTGGCGAAACCTCAGTAATAGCTATCCTCATAGGAGCCGTCATCCTCGTATGGGCAGGTGTGGCAAGTTGGAAAATCATCCTCTCTACATTCGTAGGTGGAGCACTCTTCGCTTACCTCCTTCCTTATGGTGATGCTGAGGCACTCAACTTCCAGTGGTGGGAACAGCTCACCGTAGGTGGTTTCTGCTTCGGAGCAGTATTCATGGCAACCGACCCTGTTACTTCTCCACGTACAGAAGGCGGCAAGTGGATATTCGGATTCCTCATCGGAGCAATGGCAATCATCATCCGCGTACTCAATCCTGGTTACCCAGAGGGTATGATGCTCGCCATCCTGCTGATGAACATCTTCGCTCCACTCTTCGACTACTGTTTCGTTCAGGCAAATATTAACAAGCGTGCAAAACGTGCAGCTAAAAAATAAGGAGGAAAAGGATTATGGCAAAATTAAATACAAACAGCAACGTATATACCATTGTATATGCAAGCGTACTCGTAATCATCGTAGCATTCCTCCTCGCATTCGTAGCTTCAGCTCTGAAGCCTACACAGGATGCCAACGTAGCACTCGACAAGAAGAAGCAGATACTTGCTTCACTTAACTTGCGCGAACTCGCCAACCCTGAAGAGACATTCTCTACTGTCATCACAGAAGGCGACGAACAGAGCGACATTCTCAAAGCCGTAGTTGACGGACAGGAAAAACTCGTCATCAAGCTCAAGGGCGCCGGACTCTGGGGAGGTATCGGAGGATACATCTCAGTCAACAAAGACGGTAAGACAGTATTCGGTTCATACTTCAACCACGAATCAGAGACAGCAGGACTTGGAGCCCGCATCGCAGAACAGTGGTTCCAGGACGAATTCAAGGGTAAAGTCATATACGACGCAGAGGGCAATGCCATCCTCGGAGTATATAAGAAAGGCAAAGCTCCAGCAAGTCTTTCTGAAGAGAGTTATGTTGATGCCGTAACTGGAGCAACACTTACATCAAATGGTGTCAACGACATGATTCAGAAGTGCTTCACAGACAACAAGCCAGTCATCGAAGCCTTCAGCGGAGACGCATCCGACTGCCAGCCAGCCAAAGAATGCTGCAAGAAGGATTGTAGCGAATGCTGTAAGGAAGATTGTGGCGAATGCTGCAAGAAGGATTGTGGCGAATGCTGCAAGGAAGATTGTGGCGAATGCTGCAAGGAAGATTGTGGCGAATGCTGTGACACAATTCCATGTACAAACAATAAATAATTAAGGAGGACAAGAATATGAGTTTATTTTCAAAAGAGAATGGCGAAATCTTCAAGGGTCCGTTAAACCTTAACAACCCTATCGCGGTTCAAGTTCTTGGTATCTGCTCCGCCCTCGCCGTTACGTCACAGCTGAAGCCGGCAATTGTAATGGGACTCTCAGTTACCGTTATCACTGCATTCAGCAACGTAATCATATCATTAATCCGAAAGACAATTCCAAACCGCATACGTATCATTGTACAGCTTGTCGTTGTTGCAGCCCTGGTTACCATCGTGAGCAACATACTGAAAGCATATGTATATGATGTAAGCGTGCAGTTGAGTGTCTATGTAGGACTTATCATTACAAACTGTATCCTGATGGGACGTCTCGAAGCATTTGCCATGCAGAACGGTCCTTGGGCATCGTTCCTCGACGGAGTCGGCAACGGCCTTGGCTATGCCGTAATACTCGTTGTAGTAGGCTTCTTCCGTGAACTGCTCGGATTCGGTAGCATCTTCGGCATCCAGCTCATTCCAGACAGCTGGTACATGGAGAACGGCGGTCTTTACATCAACAACGGTATGATGACCATGCCAGCAATGGCACTTATCCTGCTTGCCTGCGTCATCTGGGTACATCGTGCAGTAAATAAAGAAGAAGTATAACCCAAGAAAATAAAAACAGAAAACTATGGAACATTTCATTAGTCTATTTGTTCGCTCCATCTTTGTGGACAACATGATTTTCGCATTCTTCTTGGGTATGTGCTCTTATCTTGCAGTATCCAAGACAGTAAAAACATCCTTCGGACTGGGAGTAGCAGTTACATTCGTGCTTCTCATCACAGTACCCGTTGACTACCTGTTGCAGACGAAAGTCCTTGCCGACGGAGCCCTCGCCGAAGGTGTAGATCTTACATTCCTTGCATTCATACTCTTTATCGCAGTCATCGCAGCAATGGTGCAACTCGTAGAGATGATAGTAGAGCGCTTCTCTCCATCCCTCTATGCCGCACTCGGAATCTTCCTTCCGCTCATCGCTGTAAACTGCGCTATCATGGGTGCATCACTCTTCATGCAGCAACGCATCCAACTCGACCCAGAAACATCCACACAGGCAATTAGTGGTGTGGGCGACTGCGTAGCCTACGCACTCGGTTCCGGAATCGGTTGGACACTGGCAATTGTCGGACTTGCTGCAATACGTGAAAAAATGGCATATTCCGACGTACCAAAGCCACTTCAGGGACTCGGCATCACATTCATCACCGTAGGTCTCATGGCAATGGCATTCATGTGCTTCTCTGGTCTTAAACTTTAAAAGAAAGGAACTGAACAATGGATATGAATTTTATATTGTATAGCTTAGGAGTCTTCCTGGTGATAGTTCTCATACTCGTCATCCTGCTCCTCATAGCAAAAAAGTACCTTTCTCCAAGTGGACAGGTCACAATCACAATCAACGGAAAAGACAAACTCACAGTCGATCAGGGCAGCAGCCTGCTCTCTACCCTTGCAGCCAACGACGTTTACCTCCCATCAGCATGTGGTGGTAAAGGCTCATGCGGACAGTGCAAATGCCAGGTAGTAGAAGGCGGCGGCGAAATCCTCGACTCCGAAAAGGGTCACTTCACCCGCAAGCAGATCAAGGCAGGTTACCGTCTTGGTTGCCAGTGCAAGGTTAAGGGCGACCTCTCTATCAAGGTTGACGACTCAGTAATGGGTGTAAAAGAATGGGAATGTACAGTTATTGGCAACAAGAACGTGGCAACCTTCATCAAGGAATACAAAGTTGCCCTGCCAGCAGGCGAACATATGGACTTCGAACCAGGTTCGTATGCACAAATCAAAATTCCTGCATTCAAAATCGACTACGACAAAGACTTCGACAAGAGCCTCATTGGTGACACATACCTGCCGGCATGGGAGAAATTCGGACTCTTCCCACTCAAGTGCGTCAACGACACACCAACCATCCGTGCCTACTCAATGGCAAACTATCCGGACGAAGGCGACATCATCACACTCAACGTGCGTATTGCCACACCTCCGTTCAAGCCAAAAGACCAGGGACCGGGCTTCATGGATGTCAACCCAGGTATTGCATCATCATACATCTTCTCGCTCAAATCGGGCGACAAGGTAATCATGTCAGGACCTTACGGAGAATTCCGTCCACAGTACGGCACAGGTCGCGAAATGATTTGGGTAGGTGGTGGAGCCGGAATGGCACCGCTCCGTGCACAGATCATGCACATGCTCAAAGGTCACGGCATCAACCCAGAAGACCGTCAGCGTCCTATGCACTACTTCTACGGAGCTCGTGCGCTTGAGGAAATCCCATTCCTCGACGACTTCCTCCAGCTTGAGAAAGACTTCCCTAACTTCCACTTCCACCTGGCACTCGACCGTCCAGATCCGAAGGCAGATGCAGCAGGAATCAAGTACACACCAGGATTCGTAGCACCAGTAATGGGCGACACCTACCTCAAGCAGCATGAAAACCCAGAAGACTGCGAATACTACCTCTGCGGTCCTCCAATGATGGCAAAGACCGTGCTCGACCTTCTCCACTCCCTCGGAGTAGAAGACGACATGATTCGATTCGACAACTTCGGCGGATAGTCCCCTATCCTGCCCTACATACAAAAAAAGCTGACAATAATTTGTCAGCTTTTTTTGTGTGTCTAAAGTCTAATGTCAAAAGCCAATAGCTAACAGCCAATAGCCAAAAATCTACTTCCCTTCTGCCATATGGTTACCAATCCTTATGATACGTCCTTCATTTGGAATATCACCATCTGACAAATCCGGTTTCTGGTTATCAGACAGATTCTTGTCTTCAGTGCTTCGTGTATAGTATGGACCGTCGTAACCGTTCCACGACCAGTCATCATACCCCCAGCAATAGTAATTATATTGGCGATATGGAGCCCAATTATACGATGCGAGCTTAACCATATCGAATCTTTCGCCGTTACTACCGAAATAACCGTAAAACTCGAAATCATTCAGAAAATAATCGTATATTTCCGCATTATATTCACGATAGCCTGGATAATCCAAATAAATTCTTCCGTTGCGTACCTCCCAATAGAAATGCATACTGATGCGACTATATGGTCCAACCCTGTACCAATCCACCTGATACCCATCGCCATAGGTTGCATATTCGTGCTGAGGGTAAAACACCAAATCAGTCGAATACGAAGTGAAAATATATGATCTGCCCATATATAAATACTCATAGTACATACCCCAGTAGCCTTGCCACTCGCCAAAGAGCACCCTTGAGCGCCGCAAGTCTTCATTACAGCTTGTCAGCATCAATCCGCAAAAACCTGCGAAAACCAGAGAAACTACTGCTGTGAAAAACTTTACACTCTTCATAATCATTCGAATTTTGTTATCTTTTTGCAAAGATACAACATTTATGATAATCTATTAACTATTATCTATTATCTATCAACACTTACATCTTACATCTTCCTTCTTACATCTTACATCATACATCGTTTTCCTATCCTCCCTTACAAATAGCGAAAGCCATCATATTCATCTGCACGCACTGGTAAGCTGTAAGCTTCCTTTTATCATTATGGTGTTCCCAAGCCGAAAGCATCAACAAGCGTCCCTCCCCGCAGGCATAAAACTGCTCACCGTGAGGCTTCGACAACTTTGTAAAACCATTTTCCACAATCACAATCGTAGGCAATCCCGCATCAAAAGCCGCCCTCATAATCCGCTTCTCCCCAGGCGAAATAGCAGGTGACACAAGAACCGCCCCTTCCCGTGCCTCGCGAAGAACGCGCTCTACAGTCCTATCCAAATCCTCTCCGACAAGTCTACGCGACACTCGCACAGCCACACGCCGCTCCACCTGCAACAACCCGCGATTACCAATACCATTAAAAGTAAACTCCCCAATTCTCAATCCGAAAAATGGTCTCAAAAATTCCGGGTTACTCCTCTTCATCATCAGCCTCCTCGGATTCTCCCTCAGATAATTCTTCCAAGTCTCCAACTCCTCATAAGAGCGTAGAATCAAATCGTTGTACCCCTTGGCAAACAGCGGCATATACCCACTGCCCGACGACGGTGCAACCGTCCCTTGCTGACAAACCTCCCTCTCCTTCCCCGCTAGCATCGGCTCTGCCCTTGTCTCCCTCTTCTTCCCCGCAAGCATCGGCTCAGCCGATGTCTCCCCTCTCATCATCTTCCTGCACCCCGCCTTAAACCCAGAAATCACCTGTCCCAGATGTACTGGCAAGCGATCCTTGACAAACAGAATGCCATGCATATGATCAGGCATCATCTGAACCGCCATCACCTCGATCTGTGGAAAAAACCTTGGAATGCCCAGCCACTCATCCTGTACCATCTTTCCCAAAGCCGACAGCACGATATGCGGAGCCTCGTCGCTCCCATTGGGAGCAGCCACATCGCCTTCCACACGACCGAAAAGAGCCCTTCGTCCCTCCACCTCAATCGTAATCATATACATACGTCTCTCCGCATAATCGTGATGAGAATCCCGGCGTTTCATCGACTCCTTCTTCTCACTCAGATGAGTCTTCTTCCAGAGAATCTGTTCTTCCTTCATATCTATTAGATTTTACGCTTGCGAAGATAAACAATTTTTCCCACTCACTATGGAAATGAGTGGGAAAATTGTTTCCAGTGTGCAATTTTTCAATCGGCCCCTCAAAAACCGTTCATTAATGAATTTCATCGTATTCATTAATGAATTGGATCGATTGCATTAATGAACAAGAAAAAAGACACTAATCTGAGATAACGAAATCATCATAGTATGCAAAAATTACTTCTTAACTTTTCAATAGCAAATAGCCAAGGTCACTAAGTTTAACCTCTATCCAATAACCATTTATCCATTATTATCTACGATTTCTTTCAGATCGGCAATGACATTATCCAGTTCGGAAATGATGCTATCAATGCCTTCTGCATTTTCTATAGCCACCTCCCCTACTTCTGAATAACGTTTAAACTCAGGCATACTCTCATAATCCTCCTGTTCCTCATCACGAACACTCTCCAGCTCAGAATACACCTTCTGCAGTTGTCCCAAAGTCTCTTCTAGTTTCTGTAGTCTTTTGTAGTTCATGGTAGATTTTAGGTTTATATGTCAGTTACCTGTCCCTGTGGCATTTTCTAATATTCGGATAAATGTGAAGAAAAGAAATAAAAACTACACTCTCGATGTCACCTTTTAGCCTCCTGTTTCGTTATATATATGAGCGAACTCAAAAGAGAACGATAAAAACATTGTATAACAGATAAAATGTAGAAAGTATGAAATTTGGAGAAACGTTAGTCCTCTTAGGGATTTTTGTAGTGCTTCCGACCATCATCGTTTGGTTGGTGTCACGCTACAAGAAACACGAGACCGACAAAAGGGCCGAAATAGCTTTGGCCGCCATCGAGAAGGACTCTGACCTGGACTTGGAAGAGTTCTTCAAGAAAATGAACCCACCACGCCGGAGTATCAAGGAGCGGCTGCTGGACAAATTGCTGTGGGGCTGCATCTTCACCATTTTTGGCGTGTGTATCTATATGGCATTGGCTGTGTTTGGGATGGTCATCGACAGCGTCATTGCTGATATGTTCATCGGCCTATCCATGGTGGCAGTACCCTCATTAGGTATTGGCATCGCTTTTCTCATTAATTATTTTGTGGGAAAGAAGGCTCTGAAGCAAGAGATGGAGGCAGAATTGAAGCACATGCAGACGAAGGAATGAACCGCGAGCGATTCATAGCGTTGATCCGAACTGAACAGGAGTCGCTCCGGCGGTTCCTTCTCGCCCTCTGCTGCGGCAACAGGGATGAGGCTGACGACATTGCACAGGATGCACTGGTCAAAGCCTATCTCGCTATCGACAAGCATGAGGACCAAGGGAAAGACACGGCTTGGCTCTATCGAATTGCATACAACACGTTCCTCGACACCAGCCGCAGCCGACGCACCCTGCAGCCGATAGAAACGCTGAACGAACAGCACGACTCCTCATTTGCTGCCGACCGCGACTTCCGTTATCAGCCGCTCTATATGGCTTTGGAGCAGTTGCCTCCCAAGGAACGCTCCGCTATTCTGCTCTACTATATCAAAGGCTATTCCGTCCATGAGATTGCCGACATCGTGGCCGCAACGGAGGATGCCATAAAACAGCAACTCTCGCGTGGACGCAACAAACTTAAAACCCTTCTGAAAGATGAATGACGACATAAGACTACAGGCACTTTTCGATAGTTTCCAGCCGACGCCGACCTACAGCGATCTGTTCACCGAACGGCTGGAAAGGAAACTCGCCCTCATCGATGAAATCCGACAGGCGCAGGCTGCACAAATACGCCGCTACCGCATGGCCGTTGTCGCCGCCTTTGTGGCAGGCATTGTCTTCGGCGGCGGGGTCCTGACCTTCATTCTCTCCACGCCCATCGATGTGCCCCTATTCTCTTTTGGTATCAAATTCTATCCGTTCTTGTTCATCGAGCAGAACAGCCGCTTGATCTCCGTGCTGCTTACCTCACTGATGATAACTTTCTGCATCGTAGCCATGATGAACACCCAAGACTTGGTAAGAAGGATGAAGCCCAAGAACAAGTACATCTAATCATCCACATCTTAATATTAAACACTTATGAAGCAAGGATTTACCATTCTCGCCCTGGCCGTCGCGTGCCTTTTCCTGTCGCAGAACCTGAGAGCCGACACCATCAAGGGCTGCGTGGTCGATGCCGAAACGGGCGGACCGCTGGAAGGAGCGGAAGTAGTATTCACTGAAACATCCATCGAAGGGGGCAGTATGAGTCGCTACAGGCTCAGAACCGACTCGCTGGGCAGGTTCCTGTTTACTTGCACGATGGAGATGTCGAAACTGACCATCACGGCCAATTACTTCGGCTATCACAGCCAGACGGTGCATCGGATGGGCAACAACGACCGCGACACCATCACCATCGATGACTTCCGCCTGAAGATGGACGAGCATCTGCTGGGCGAGGTGACGGTGGAGGGACGCGTCCGCCGCTTCTACATGCGGGGCGACACGGTGGTGTTCAATCCCGAAGCGTTCAAGACGCAGGACGGCGCTCGGCTGATTGAGTTGATAGAGCTGCTGCCGGGCGTGAGTATCAACGACGGCAAACTGCTGTGGAACGGCGAGCCGCTGAAACTGATGATGAACGGTCAGCAGGCGTTCAGTGAGGCCATGCTAACGAACGTGCTACCCGTGGAGGCGGTGAAGGACATCAAGGCCTACGACCGCAAGAGCGACTTCGAGGAGCGGACGGGCGTAGCCGACGGCAAGGAAGAGCATGTGCTTGACGTGACCATCAAACCCAATTTCATGGACAAGCTCTATGGCGACATCGAAGCGAATGGGATGACCAGCAAGCACTATGCCGCCCATCTGCGCGCTATGCGAGTGAGCGATACGAATCCACTGATGCTCTATGGCCGCGTGGCCGACGACCCAAAAGTCATCGACGTGACTACCATCAACCGCAGCAGTTCACATGGGGGCAACAAGCCCGTGCGTCAGCAGACAGGTGCCGTGGGCTATGCCCATCTGTGGAAACCTGACTACAAAGTGCGGACACCCAACTTCTGGAGTATCAACGGCGGCGCTAACCACACCGACGACCGCAGCGACAGTTGGGAGAACCGTCAGACCTTCATGCCAGAAAGCACAGCGACGGAAACTGACCAGACGAGACGCGACTATCAGCACAAGCTGAAAATCCCCATTGATTTCAATTCCTTCTTCAATCTTAATCCGAACGCGATGATGGGCATTGATGCCAACGTCACCTATCATCGTGGGCGCAACACGACGGAAAACAGCCAGCGAACTTTCGACCTTGCCAGTCCTGATGCACAAATAAATACTTCCAGTTATCATTCACTGGCTGTAGAGGAAGGCTTTTCGACAAACATCAAAGCCCAGTTGGGTTTCTTGCTCGGCAAGACTGAACTCGGAGCATCGGCCTCGCTGACATACGACAACAAGAAAAGCGACGGCGAATCGACAGGCTTGTACCAATACTTCCAAAGCGGAACGACGCAGACCGACCGCCAGCACTACCACGCGCCCACCCACCACCTCACTGCCGAAGCCAGCGTGCCAGTCCGACATGCCTTTAGCCAGAATCTGTCGGCGATGGCCAAATGGCAGATAACATACGACAAAAACTTCCGCGACGAGCAGCGACATCGTGCCGACACGCTCGACCTCGCCAACAGCCTGCGCCGGGATGATGACACGTGGCGCAACGCTCTCTATCTCGAAGCAAACTTCACACAAGGCAAGTTCAGCGCAAAGCCCATGTTCGACCTTACCCACCTACACGAGCAGACAGATTACCGGCGCGGCAATCTCGATACCCTTGCCCGTCGAAACTTCTTGCTTGTTACACCCACGCTGGAACTGACCTATCGATTGAAGAAGCAGACCCGTCTCAGCAGCCGCATCACTTACACGACAAAACGACCCGACCTCATTGACTGCATCGGCTACCGCGACGACACCAATCCAATCTACGTCACATTAGGCAATCCCGACCTCAAGACCTCGCACACCCTCAACGCAAGCCTTGGCTTCAGCACCATGCTCACCAAGGCCAACCAAGTACTGAACGCCTCCGTGGACTACCGCCGCGACTACGACCCCGTCGGCACCGTCCTCCACTACAATTCCCAAACGGGTGCCTATTTGTCGCAGAAGCAGAACGTGCGCGGCGGCCATCGTTGGGGCGCAAGCCTTCTTTACGAGCGCGACCTCGGCAAGCATTTTCACCTGAAGAATAACCTTAGCGAGTCCTTTGGCCAGACCTATGGTATCATGACGCTCGTGGATGGTGCGAACAGCATCACCTATAATTGCCAGCGCAGCTCCGACTTCACCGACCGCTTGAATCTGGAGTATCGCAATGGTCCGCTATACCTCAGCATGAATCAGAACTTCGCATGGCACCGCTACACCTACAGTGATGCAGCGCAGCCCAGACAAGACATCTATAACTACCGTGCGGAACTCACAGCCACTTACGAGCTGAAGTCTTGGTACTTCTCCATCCTGCCCATCTTCCAGATCGATCGAGGCTACATCGCCGATGCCATGAACGCCAACCGCTTCCTGCTGAACGCCGGCATCGGCTACAAGTTCCTGAAGAACAAGGCCCGCCTCTCGCTTTACGCCAACGACCTCTTCAACCGCGACACCCGCTACCACAGCGATGTCACCACCACCACCCGCACCGAGGGCGGCTCCTCCTTCCTCCACCACTATGTCAGCCTCACCTTCAATTACAAGTTTGATGCTAAGAAGAAATAAACCCACACGCCAGTTTCTATGATTGGTGCCTCCCCGTTTGCTTGTCGCGACGGGCGGCGAGGAGGTCTTTTCTTGGAAAACATCATTGGAACGACGAACGTCAACATTCTGAGCCACGCGGCAAAGCCGAGAGAGTAAAAGAAGATTAGTTAAGTTAAACAAATAAAGTAATTTTAGTTCAAAAGACCTATAGGCACCAAAGCCCTGCCGCGTCGTGATGACGTGACGGGGCTGCTCGTTACAAGAGGGTATTCTTCGTGGTTATATTATTGGATCTAGTGGAAATACACATAGAAAGCTATCTCTATGCCAATCGTTATGATTGACAGTAGGGACAGAGAACCGACAACGTAGAACAGTTTTGTGGAAATCCATACACCCTCGTTGTTCTTCACGATGTTCATTAGCCGTTGGCTCTGCTTCTGCCAACTCGTCTCATTGAGAAAAATGTCCTTGACCGAGTTTGGAATTCAACTTAAAATCTATTTCCTGACATTTGACTAGTCTATTTTAAGTTGTGAAAAAGACAATCCGCTGAAGGACGATAAGGACAGGGAAGGGATGTTTGCCACAAAAACAGATCTTTATTCGATACCGACTGCATAATTGAGTGCAAAAATGAAGGTTTTGATATAAATTTTTGCCAAAAACTTGGTTGTTAAGTAAATATGTTGTAATTTTGCAGCCGCATTTCGTGTGCGCTCTGCGTGGACGATGTGAATTAATGTCTAACAATTTAATATTTAAATCCAAAAAACAATGATTATTGTACCTGTAAAAGAAGGTGAGAACATTGAGAAGGCTCTCAAGAAATTCAAGAGAAAGTTTGAAAAGACTGGTGTCGTGAAAGAGTTGCGTCGTCGTCAGCAGTTTTCTAAGCCCTCTGTTCTGAAGCGCCTGAAGATGGAGCACGCTATCTACGTACAGCAGCTCCGCGCAACCGAAGAGTAAATTTTTTCGGTTGAAAATTTGGTAGTTTCATAAAATTTCCGTAAATTCGTTGCCGAAAAGAATGTGACTCCAGATGGTTGACCTGTTCTTGAACTATCTGCGCTTTGAGCGAAACAGAAGCATGCTCACTGTGCAAAGGTACGAAAGAAGCCTGCGCGACTTCCAGAAGTACTATGAGGAACAGGATGCAAACATCACCTGGACAACCGTGGATGCCGACATCATCAGAGGATGGATGGAGACACTCATGGACAAGGGGAACAAAGCTACTTCAGTGAATGCCGACTTAGCTGCCCTGCGCACATTCTTCCGCTTTGCGCTGGCAAGAGGATATGTTCAGAAAGACCCAGCCCACAATGTGGTGGGACCTAAGAAACAGAAACCTCTTCCGCAGTTTGCTAAAGAAAACGAGCTCGACGAACTGCTTGACGAATCGCAGTGGAGTGAGGAGTATGATGACGTGTGCGCACGTACATTAATATTATTGCTCTATACGACCGGGCTCCGACGAAGCGAATTGGTGGGCCTTGATACCAAAGATGTGGATTTCGAGGCATGCCAGCTGAAAGTGACAGGCAAGCGTAGCAAACAGCGAATCGTTCCCTTCGGGGAAGAGCTGCAAACGGCACTGCTGCACTATATCGAGGTACGAAACCGGGTGATAGGCAATACCTCGCCGGCTTTGTTTCTGGATAAGCACGGACGAAGAATAGATGGGTCGTGGCTGTACAGGCTGGTCCGCAAGCATCTGTCCCGGGTGACTACTATGAAGAAGCGATCACCGCATGTGCTCAGGCATAGTTTTGCTACCGCGTTGCTGAATCATGGTGCTGGGCTTGAAAGCGTCAGGAGGCTGCTCGGTCATGAGAGCCTGGAGACAACAGAGATCTACACCCACACCACGTTCGAGCAGTTAAGACGAGTTTACAAAGATGCCCACCCGAGAGGTGGAGAAAAACCTTTATAGTTTAACTTTTAAAAAATAGGAGAGAACTATGGAAATTAAGATCAAGTCGATTAATTTCGACGCTACCGAGAAGTTAGAGGCATTTATCGAAAAGAAAATCGCCAAGTTAGAGAAAACTTACGAAGATATTCAGAAAGTAGAGGTGCAATTGAAGGTTGTAAAACCCGCAACGGCATTAAATAAGGAGACAAGTGTGACTGTGACCATTCCAGGAACTGCTCCTATTCATGTCGAGAAGACAAACGACACGTTCGAAGAGGGTG
>JAEEGK010001407.1_pt1 | contig 60398 bp, 42 predicted proteins | sample 8958771 | NCBI WGS metagenome assembly JAEEGK01 (sample SAMN16246547, study PRJNA631951) | gut metagenome | biome: gut microbiome; feature: rumen; material: SC-attached | host: Bos | place: Iran: Karaj | collected 2018-10 | reverse complement strand
CGATGATGGGGGAATTAACCTTGTCGCCGAACTTAACGTAAGTTACAACGCTTCCGCCTCTCTGGCTCATTCCGTGAACCTCGGAGACCTTTACGTCGTAGCCCTTGTCCATAGCGGCTCTGCCCAAAAGCTTACTTGCGAGGAGCGAACCCTGTCCGCCTACGCCTACTATCATTATGCTTGTTACCATGTGATTGCCTCCCCGTTCAAATTCTCGAAAGCGCCGAACTTACAGAGCTCGCTGCATACCTTGCAGCCGAAGCACTGTGTTGTGTCTACGTGAGCGTGTCCGTCCTTGAAGGAGATCGCAGGGCATCCTAACTTCATGCACGCCTTGCAGGACTTACACTTGTCAGGGTTAACCTGGATAGGCTCGCCTCTCTTAACCTTCTTAAGGAGAGCGCAGGGTCTTCTGGAGATGATTACGGAAGGCTCTTCTGCTGCGAGTTCTTCCTTGACTGCTGCTTCTGCCTCAGCAAGGTTATAAGGATCTACAACTCTTACTCTGTTGATGCCCATTGCGCGGACGAGAGCTTCGAGATCGATCTTGCCTGCCGGATCACCACGGAGGTTAAAACCTGTCGTAGGATTCTGCTGGTGGCCTGTCATGCCCGTGATGGAGTTATCAAGGATGATGACCGTTGAATTTGTCTGGTTGTATGCGATGTTTGCAAGACCCGTCATGCCTGAATGCATGAATGTCGAGTCACCGATAACGGCAACTGTCTTCTTCTCGGCATCAGCGCCCAGAGCCTTGTTGAAGCCGTGGAGTGAGCTGATGGAAGCGCCCATGCACTCTGTAGTATCGATAGCGCAGAGCGGAGGCGTAGCGCCCAATGTGTAGCATCCGATGTCGCCCATGACTGTGAGCTTGAGCTTGGAAAGAACATAGAACATTCCTCTGTGAGGGCAGCCTGCGCACATTGCCGGCGGTCTTCCCGGAAGTCCTTCGATAGGCTTGCATGCAGGCTTCTCGGGGAGCCCCAAGCTTGTAGCGATAAGGCCCTGTGAGAACTCGTCGATCAGAGGGAAAATGTCCTTGCCTGTTACTTCAAGACCCAATGTCCTGCAGTGTGTCTCGATGATGGGATCAAGCTCTTCTACAACTACGAGCTTATCTACCTTAGCTGCGAAGTCCCTGATCTTCTGCTCGGGAAGCGGATTGATAAGACCGATCTTCAATACCGGATACTTGTCTCCGAAAACTTCCTTGACATACTGATATGAAGTTGAAGAAGTGATGATACCCATTGATGTATCAGAACCCTCTTCAATGCGGTTAAGTGAAGACTCCTCGGCAAATGCTACGAGCTTTCTTGTTCTCTCCTCAACGATGGGGTGACGTCTCTTTGCATTTGCTGGAACCATTACGTACTTTGCCGCATCCTTCTCGTAAGGCTTAACGGCAACTTCGATCCTCTCGCCTGTCTCTACGACTGACTGGGAGTGAGCAACTCTCGTGCACATCTTGATGAGTACGGGAGTATCGAACTGCTCGGAAATATCGTATGCCTCGATAACGAAGTCCTTTGCTTCCTGGGAATCAGCAGGCTCTAACATAGGCATCTTTGCAGCGATAGCATAGTGTCTTGAATCCTGCTCATTCTGAGAAGAGTGCATTCCCGGATCGTCAGCTACAAGGATGACCATTCCGGCATTAACACCGGTATAGCTCATAGTAAAGAGCGGGTCAGCTGCAACGTTAAGTCCGACGTGCTTCATTGCGCAGTAGGATCTCTTGCCTGCTCTTGATGCACCGAAAGCGGTCTCCATAGCGACCTTCTCGTTAGGTGCCCATTCGCAGTAGATCTCATCGAACTTAGCGGCTTCTTCAGTAGTCTCTGTACTGGGCGTGCCGGGGTACGAACTTGCGACAGCTACGCCGGCCTCATAAAGACCTCTGGCTATAGCCTTGTTACCAAGCATTAGTTCTTTCATGATTACATCTCCTAGGATATGAGTTTATACATAAATCAATTTGTAGATTATACGACAATTCTACACAGGTTTAAACCAAAACCCCTAATAAAAATATTAAGAAATAGAAAGTCAAACCCGGAATTCTTTATGCTGCGTCCTCGAAATCGAGGTCTTCTATTTCCACTGTCTTCCCGAAATAGTTGGAATACTTATATTTCGTGCCTGTACACTTAGGCAGGGCCTTAGCCAGTTCATCTCTGTCATGATATAAAAATGCACTGTCAGTCAGGTTGAAGAACGGGTATACATCTTCCCCGCAGGATTCGCTTGCCGAACCATCCCAAAGAACATCAATGTTATAGTACTCGCCGTCCAGACAGACGATATTCCAGGCATGTGCGCCGTCTTCCCCTCCAATATTAGAATCTGTAGTAGTTCCGGGTATGTAATAGCAGGTAATACCCGCCTTGTTCATGAGATACTGGAACGCCTTTGAATAGCCTGCGCAGACAGAGCTGTGAAGAACGATTACAGAATAAGCGCTCTGGTTATAGGGAGCTTTCTCATCGTATGTGGTGTTCTTGCAGATATAGTCGTGAATGGCACGCTCGCGCTCAACCAAACCCTGCTTGGATCCGGCATCTGCAAGGATATCTTCTGCCGCCTTCTCAAATGCGGCTTTCGCATCGCGAAGCTTTTCGGGCGTGCTCGCAAAATCGAAGAAATCAAAGGATACTTCCTCTATGCTTCCTTCATCGGAATCGTATGTAAATTCGTACTGGTTATCGATCCAAAAGAGCTCGGGATGGTCGTTGAGCACAGCATCTATGGCTTTTGTAAGCTGATCTTCGCCGGCCTTTACCTTTTTGCAGTCAACTTTCCTGTTGCCTTTGGAAAGTCCGTCGTAAAGCAGTGAATAAATGTCTTTCTCCTTGGAGCCCAGGACAGCAAAATACGGATACTGATCCGCATTGTAATCAGGATTTACAACAGTCCCGTCCGCAGCTTTTGTGGGATCATCTGATTCGTCATCTGATTCATAATCTGATTCATAATCTGATTCATCGTCTGCTTCGTCGTCATAATCATATTCATAGCCATTGTCATAATCATCATTGTCATCGAATTCATCCATGCAGGCACAAAGACCTGAAACGACAGCTGACATAAGCAAAACAGATACCAACTTAACTAATCTCTTCTTCATAAAAAACTCCCTCTGGATTTAATCCTAAAGGGAATTATAAGGAAATGCCCGTGATTATTCTATCCTTATTTCAGATTCATCCCGATGTCACGCGGCATCGACGAACACTATGTTCTCCGCTTCGACGGTCTGACCGAAGCAGTTTGAATATTTGTATTTCGTGTCATTGCACTTGGGGAGCCCTATGGACATGCCGATCCTCGCATGATAGATAAAAGCTTCATCCGTCAGGTTGAAGAAAGGATATATCGCACTTCCGTATGTATCACTTGCCGTGTCATCCCAGAGGCAGTCCACATTATAATAACTGCCGTCTATGAGGACCATGTTCCATGAATGGCTGCCGCTTCCGTCACTGCCGCCGAGGACCTGTCCGTTCAGTCCTTCTGTTTTTCCGGCAACATAGTAGCAGACAAAGCCTGCCCGGCTCATGAGATACTGGAAGGCTCTTGCGTACCCGGCACACACGGATTTGTTGAGGATCAGGCAGGAATATGCACTCTGATTATAGGGGGCGGACTCGTCATAGGCCGTATTCTGGCAGATATAATCGTGGATAAAGAGTTCCCTTTCCGCAAGCGTTGTTTTCCGGTGCGCTTCTTTTATGACTGAATCGGCTTTCTCCTCCATATCGACTTTCGCCTTATGGAGCTTAGCGGGTGTGTTCGCGAAATCATAGAAATCAAAGGTGATCTCCTTGATGCTGCCGTCATCAGGATCGTACGTATAGGAATACTTGTTGTCGAGCCAGAATAATTCGGGATGGTCATTAAGCACCGCGTCTATTGCTTTGGAAAGCTGATCGGCATTTGCCTCGACCGGACAGTTAAACTTTTGGCTTCCCTTATAAAGTTCTACGAAAAGCAGGGAATAAATATCCTTCTCCTTCTCTGAAAGCACCGCGAAATAAGGATACAGACCGGAATCAAACGAAGCTCTCTTAAAGCTTGTTTCTGATGTTCCCGTGACCACAGCCGTTGATCCGCCCGTTATGTCAGGATCCTCAAAGCACGCGCAAAGACCGGTAACCGAAGTTATCAGAAGAACCAAAGCTAAAATCTTTATAAGTGTCTTATGCATTAAAAATCCCTTCAGACCGATAGGCCTAAAGGGATTATAAGGAAAAATCAATTATTATTCTATCGTTATTTCAAGTGCATTTCATCATCTTTGAGTACCAGGGACTTCTCTTCTTCCTGAAGCTGTACTTCCTCAACATCAAGAACAACGAGCTCAAGTTCTTCAGGAGCGATCGCTTTCTTGGCACGGAACTTAAGGACCATGGCGACTATGCCGATTAAGAGCATTAAGATTCCGAAGGTAATGAGCACATAATCATAGAAGAGCCTTGTCTCAGTCATCTGTGTTGCGATCTCCCAATAAGGGAATTCGTAGCCCAGACGCTCCTTTTCTGTCTCTCCCAACGGGAACATCGTGTCGATGATCCTTGTTATCTTAAAGCGTCCGGTGTCATTTACGACCAGGACCTGAGGATTTGTAAGCGAATAGGACGGCAAAGCGTTCTTAAAGTCTGCTACGGCTACTCCGGTAACAAGCTCAGGGAGCATCGCTTCATAGCACTGGATCGCATAATCATTCTCGGATCCCTTCTGTGAAGGTGCAGAATCTAATCCGCTGTAATCGGAGAAACCACCAAAACCTTCACCATCTCCTGAAGGAGTGGCATTGGCCAATTTATCACTGGAGTCACCGCCGTAAAGTTCTCCCAAGGCTCCGAAATAAATGAATGCCCTGCATTGCTGCTCTCCGGCAAGTTCGGCTACCTTGGTATTCTTCTCTTCAACAACTCCGATAATGGTAAACATCTTGCCGTTGATATCGATCGCATGTCCTACTACGTCATATGAACGGTAGAACTTCCATGCAAGAACGTCATTTATAACGATCTGATAAGTATCTACGGGTTCCTCGGGAAGGAAACCGCCGGCCAGGAATCTGAACGGATGAAATGCCCTGTAGTTTCCGCCGACAGCGACAAACTCTACATCCGTCGGATCACCCTTCTTGTGTACTCTGTCAACAAGTTCAAGAGGTGATATCTGGCCTTTAACGGTCGACGAATAGCAGTCTTCCCAGCCTCTGAGCTTATCTGAACTGCCCTGAATCTTTTTGCCGCCGGTATTGATACCCGTATCTGCTGCTGCCTGAAGCTTCTGTCTCATCAGGGGAATATCTCCCAAATGGATCGACTTGCCTCCGGAGGTATATGTCATGGGTGATGTCTCACCCTTAGCCCTGTTGCCGCCTGCAAATACCACCATGTGTCTGAACCCGGTCTCGGATTTATACTGCCACATCTCAGCAACCTTCTGTTCCGGCCTGTTATCAGAAAGATAGATTGCTCTTCCTATGCCGAAACCGATCAGGATCAGCGACGCAACTACGATCCAGAAAGGAACTCCGAGAACAAGCTTGAGAAATCCTACCTTGATCTTGCTCTTCTCCAGATTGAAGAATTGTTTTGTTTTTTCAATTACACGCATTATTCTGTTCCTTCAGGATCACTTGGCTGTATAGTCCTCAAGTCTTACACGCTGTCCGTCTTCGAGGGGCTTCTCGGATCTGATAACGATCATTACGTCATACTTATCAAGCTCTCCCTTTGCGCTTGTGATCGCTGAGAAAGCACCGTCAGTTGCTTCAACCGAGACGTCGATCCTCTTTACCGTATACTTGTCACCGAGAGGTGTTGAAGATCCTATGATCGCGTAAACGAAGGTTCCGTTGTTATCTTCGTTTACCGCACTGCTTGAGACTACGCACTTGTAGTTGTCATTGCCTCTGCCGGCATTTACGGTTATCTCTTCGCCCGGCCATGAATCTTCACTGTCGATGTGACACTTAACAAGCATTTGTCCTCTCGGATTCTCAGGATCGGGTTTCTTCGAAATAACTGTGCATGACGATGCAAAGCCACTCGTGATCTCAAGCTGCTGTCCTGTCCAGATATTCTGTGCTACCTTTGTATCGAATTTGAATGTTACGGAGCACTCCCTGTGCTCTTCAGGCAGGATATAGCCGACTACGGTCTTTGCCGTCAGAGTGTCTCCGGAAGCGACTGTAATGTTATATGCAAGTCCATTTGCAGGTGCCTTGATCTCAGTGATCTTTGCTGCTTCTTCGAGCTTTGCGATCTCTTCCTTAAGCTTGGCGATATCCTCATCACGGTCATTTTCCAAATCCTTAGCCTTATCAGCTTCAACGCTTGCTGTTTTTTTGGCGTCTGAATAATCCTTGTTTGCCTTATTAAGCGCATTCTGCGCAGAAGTTACCTCATTCTTTGCAGATGCTTCAGAAGGGAGTCCTTCCAAAGACTCGATCGCGGCTTCAGCCTTGCTGATCTTTCCCTCGCACTCCGCAAGATCAGCAGATGCTTCGTTCATACGTTCTTCTGCAGGTTTAAGCAGATCATTGAGCTTTTTGATCTCTTCTTCCTTTTCTTTAACCTTATTTACGAGGATCGCATAAGGAGTGGAGTTATTAAGAAGTTCATCTTCCGTAGGTTCGGGAGTGTTTGTTTCCTTGTATACAGTGATCTGTGCATCAAGAGGGGCCTTTTCTGTCAACAACTTGTCGATCTGGGTCTTAAGATCTTCAACTGTCTTTGCAGCAGCAGCGACTGTAGCCTCCAAAGAGACTTTCTTGACGGATTCCTCATCAATTATCTTCTGATTATTGCTGATAGCACTCTTTTTGTTTTGAACCTTCTTCAAAGTATCCTTAGCTTCTGACAAAGTTGTCTTAGCAGTGTTAATGGCATCTGTCTGAATGGAGAAATCTGTAGCCTGCTTGGGCTGTCTTGCTTCGTAAGCCTTTTCGCGCTCAAGGGTCTTGAGCGAAGCCTTCTTGGTTGCGAGAGTCTCGTCATCTTCAATGGGCTTTAAAGTAAGGATCGTGTCACCTTTTTTGACGGAGTCAAAACCCGTAACCTTGATCTCATCAACTACTCTGCCCTCCAGACCCTTGATCTCAATCTGGTTATCTACGACTACATCACCTTTCGAGCCGTTTGAATATGACAGATTACCCCTCGAAGCATAAGATCCCACTACCTTTGGGATCGTCATGTTCATGATCGTGTTCGAAAAGAATGTCAGCACCGCAAGTATTGCAACGAACGCAATCATTGCTTTAATAACTCTGGCTCTTCTAGCACTTCCCTTTGCCATCTTCTTGTTCCTCCATATTTTACGTAGCGCTTATCGCAGATTTGTTCTTTACTTAATACCCGATCTCGAGATTCCTTCGACGAGATACTCCTCACCCCAGAAGAAGATCAGGAGCGGCGGTATCATGTAAACACTTGATGCCGCAAACGCGATTCCCAATTCGGGCTCGTTTATCTGCGAAAGGAATACGGACAACGGTTGTTTATTAACGTCTGTCAACAGGACGAGCGGCTGCTCTACCATGTTCCAGTAATCGATGAATAACAGGATCGTCAATGCGAATATAGCATTCTTACACAGCGGCAGCGCGATATTCGTAAATATCTGCCATTCCGTCGCTCCGTCAAGCGTCGCCGCTTCGATATATCCTGACGGGATCTGACGCATATATTTGGTAAGAAGGAAGATCGCGAATGTCGAGAAGATACCCGGCAGTATGATAGCCCATATGGTATCCAGGATCCCCAATGTGTCTGCGATCATGTAGTTCGGAACGAGAGTTACCTGGAACGGCATGAGCATGAGGATGATGTATGAGAAGAATAAGATCTCTCTTCTCTTCCTTCTGTATCTTGCAAATGAATAGGATGCGAGGCATGCGACTACCATCTGGCCTGCAACGATAGGGAGCGTCAGCAGGATGGAATTCCAGTACTTGAACAGGTACTCCGGATTCATGAAGAGCAACGTCGTGTACTGATTGATCGTTACCTCTTCAGGAATGAGCTTTAACACAGGTGTTCTGGACATATATGTCGCACCCTGTGTGGCATGTCCCGACATGCTCTGGAAGACCGTATTGTAATTTGCGACGATCTCTTCTGATGACATAAATGAATTAAGGAATGTAAAGAAGATAGGTACCAGAGCCAGAGCCGAGATAAATGTGGCTATAAAGATACCGATTCCCGTGATTATTCCTTTTCTGATCTTGCGCTTTCTTAAGTTAAGCGCGATCCTCTTTTTCTCGCCTGCGAAAAATAAAGCTCTCGCCTCTTCGGACATCGAAGTGATAAAAGTCTCAGGTGCCTTAGATTCGGTATATATATTACGGCGTGCGAGAGTTGCCTGCTTTTTTCTTTCAATGCGTGTAAGCTCGTCCATCTTATTCCTCCACATCCGAGTCGAACTTGGATTCTGCGAAGAACAGACCGCCGACGATTATGATCATGACAACACACATTACGATAGCGCCTGCAGAAAGCTTACTGTAGTCCAAATGCGTAAATGAGTTGTTCATGAAGTGCTGGAGCATATAGAGGTTATCGAACGGATAGTCACCCGTTAAGAGATATACCTCTCTGAATATCTTAAATGAATTGATAAGCGACATGATTCCGACAAAGAAGATCGTCGGTGACAGATAGTGGAGCTTGATAGCGAAAAATCTCTTAAGAGGCCCTGCTCCGTCCATCTCGGCAGATTCCAGGATCTCGTGGGGGATGCTGTTCAAAGCCGCGAGGAACAATACCATGTTGTAACCCAAGTTTTTCCATAGGAACAGGAGCATGATTACGACCTGGGCATACTGCGACTTCATCCAGTCGATCTTTTGCGCCCCTTCGAAAAGGTCAGCCGCAATACCGTTGATAACGCCGTTGTAGCTGAAGAATACCTGCCAGATAAGTACGACGGATGCGACCGGTACCATCATAGGGTTGAGCAAAAAGCTTCTGAACAAGCTCTTGCCGGGAAGTCCAGTATTAAGGAGCAATGCGATGAGCAAAGCAAGGACAACTGCTAATGGTACAGAGATCAAGGCAAATGTTAACGTGTTCTTTGACGCTGAAATAAAGGCTTCGTTGGTCAATACTCTCTCATAATTTCTGAATCCTACGAAATCCGAATTCGTAGGAGACTTCTGGAAAGAAGTTTTGAGGAGCAGGATCAACGGAAGAAAGAAAAATACCAGTACGCCGACAAAACTGGGTGTCAGATAACCCGTAAAAATACCCCAGTCACGAAGTTTTCTTTTGAAGTGCCTCTTCTTGCGGAGCTCGATTGTCTCTCGCCTCTCGGGAGTGTCCTCAAAAACCGGAATGTCTTTAGGTGTCAGTTTTGCTGTTGCAAGCGGAGTAACATTCTTGGGCTTGGGTCTGTTAATAAGTGCTTCTTCGTGCTCTTCTTCGGAAAGAACTCTGACGACGGGTTTTACTGCTAGGGCCTTATTGGTCTTCTCCGGAGCAGGTTCCTTAGCTGCCTTCTCCGTCTGAATGACCTCAGACCCCGGCCTCATGCCGGTGACTTCTCCTTTTTCGATCAACTGGTCTTCTTTGCTTGTCCTATTATCCATACCAAATAACAGTGTCCCCACACTTTTCGCTCGGATTATAAATCGTCGCTAATATTAATCTAATACATCTTTATGTATATTTTGTGGCAAAGTGGCATCAAAACGGCATCATTTGAAGATTTTTTTTGCCATTAATAAGTATATCTCCAAACGATGCCGTAAAATACTTAAGTTTTGATTAAGATTTTGTGCTCAGCTTACCGTCTCTACTTTAATAGTATTGGTGTTTCCGGCCTTACCGTTAATAAGACCGCCTGTCATAACGACATTATCGCCTTCTTTGAGGTCTAAGACTTCCTTGGCGACATTAAGGCCGTGATAGTACATTACATCCGTTGAATTGAACTCCTCGTTAAGGATCGGGATAACGCCCCATGAGAGGTTAAGCCTTCTCCAGATCCTCTCTGATGTCGTCATACCTATGATATCGATAGGACATCTGAAGCGTGATACCATTCTCGCCGTAACTCCGCTCCTGGAGTGGACAACGATCGCCTTGGCGCCTACATCTATTGCCATCTGGCATGTCGCATGGGAAATAGCGTCCAGGTTATTTCTCATGTTGAATTCCTGCTTTGCGAAACGTTCTTTGTAGTTGATGTGCTTCTCTGTGTACTCAGCTACCTGGGACATGGTCTGCACTGCTTCGACAGGATACTTGCCGGCAGCGGACTCTCCGGAGAGCATTATCGCTGAAGAACCGTCATATACTGCGTTGGCGACGTCAGAGATCTCGGCTCTGGTCGGCCTCGGATTGTTGATCATGGACTCGAGCATCTCAGTTGCCGTAATAACGCGGCGGCCTAAAAGCCTGCAGCGCTTGATGAGCTGCTTTTGTACGCTCGGGACTTCGTGGAACGGGATCTCAACGCCCAAATCGCCTCTGGCGATCATGATTCCTGCGCAGAATTCGGAGATCTCATCGATGTTGTCAACGCCTGCACGGTTCTCGATCTTGGCGATGACCTCGATGTTCTCGCCGCCGTTGGCATCCAGGAATTCACGCATTTCGATCATGTCTTCTTTTCGCGATACGAAAGAAGCAGCAACAAAATCGATGTCATTCTTAATGCCGAAGAGAAGGTCCTTCTTATCCTGCTCGCTCAGGAAGTCGCCCTGCATGACCTTGTTCGGGAAGTTCATTGACTTCTGGTTGGACAGAGTGCCTCCGACGACTACTTCGCAGATAACGTCGGGACCCTTGATCTCCTTTACTTCAAGGATAACGAGTCCGTTGTTGATAAGGACCCTGTCGCCGGGGTTAAGCTGCTCGGGCAGGAGCTTGTATGTGACAGATACGCGTGTCTCATCGCCCTCGACATCGTCTGTCGTGAGGATGAATGTCGCGCCGTCAGCAAGCTCGACCTTGCCGTTCTTGAATGTCCTGATCCTGTATTCAGGACCCTTTGTGTCGAGCATGATCGCGATCGGAAGGTTCATCTTCTCCCTTACCCTCTTGATAAGGTCGATCTTCTCCTGGTGCTGTTCATGTGTCCCGTGCGAAAAATTAAGCCTTGCGACATTCATTCCCGCTTCGAACATCTTCGACAATGTCTCTTCGTTGTCGGACGCAGGTCCTATCGTACAGATGATCTTTGTTTTACGCATATATCAATATCTCCTCTTGGAAGCCATAAAAAAGTTTTGCCTGATTGTATCATTTGTGCACCTAAACTTCTGCACAATATTGTAAAATGTTTAAGTCAATATTTTTTACATCGGAGGCTTTGCATATGGCAGACGTAAGACCTGAATCCCTTAAAAGAATCACAACCAAAGCCCTTGCTGACGAGTTTATCGCAGATCAGCTCAAGGCAATCAAGGAGCAAGTCGGTGACAAGAAAGTTCTCTTGGCCCTTTCCGGCGGCGTAGACTCTTCAGTAGTCGCAGCACTCCTCATAAAAGCAATCGGAACCAACCTCGTTTGCGTTCACGTTAACCACGGACTCTTGAGAAAAGGCGAACCCGAGATGGTATGCAAAGTCTTCAGAGACGAACTCGGCGCTAATCTCATCTATGTTGACGCAGTAGACAGATTCTTGGGCCTCCTCGAAGGCGTTACGGATCCTGAGCAGAAGCGTCACATCATCGGTGAAGAGTTCATCAAGGTCTTCGCAGAAGAAGCAGCTAAGCTCGACGGCATCTCTTTCCTCGCACAAGGCACCATCTATCCTGATATCCTTGAGAGCGAACAGGGCATCAAAGCTCACCACAACGTTGGCGGACTTCCTCCGGAACTCGATTTCGAGCTCGTTGAACCCGTTAAGTACCTCTATAAGGACGAAGTCCGTGTAGTAGGTTCAGCTCTTGGTCTTCCCGACAACATGGTTTACCGTCAGCCTTTCCCGGGTCCCGGACTTGGCGTAAGATGCCCCGGCGCTATCACAAGAGACAGACTCGAAGCAGTAAGAGAGTCCGATGCTATCCTTCGTGAAGAATTCGAGAAGGCCGGCCTTGCAGGCAAGGTATGGCAGTACTTCACGGTAGTACCTGACTTCAAGTCCACCGGCATCAAGGACGGCAAGAGAGCTTTTGAATGGCTCTGCATCGTACGTGCGATCAACACGACAGACGTAGTTCAGGTTACAGTTGAGCCCATCGATTACGACCTCATGTGCCGCATCACAGACCGTATCACCCACGAAGTGCCCGGCATCAACAGAGTCCTTTACGACTACACGCCGAAGCCGACAGCTACAGTAGAGTACGAGTAATATTATTTGCTCGCTAAGGTCCTCCGCGCTGCGCTTGTGCGGAAATCGCTCGCAAACAATATTACGCTCTTGATTTAGAAATAAACTTTGAAAGCTCCTGATCAGTCAGGAGCTTTTTTATGCCATGAGTTCTTTACTTGGATGATATAATTACCTTATGATGGCATAGGAGAAAAAGAATCCTTTGTCGATTAACTTTTAATAAAAAATTTTGAGTTAGTGTGTTTAGGCGTAAGCGAAGTCGCAGCTAGTGATTGATAGAATTTTTCTTATGAACGATAAAGTTTCAAAGTGGTATGAGGATACCAAAAACGTTGATGAAATGCTGGACTGGAGGCCTGCATTGAAAGAATGGGAAAAATCAGTTTCCAAACTTTTTTCTCCTGGCTCAAGGATACTGGACATTGGGTGCGGTTTGGGCCGTGAAGCATTCGCATTACATGATCTCGGATTTGAAGTTGTCGGGATCGATATTTCGAAAGAAGTTATATCACGAGTAAAGCAGTTATCTGCTGACAAAGGATATAAGATATCATTTAGCGAATATGATGGAGAGCATCTGGATTTCCCTGATAATTCTTTTGATGTTGTGCTTATCTGGGCACAAACTCTCGGATTGTTGTATGGAGACGAGTTGAAGAGCAGATATCTGTCGGAATGCAAAAGAGTTCTTAAGACAGGTGGTCTGCTCAGTTTTTCAACTCATGATTATAACTATCTGAAAGAGAATCATCCTAATTGTCTTAAAGGTCATAATTTTTTTCCGTATGCCAAAGGAGATATTTACTGGGAATCTTTTGAAGCAAATGATCTGATACAGTTTGCCAATAAGGCAGGTATGGAGGTTATCCTTTGCGAAAAGGGGAAAATATACATACCGGAAGACGGAACTGTTCTGCATTGTCTGTGCAGCAAACGAGTTTGGTAGATAAAATTATAATTTAATGCACTAAGCCTCGGAGTCAAGATCCGAGGCTTTTTGCTAAATGCTTATTTTGTTCGATTACATCTCCCTGATGTATTTGGTTGTTCGGTCGTTCAGGTACATGATCACATCGTCAAGCGTACGGTCGCCCGCGTAGTACGGGGCGAGTTCTTCAAGCGTGAACTGTACAATTGTGTAATCCTCGTAATAGTAGATGGAGATCGACCCAAGACTTTCTAAGAAACTCTCACGCATATCTTCTGTCGAATGCTTGTCTCCGGTTGCCTTATCGAGTCCTGTAACAGGTCTGAATGCTCCACTCTGAACAGAGCCTAAGTAACGGTCATAAGCCTCGTCGTTGACAACGGTCAGATTCTCGATGTCTTTGCTCATGATCTCCTTATTAGTAACTATCTGCCTGAACGTATAATCATCGTTATAAAGATGCGAACCCGAGAACAGGTAATTCAAGAACTTTCTGCAGCCGCCTTCGACATCAGTAGTTGCTGATACGGATATGGTCTCGAGAGCTTTGAATCTCGGACCTGTGGCATCTACAGAAGGAGTTCCTATGATCCTGTAACTGTTCTTTTCTTTATTGCACGCGTGCACATAATCAAGATAATCGTCGATCTTTGTGTAATAGCACTCACCTCTGTATCTGCTGAAGTCATACCGGTATTCGGACGTTATTTCTGTCTCGTCGGCGAACTCGAAGTTGTCTCTGGCGTATTCGGCTGCGGCGCGGAACTGCTCAGTTCCGAAATCAATTGTCTCACCTTCGATGGCACTCTTCGTGTCTATGCATGACAGGAAGAATGTCCGTCTGTTATATACTGTGGCACCGGGATAATCGTAAGGTGAGAACCCGTCCATATCTTCATTTATCAGTTTGTCGAAGTCTTCGAAAGTGATTCCTACTGCGCCCTGCTCTAGCAGATCAACATTTGTCACGAGACCTTCTATCTCCAGAGTAACAGGAAGGAAATACAGTTTGCCGTCGATTCTTCCTGCTTCGATGATATTGGTGAACTGCTTTTCGAGAACCTCTGGCTCGAGGAAATCAGAAAGATCCATAAAGACATCATCTCTCATCGCATAGTTCTTTTGGATGCCGATCGCAATATCAGGTGCATCATCACCTTTGAGATCCTGGATCATCTCATAGACTTTCTGATCGTCTTCGCTGGCAGTGGTCGAGATCCTTCCGATAACAAAACCGCTCTTATACTTGTCCCATACTCTTATGAGATACTCATTATCTGTTTTATTGAATTCATATATAGCTTCTGCCAGATAAACCGAAACGCCTTGGTTAGGCGGAAGTGCAAGCTCAATGATCTCTTTGCCTGCATGAGGGTTCGTATCAGCTTTTTTCAATACCCTGAGATAAAGATTTGATTCTGATTCATCAAAACCGTAGGATATGTATTCCATATCCAAGATTATCGCTCTGTCCTCATTACAGCTTAAGACTCCTGAACTAAAAGAGCTGTCAAATACAAAAGGATCTTCAGTAGTACTGCTCGACAGGAAATATGGTGTGTACCAGTTGGTATCGATAACAGTCTGTGGCGTCATGGTGTCGAGATCGACCTTCATGATATTTCCGAGTGAATCGATCTTGACAAGATCGCCATCACTGGTTGCACTGTATTCAGCGATATTGAATGAATCATCACCTGTATTCTCGAAACTATTCTTCCCCTTAAGCTGTCCGTTATTAATATCGAATTCCATGGTAATGAGCTCGCCTTTTTCATAGCCCACTGCATACAAGGTATCCGTGTTTTTATCTATTGAAAAACCATCAAAGTACGAGACGCTTAGTGTCGACAGATCAAGTCCTGTTACGACCTCATCATCTTTGAACAACAGGATCTGCCAATTCTGCATGCCGCCGGTATAGTTGCTGTCAAGCAGCGCAACTGCATATTCTCCTAAATAAAAGATGTTGAAAACGCCACCGGATTTCGACAGTTTTTTTACTTCGTCGGTGAAAAAAGGTTTCAGATTTGTGACTGCACCGGTCTCCGCATCAATGGTAATAAAAGCAAAATCAGGCTGTACTACACCTGAACCATAATGAACGATCGCGTTGATCTGTTTGCCTTCGGGATCAACAGTCATTGAATAAACACTTGTAAAATAAATGCCCTCCGGATATTCGACCGCTTTGTGGTTAACACGATTTCCATCGAAATCATAAACATCAATGATCGTTATTGAAGAACCCCACATATCATTGGAATAGCAATAAACGGTAATGATCTTATCATCGCTTGATGCTATTTGGGTCCCTCCTTCCATGGAGTAAGGCTTCAAATTCTTTTCAAGTTTGAACCTGGTTGTCTCATACCACGGATCATCTGCTTTTACTACATTGGAACTCTTCTTGCCTGACGAACAAGACATAAGCATAGGCATCAAAATAACGATAGCCATAGCAACTGCCAGAAATCTGATTTTCCTCATAATAAAAATCCCCGACTATTAAATTCCTAAAATCCCACTAGTATAATACAACCACTTTGCAACAAAAAACAACTCGACTGCAACAGTAGAGTACGAGTAATATCATTTGCTCGCTAAGGTCCTCCGCGCTTCGCTTGTGCGGAAATCGCTCGCAAACAATATTACTCTTTTCAATGCGACAAAAACTAAGGAAGCTTCTGTTAATTCGGGATTTTCTTTTTCCTGACAGCGACAACTACGGCAACGCATGCAGCCACAACAATTGCAGCGCTGATTCCGATGCAGAGATTCCTGTCTGCTGTCTTATACTTCGAAATGGTGATGTCGAGCGTCACGATGTTGCTTGCCAGATCCGTCTTAAAGCTGCCGTTGCACTGTTCGGAAAAGACCAGGATCTTGTAGTCTCCGGGCGTCAGATCTGCCGGCACAATGAATGCGGCTTTTCCTGAATCTGCTGCGTCGCTAGATGTGTTGTCAACGATATTTCCATAGTAAAGAATGTTGCCTTCTTTGTCTTCGATCATCACCGAGACATATTCATTCGCACCAGTAGAAGCGCCCGCGTATTTGAGCTTTACCTCGCCGTCTTTAAGGATAGTTTTCGAGCCTGCAACGGAAGCATCGAATACAGGTCTCGTATCGTCTTTTATAGTGAGCTTCCAATCGCTGCCGGTATAAGAACCAACTGCCCTCATTGCGTCCGGCCCGGGCGCGCCTGAAGTTTTGCCGCCCCCGGCCGGTGATGTGAAAAGCACTTTTGACGTGTCGATATTCATCGCAGGACGCACTGCGAAAAGGAAGTTATTAACGCTGCCGCCTCTTACGAAAACGTTGCCGGCATTAAATACGTTCGCCGCATTATTGGCGTCGCCGGGGGTCCTCAGCCACCACGCACCAGACATGTCGGTATTAGTCAGGGCACCCTTGCTCTTGGCGTATTCAGTGTTAAGCGTGACGCGTGTGCCGCCCTTGTCCTTCCAGTCAGTGGGAAATCCCAGTTCCGGATCGATCACTTCATAAATGGATAAAAGATAAACCTTGTCATAGGTATCGGAGCCTGCTTCAGAGCCCTTCGCGCCATCCTGATTTACGACCAAGGATTCAAGGACTGCGGTCTGCTCCTGCGTGGTGAAGGCATTATCAAGGAATTTGCTGTTAAGCCACTTCCTCAAGGAACACTCTTCCCAGGTGACTGTTTTAACTGATGTGTTATATTCGACGCAATCAAGGTTCTGATCTGACACGACGAAGAGGTTGCCGTCGTTTGAAAGGACCCTCCACTTGACGGGCTCCTTGTTGCTGTCTGTCGCATCTTCACTATTGACGGTCTGCCAGTAGTTTCCGAAATAAATACTGCTTTCCATCGCGCCCGAAATATGGGCCGTTCCGCTCCTGATCTCTTTGCCGGAATTGTCATTGATATTGGATTCTGCGCGGAGAGTATTTTGGAATGCCGAAAATGACAGTAATCCTGCCATCAGGATCGTAGCCGTGCTCACAAAAGCTTTTCGCAAATTCATGTCAGATCTCCCTATTATCCAAGTGCAAAGAAAGATATCGAATATCCATCAAAATCAGTCTCTTTGCGATATGGTATTCTATCATAATATAAGGGAATAAGGAAAACAGGAGCTTTTTTATCCAAGGTTATTTGCCGTCGTATGAAAGTACTGTTTCAATATCGAAATCGAGGCGGCTTCGGGCGTTAAAACCACGGAGCTCGACAAGAGCTACGGCCTTGATGACCTCTCCTCCCAATTTCTCGACCAATTTGGCCGCAGCCTGAAGGGTCCCTCCGGTAGCGATCAGGTCATCGATAAGGATAACCTTATCTCCGGGGTCGATCGAACTCTTATGTATCTCGACAGTCGCACTGCCATACTCAAGATCATACGTCTGTGATACGGTCTCACGCGGGAGCTTGCCGGCTTTCCGGACAAGGACCATGGGTTTTCTTAATTCATATGCGAGCGGAGCACCGAAGATGAACCCGCGCGATTCAAGTGTAATGATTTTGTCGAACTCGACACCATCCAAAAGCTTCAGAAGTTCCCCTATAGCCAGTCTGAAACCGTCTGAATCCTCAATAACCGACGTTATGTCTCTATAGATGACGCCTTTTTCCGGGAAGTCGTTGATAATAGTTAAATAGTCTTCAAGGCTCTTCATAGCGGTGCCTCCTAAAGTATGGACTTATTGATTCTATAATATCAGTCCACGGCATTAATTTTCAAAGTTTTGACAGATGATATAATTACTGCATCTGAGGGGAAGGAATCACACGATGCTAGACAGAACCATTCCGTTTTACAACACGATCTTGAAATGCTCTGATTACCGGCATAAAGAAATAGTATTGCCGGAAGGGTATTCCATTGTCTCATACCGCCCCGGATTCGAAAAAGACTGGGCAAGACTGGAATTCTCCATTGGTGACTTCGGATCATTGGAGGAAGCAGAACAGTATTTCGCAGACACATATTTGCAGAATCCCGAGATGTTTTCACGAATCCTTTTCGCGTTGGACAAGGATAATGATGTTGCCGGTTCATGCATAGCCTGGCAGGATCCGAAGGATGAATGCCAGGCCTCTTCCCTGCACTGGCTTGTAGTTGATGAGAAACACCAGGGCATTGGTCTTGGCAGAGCATTAAGCACAGCTGTCATGAACATATATGCCGGACAAGGATCTCTTCCGGTCTATATCCACACACAACCTTGGAGCTGGAAAGCAATTCTTCTTTATCTCTCGCTGGGTTTCAAACTGCAGAAAACAGACACATTCTCGCACTATGAGAACGAGTATGATAAAGCTATGACCGCACTTGGAAAAGTCGTATCTGAAGAACAATATGAATTGATGCAACAGCAGTCTGAAAACTAAACGAATGAAATAGAATAGTCTATCCCCGCTCATCCAGAACCTTTTGTACCCTGTCCTGAGCGATCTTTATAACAGAATCAAGATCTTTCTGATCCAGGAAATAAGGCGGCATCTCTTCTATGAGGATAATGCTGATATCCGGATCATCGCTTTTCAAACTCGAACAGCTCATTAATATCCTCTCAATGTTATCGATATCATCGGTCGTAAACTTCACTTTGTCAGATTCGCGGTGGTCATCCAGGCTGCTGCAATAACTTACCGCGGCCTCTCCGCCTGCCCGGAACGCATTGCGGCTAAGGACAAATCCATAACCTGACATTGCTATTTCAGTCTGTATTTCATCGGACAAAAGGAGCTTAATAAATTCACCGCAGGCATCGGCGTTTACAGCCTGCGCAGAGACTGCAACCGAGCTTGAAGATGTGAAGCGCGGGCCGCGTCCGTCTAATGAAGGTTTTCCAAGTACCGTAGGCTCATCTAATATTCTCATCTCGTCTTTCCGGTAATAGAAATCGAGATAACTTTGCATCTCAGCATTTTCTGCATAATCAGCTGAATCCATATACATTTCTTCTGTGGTAATTCCGGCATTCCGGACATTGTCCTTAACGTACGCGGCTATCTCGGCAAATTCAGGGCAGGAAAAATCAGCTTTCCCGTCTTTGATGAATATGTCATCCATAGAATTAAACAATTCAGCAAAATAGAATGCCTGATTTGGAACAATGACATCTTTTCCGTTAAGAGTCTCGCGGACAAAGCTCTCATATTCTTCGAACGTAAAACCGGTACCGCTGCTGCCGGCATATTTAGCATCGGTATAGATACCGTTGATGTATATGCTGACAGGCAATTGGTAAAGAACTCCGTTAGATTTGGATCCTTCGATTATGTTGGTAAAATAATCCTCAGACTTAAGGCCTTTTACATATGGCGAGAGGTCCATGAGATAATCGGGATTATTCAACTGTCTGTAATCACTCGTCCCGATCAAGATATCAGGACCATTTCCGGCGATAATATCTCCCATAAGATCATTGCTTAAAGCTGAAGCACCGTTTAGAGAAGCGATCCTTAATTCAGTTGCACTGTAGTTGCGCCAGTCACCTTCGACCTTATAATATTTTTGCTCATCGTAACGGTCGACTACCTCTATAAAGAATTTCTTGTTGTTTTCATTATATTTCTCTATTGCAGTTCCGATATCTGTGTCTATATAAGGAGCATAGAGTTCCAGAACAGTCTTTCCCGCATTCGGATTCTTGTCGGATCTGGTTAATTCCACTACCTGAAAACTTCTCTGAGAACCGTAATACTCTCCACGGTTCTCAGTCTGTCCTGCAAATAACATTGAAGTTCCGGTACAGTCTGCTATCTCACACATTTCGAGCTTTGCTCTGTTGGCACCGCACCAGTTGTAATTAAACAATTCTTCTGCCGTCTTAGAATCAATGTCTGCACCTGAGACACCTGTTCTAGTCCTGCAATAAAGCTTCCCGTCTGAACCGATAAGGGCTGATTCGATCTTATCAAGATCCATCCATTCATACTCCTCGGAGTCCGCTATGGATATCTGACCACTTATAAGATCAAGTTCGTAATATCTCTTTCCCTTGCTCGTATATGTAAGGATCATGGCTTTTGTCCCGCTCAAAGGCAGGATCTCGATACTAGTGAAGCTTGTGCCAAATTCTTTGAGATCTGACGTAACAGATCCGCCTTCAGGAGATCTTACCGTGATCTCATAGCCGCCTTCATCTCCGCTGAAATCAAACAATGCTTCGATCAAATAGTCTCCGGCGAAATAATATTCCGGCAGGACCATATTGTTGTTTGTGACTGAACGGGTCTCAAGGACTCCGGCAGTTGCAGGATCATAATCCGTTTCTTTCAGATTTGTCGTTACTCTTATTATTCCGTCCGTATAAGTGAGCCTGTCGACGTATTCATCTGACATAGTATCTAATGTGCTTCTTACATCGATGGTATTAACGACCGTCATTGTGTTCCTGTCGATTATGGTGATGACTTCGAAAAAGAACGCCTGCCAATCGGCCATTTTCTGATCTTCAGTGCCCTCGTAATCACCGTAGGCAGAAACGACCAGATACTTATCATCAGCACCGGCTACACTAATATAGAAATCTTCTATACCTTTATCAGGATCAGCACCGACGTCGATATCGTAAGTTTTACAGTCAAACCAAGGTGAATCCGCAGATACCTTCCTGGCATCTTTTGAAGAAGTGTTCTTTGCACATGATGATACTGACAGCAAAACAGCTGCAGTTAATAAGGCAGAGACTGCCTTTGTAAATGATCTGCCCATGATATTCCTACTCCGTTTCCATAATTATCCCAGCACTATTTTTATACTGTTTGCAAAGAATTGCAACCGCAAAATAAGAGGCTCCGGAATTCCGAAGCCCCTGTTTTGTATAGATTAAGGATACTCTATTATGTTTTTTACACCGGTGTGAGCGATGAGTCGTCTTTTACATCATATCTTATCTCATCACCTTCGAGTTTCTGGCCGTTCCAGGTAACGTACGTACAACTGATGAAGTACAGAGCAGGAGACGGAACATGGTGGATGTTGCAGTCCTGGAAGTTGATTCCATTGCAAGCACTAAAGAATACTCCTCCGCTGGTGCACTCATAGATCTCGGTATTTATGACCTCAATATCATCGGTCAAAAATGCATCGATGCCCATGTCTCCGCAGCCGTAAAGGCTCATCTTTTCGACTTTGACTTTCTCACACTCTTCGAAAAAAAGAACTCCGCCGGAGCAAAGACCCTTCTCCTTGGTATGACCTGCCGTGAAACCTGCAACAGTCACATTAGTGCAGCAATTAAATGTGAGTACAGTAGCATAACGAGGGAGTGCTTCAAGAGTCGTTGCGGCAGGATCAGAATCTTTGGCCTTAATAGTCAGGTTATCAACATCGTGGATGATGAGCTGAGGACCATCAGGTGTCATATCCCATCTGTAGTACTGAGTGCCTATACCTCCGTAATTATCAGCCTTTGACAGATCGAAATTTGTTCCGTCGAGGACGATGGTTCTGTCAGGTCCAATGACTTCGAGGAACTCATCGACAGTTGTTACAGTGACCTCGGTTCCTGCCGGGACGTCCTTCGCCGGCAGGGTGGGGACGGCTCCATTTTCGGGCCTTTGAACTACTGTATCGGGATCGATGTCACGAAGCTCCATGGATGTGAACTGATCAGCCTCAATCACAAGGCCGTTACTGTCGGTTGCCACGTACTGTGTATCCATCGGATACCAGTAGGTACAGTTAATATCTTCAAAACAGCAGCCGTCAACAGTCGCACCATTCTCCGCGAAGTTGAAAACGCTTTCTGTGAATGTGTTTTTCGTTACCTCACTGGAGAGGAAGACTACATTCTCTGTTTCGGTATTGTAAAGCAGGCCTGCTGCCTTGTTGTCGTGGATCTTGCAGTTATAGACCGTGAAACCTGTACCATAGTAAACGTCAAAGAGAACGTATCCATCATACTCACCTTTGACTCCGATATCATGAATATCACAATCGCTGATAAGAAATTCCTCGCAACCATTAGCTCTAATTGCTCCGACGCTGCATTCATAGATGTCGCAGTTCGTCACGTTGATGTTTTCGGAGGCAATTCCCGTAACACCGATCGTACCACATCCGTAAAGGCCGCATGTGTCTACATTAACGCCGGTGCAGTTATCCATGAGAAGGACGCCGCCTGTGCAATAATCAGATCCGTTTGTATGACCGGCTGTGAGGTTTGATATTGAGACTTTTTCGCAGCCTGAGAATTCGATTACATCCGCATATCTGGGGACAGCTACAATAGTTGTCTTGTCTACGCCGGCACCACGGATCGTAAGATCATTAACACTATGGATGACCAGCTCTGCATCTACTTCGTTTCCGTCAGCCACACCTTCGAGATTCCATGAATAATAACTGCTCTTGGTATTTCTGCCATAATCCGATGCCGTGCTCAGGTCATACACGCCTTCAGCAAGTTCGATCACGGTGTTGGGAGCGATTGCGGCAAGGAACTCATCAACGGTATCTACCTGGACAACGCCGCCTCCCACATTAGATGTGTCATCCTCTGTTTCTGAAGTTTTCTCGGAAACGGGACCTGCAGCGACTCCGCATCCTGTAAGGAGAGCTACAGCAAGGATAGTTGAAAGTAAGCGGGTTCCGCTCTTTTTATAGTTCATTATTTGTACTAGCCTTTCTTTGAGATTTCTTTTTTCAGTCGCAAAACTTGTCGCGACAACTGCTGAGGGCAACGGTGATTGTGCTGCCATCAGGAGGAGTGAATTACCGTAAGACTGCTTTTCGTCTCTGTCCATTGAACGCAGAAGCATCTCGTCGCAGCTCAACTCGCATGAACGGTTAACCTCCCTGCGGATAAACCAGACCAGGGGATTGAACCAGTGCAGAGAGAGGACTGCTGACGCGCCCCACTTGTAGAGTGTGTCAAAGCGGCGGTAATGTGTAAGCTCGTGACGGAGAATGTTGAGCAGAAGCTCTTCATTGTAACCACGATAAGGCAGAACGATCTTCGGCCAGATAACGCCTAGCATCATGGGTGTACGGGCTGAATCTGAGAAATAGAGAGCAGGCTTTCTGCCCGGGATCGAAGCATATACCGATTTGGTAAAGCTGTCGGGGGCCATAAGCTTTTTCTTCAGTTTGAAGTTGAAATGAAGATAAGAGAAAACCGTAATCCCCATACTCACGATTGCTCCTAATGCCCAGATCGAGATCCAGAGCGCAGGCGATCTCCAATCAATTGAAAGCGCCGGCTTCGGAGAAGTATCAGAAACTGCCATCTCCTGAGTTTCTGTAGCAACAGGTGCAATGTTTGATACGGCTGTATCACTTTCTGCGGCTTCGCTCCTATTGAATTCAGAAACATTCTGAATGTTCTCCTGAGTGTTCAACTGAATGTCGTCCTGAGCGTTCCCCGGACCGTTATACTGAACGGTCTCGTAAACGTTATCCTGAGTTTTCGTTTCGCTGTAAACAGCAGGAGCTGAAGGCGCTGGTGTGTCATTTGCAGTACCTCCCGTTGTGGGAATAAGTCCGGGAAGGGGCAATGCGAAACGCAAAAGTACCAGGAGCCATGCGTAGTAATAAACCGTGCTGGGCATTTTTTTCAAGATGGTATAACGCAAACATATGAGAAGCAGCGCAAGAACACTTCCGCTAATGGTCATAACAAGTAATGAGTGCATTTTTTATTCCTCCACCTTGAACATATCCCGCAGTTCGGCAATATCGTCCTGTGAAAGACCGTCCGAACTGACAAGAGAAGCTATAAGATCACGTGCCTTTCCGTTATAGATACGGGCAATGAGATCCTTGGTAGCCCAGGAACTGTATTCCTTCTCCGAGATGGCCGGAGAATAGTAGAAAACATTTCGTTTTTCCTGACGAACGGCGCCTTTCGACACGAGCCTCGCGATCAACGTCTTGATCGTCGCAGGCTCCCATCCCTTTGATTCCTGAAGCTGTTCACGAATCACCGTAACGGGCAAAGCGTCCTTTGCGCGCCACAGCAGCTTCATGACTTCCAGCTCGGAATCAGTTATTTTGCTGGCAAGATTATCCGGCATGTAATTATCCCCCATATTGCGGTTTACAATTGTAGCTTAAGCAGGCTCAATTTAACATTGCAGACTACAATTGTCAACTGAAATTGCGATATAACCCCAATTTTGCCTAGAAGAGCAGCAAAATATAACGTGACCGGTTTTGACAGCCGCAATATTAATCTGAGAATATACTGTGATGTTATAATTACCTTATTTGAGGAAAACAAAAGGAATAGGAAGGATAGCATCAGATGAAATGCAGCAGCTGTGGCGGAACGCTTAGATACGATATTGCCAGCTATGGTCTGGTTTGTGATTTCTGCGGTACGGTAAAACGCCTGCACAGGCCTGAGGAAGGTACTGCAATAGGCGAATTTGATTTTGCGACGGCATTACGAGGCTCCAGTGCTAACTGGGGTGTCTCAAGAAGACTGGTAACCTGTAAAAGCTGCGGTGCCCGGATGCTCTATGATTCTGACCAGATGTCCGGCATGTGCCCTTACTGCGGTTCTGCTGTCGTATTAACGGCTGAAGATGCAGATTGTGGTGTCGCTCCCACAGCGATAATTCCTTTTACTCTTACAAAGGAACAGATCACAGAGAAGTTCTACAGATGGAATAAGTTTGCTTTCTGGTCACCTGAGAAGTTCAGAAGAGGGAAATTCTTATCAGATCTGGTTCCACTCTATGTTCCATATTGGACATTTGAAGCAGATGCCGTTACGGCATACTCAGGAAGATTCGGTCACACGACCGGAAGCGGAGATAATGAGAGAACAACATGGTATCAGAAAACCGGAATAGCCGAAAAGCACATAAGTGAATTTAATGTCTGCGGAAGCAGAAAGTTCTTTAATGACAAGATGCTAAATTCCACAGTCTCATTTAAGAGCAGTGAGTGCCTGTCATATACACCGGAAACATTGTCAGGTATGGCAGCAGAGATCTATACGATAGGCATCGATGAGGCTTGGAATTATGCCAAGACTGTTGGCCTGAAAAAGGAAATCATGGAATCCACGCGTGAGAATGAGCATGCAGACTGCTATGCGAATCTGTATTATTCGACGGAATTCTATAATGTCAAATTCAAATATGTTCTGGTTCCAGTATATCTGGCCGGCTGTAAGTACGGCGGCAAGATCTACAATGTAGTGGCCAGCGGTACAAACGGCAGAGGCAAATGCGACAGACCGATTTCAATAGCGAAGTTCATAATCACTCCTTTGCTATTTTTGGCGTATTTCCTGATCGGATCTTATTTGAATTTGGATTTCTGGTATTTCCAAATCGGAATGCTTATTCCATTTTTAGCTATCGCTCTATATGCAATTATGTTTTTCGTTGCATTGGGGAAACAAAGAGAGCAGGAAGCCAGGGAAAGAGAACAGTATTACTCTGAGAAATAACCGTAATTTCGCAGTGCTTTTATGCCGGCGTTCTGATAACGCTATTCAGAAAAATTATATTGATATTCGATAAATTTTAGTTGAATTTCAATGTGCGACGTGCTAACATATCATTATCAAGGACCAAGACAGTTAAAGGAGGTCACGATAATGAATAATGCCAGAAGACGTTTCCCGCTCGCTCTGATCATCGTACCGGCAGCTATTCTGACAGCCGCTGTTTTTATACTTATCCTCTATTCATTCACGCAGTTCCGTGTTCATTCCAACCTGTCGGACGACACGAAAAAGGATTTGGCATCATTGGGAAATGCTTCAAGTATCGCAGATTACATTGAGCGTTATGGAGAACGCGGCCCTTTGGATATTGATTATCAGATAGAGACCTGTAAGTTCGTAAGTCTTGATGATCTGGATTATGCCGTAAACGGTGTAAACATAGCAGTCGTGGAAGAGATTAATGCCCTGTTAGGTAACTCAACAGATCCTTCAAATGGACCAGCTTTGCAGCCCGTTCAATCTAAAATAGTGCAGGCAGTCTTAAACGGCACTCCGAGAGACGGCAAGGATCTTAAGGGTGAGAAAGTAAAGATTTACACTATTTTTTCATATTCTCCTTCAGCAGATAAAAACTATCGTCCCGGAGATTCATACTCGCAGGAAGATTATTGGCATTGGACTTACAGTGTCTTTGAGTACTCTGACGGCACCTACAGATACGTTATAAACGTTCAAACATCATGATTAGCCGCAATGTTATAATTGCGATGTAAGTTCTTGGGGGAACTCTATCGCACTGAAAGGAATTGCATCTGCCAACACCTTGATATGTTGAGATTTAAAGAATGGACATTTGAATCAAATACGTCTCATAAGGTTACGGCTATACGCCTGTATTCCGGCGATGATGAATTGATATACATCGAATTAAAGCCTGTTTATATGAATCCTCCGGAAAACGTTACTAAGTCGTGGGAGGATTGGAATCATTACGACAGTATTTGTATTTACCAGACCGACTATAAAAAGCTCATGCTGCCGTCAATCTCAGCTCTGTTTCCTGCAGCCGATCCTGAACCGAATGGTTTTGGCATCCAGGAAGAATTGGATCTGACATCCATCAATTTTTTAGGAAAAGAAGACTGGCAAAAATTGATAGAGAATCTGACTGATTGTATGGAAACGGCTGATGAAGACGAGACTGCTTTTTACCGTTCAGTAATTGGGTTCTTAAAAGACTCCTTGGCAATCAGTGACTGGTTCTGCATAGAAGGCAACTTGTAAACCTTTTTGCTTCAAAGGTATTTCGCTTGGCTTGCGATATATTTTGCTTAAAATATAATTTACAATTGTGGTACGGGTAAATCCCGGCACAAATTCTTTGAAGATGAACAGGAAAGAAGTTACAGGATGCTGTTCCTTTCTATGCTTTATACATTGATAATCGCGCCTCTGGAGCTTCTTTTTGAAGTTATCTTTGAAGTGGCCAATAAGATCATCGGCAATGCCGGATTATCGATCATCTTCTTAAGTCTTGCAGTCAATTTCCTGGTCCTCCCTCTTTATAAGCGTGCAGACGAACTGCAGGCTGAGGAGCGCGGTATCCAGGCCAAGATGGCGCCGAGGATCAAGCAGATCAAGAGCGCATTCCAGGGTGACGAGCGCTTCATGATGCTCCAGGAATATTACCGTATCAATCACTACAAACCGATATATGCCCTCAAGAGTTCTGTCTCCCTGCTCCTGCAGATCCCTTTCTTCATCGCTGCTTATAACCTTTTGTCAGGCATGCAGAGTCTTCAGGGAATGCAGTTCGGCATTCTCTCAGATCTGGGAAAAGAAGATGCCCTCTTCATGATCGGTAACTTCCCTGTCAATGTCCTCCCTATTCTCATGACTCTCATAAACATCGTATCGGGCATCATCTATACAAAGGGGCATCCTTTAAGATCAAAGATCCAGGTATATGGTCTTGCTGCCGTATTCCTCGTCTTGCTCTACCGCTCACCTTCCGGACTAGTTTTCTACTGGCTCTTAAACAACGTATTCTCACTCGTTAAGAACATCTTCTATAAGCTCAAGGATCCGAGGAAAGTATTGAGCATTGTTCTTGCTCTGGCTGCTGCAGCTGTATTTGTAATGACTGCGTTCAGGGCTGATCTTGATATAAGACAGAAATTCCTTCTGGCCACGGGCTCAGTACTGCTTGCGCTTCCGCTCATTTCGCGCAAGGTAAAGATAAATTTCAAACACAAACCCGGCACGAAGGATACATTCACATTCTTTGCGGGCACAGTCTTCATGGCTGTATTTACCGGGCTTTTTATTCCGTCTGCGGTAATCAGCGATTCTGCAGAGGAATTTCTGGACGTCGTACTTAAATCGGATCCGGTCTACTACATAATGAATTCAATGCTCTTATCATTCGGCAGCTGGGTATTGTGGGGCGGCGTCTTCTACTTCTTCATGAGCGGGAAAATGAAGAATATCTTCTGCAAAGCAATTTGGATGATATGCGGAATATCATTGTTTGACTACCTTTTATTCGGCACAGATCTCGGCATCTTAACGTCAACTCTGCAGTATGAAGTTACTCCCGCTTTCAGTCTGTCGGATTATCTGATAAATACAGCTGTCGTTATTGTTGTGGGAGTATGTTTCTACTTTATCTATTCCAAGCTCCGCAAGACCACCCGATATGTTCTGATCATAGGCATTCTCGCCATGGCAGGCATCGGCTCGCTCAATTGCTTTTTGATCGAGAGCTTATGCCGTACTTACAAAGACCAGAACTTATATATGGACGAGGATGCTTCAGGCATCCCTCCGATTACTTTAAGCAAAGACGGAAATAACGTGGTCATAATAATGCTCGACCGTGCTCTGGGATCTGAAGTCCCCTATATCTTTAACGAGAAGCCCGAGCTTTTGGAACAGTTTGACGGCTTTACTTACTATCCGAACACCATCTCATACGGAGCCTGCACAAATACAGGAGCTCCCGTTATTTACGGCGGTTATGAATACACTCCGGAAAACATGAATGCGAGAACCGAAGAGAGCCTTGTAAGCAAGCACAACGAGGCGTTAGAGGTCATGCCCATACTCTTCAGCAAAAGCGGTTATTCCGTTACTATCTTTGATCCGCCTTTGGCAGGGTATAAATCCATTCCCGATCTGTCGGTATTTGACAATCATCCTGAATTCACCTGCAGCAATCTGAATGGTCATTTCAATTACTTTGCCGAAAACTCTGATGATGAATCATCGATCAATCTCTCATTGCGTGTATCCGAGCTCCGCAACCGTAATTTCTTCTGCTACTCGCTTATGAAGATATCTCCGCTTCTTTTGCAGGAGACCCTTTATGATGACGGCTATTACAATGAATCCGTCTCTGCTGCTTACGACTCTCAGAATGCCGCAAGTGTCTCGACGCTTTACCAGAAAATGGATTCCATTTCAAAGGGAACCGGTTACAGCCTGGATTTTGTTACTGCATATGCCGTTCTCGAAAAGCTCCCGGATATTACCGTAATTAATGACAGCTCCGAGAACACATTCCTCATGATGAGCAACGATACTACCCATTCTCCCTGCCTTTTACAGGAGCCTGACTACACGCCTGCGCTCAATGTCGATAACACGGCGTTCGATATCGATATGGTCGCCCGTTATACGGTCAATGACGTGACTATGGGAATGACTAATTCATATCAGGTCTCACATTATCATGCAAACATGGCTGCATATCTTAAGCTCGGCGAATGGTTCGATTATCTGCGCGAGCAGGGCGTTTATGACAATACCCGCATCATCCTTGTATCTGACCACGGAAGAAATGTAGGCCAGTTCGGCATCACCTGCAATGATACGGACATGGAATACTTCATGCCTCTTCTTATGGTCAAGGACTTCAATGCCACGGGCTTTACGGTCTGCGAAGATTTCATGACCAACGGCGACACACCTGCGCTCGCTACTTCGGGACTTATAGAGAATCCGGAAAATCCTTTCACCGGTAATCCCATCATTTCGGATTATAAGAACGGCCCTCAGACCGTTTACCTGTCACCTGATTTTGCCGTCGCGCACAGCACCGGCAACACTTTCCTCCCGGGTGCATGGTTTACGTTCAGCGGCACTGACCCGTACGACCCTGATAACTGGACCTATATTGGCGATTATTAAACGCTTCCTGCCTCCGGTGGTGAAATAATGTGGCATTTTGGTTACGCTGATGCATTTTTTAAAAAATATATTAAAATACTGTTGGTGTGGATGGTGATACGTCCACATTTTATTATGCGGATAAGCAGGTAGTAGTCGCCAAAATGGATTCTTTAAAACTCTTATATATCGATCCCGGCACGGGAGGAATGCTGTTCACCGTTTTGTTTGGTATATTCGGTGTCGTCATTTTCTCTGTCCGTGCCTTCATAATGAAGCTTAAGTACTCTGCCACAGGCGAGAAGAACGCTGAGATCCTGAGCACCAAGATCCCGATAGCCATCTTTGCCGAGAGCAAAAGATACTGGAATACCTTCGAGCCCATTCTCGACGAATTCGAGAAGAGAAAGCAGAAGGTCGTCTATCTAACATGTTCCAAAGACGATCCCGTTTTCGGTAAGAATTACAAGTACATCTCAGGCGAATTTATCGGCGAGGGCAATAAAGCATACTCAAAGCTTAATCTATTGAATGCATCAGTAGTCCTGTCTTCCACGCCGAGCCTTGATGTCTTCCAGTGGAAGCGTTCGAAAAATGTTGACTGCTACATCCATATTCCCCATATGGCCAGTGACATCATCCTGTACCGCATGTTCAGCGTTGACCACTTTGACGCCATCATCCTTCCCGGCAAGTATCAGGAAGAGCCTCTCAGACAGTTGGAGAAGATCCGCAAAATGGAGCCGCGCGACATGGCTGTCTGCGGAATCCCTTATATGGACGAGATGAAGAAGAGACTTGAGGCTTCTGGCGAAGTCCCTCCCCACGAGAGAACAGTCCTTCTGGCACCTACATGGGGCGAGAACGGAATACTCTCAAAGTACGGCGAGAGACTGATCGATGCGCTGGTATCCACCGGCTATAAAGTTATAGTAAGACCTCACCCGCAGTCTTTCACGACCGAGAAAGAGATCATCGACAGGCTCACTGCCAAGTACAATGACCCTTCAAAGGTAGAGTGGAACAGAGATAACGATAACTTCGAAGTCTTGAGGATGTCGGATATCCTGATCTCCGATTTCTCAGGTGTTATCTTCGATTTTGCTTTGGTATTCAATAAGCCCGTCATCTATACCGATCCTTCAACGATCGATACGGGCGTTTTCGATGCGTACTGGATCAAGGAGACTCCCTGGACATTCAGGATCTTACCCGAACTCGGAATCGAGCTCAGCGAAGATAACGTCGATAACATTAAAGACATTATCGACAAATGCATAGACGATCCTTCGTTTAAAGAAGGCCGCGAAAAGGCGCGCTCCGACTCATGGGGATACATCGGTGAGAGTGCGAAGAGATCCGTCGGCTTTGTAATGAAGAAATATAACGAAGTCGTCCAAAAGAATAAGCAGGCTAAGAAGGCTAAGGCAAGAAACGCCAAGAAAGCCGGCAAAAGCAAATTCACTCTGGCAAAAAGCAGGAACTAATCGAAGATGTCATTTCTATCAAGTCTATACACATTAATAATCACACCTCTTGAACTTCTTTTCGAAGTTATATTCACGATCGCAAATAAAGTAATCGGCAACGAAGGTTTATCGATCATATTCTTAAGCCTTGCGGTTAACTTCCTCGTTCTCCCGCTCTACAAGAGAGCCGATGAGCTCCAGGCGGAAGAGCGCGATATCCAGGCTGTAATGGCTCCGCACGTCAAGCACATCAAGAAGAAGTTCAAAGGCGACGAGCGCTTTTTCATGCTCCAGGAGTATTACAGGATCAATCACTACAAGCCGGTCTATGCGCTCAAGAGCTCGGTATCTCTCCTTTTGCAGATTCCGTTCTTCATGGCGGCATATAACCTTCTGTCGCACATGCAGAGCCTTCAGGGAATGCAGTTCGGTATTCTCTCCGACTTAGGCAAGGAAGATGCCCTCTTCATGATCGGAAGCTTCCCTGTCAACGTCCTCCCGATTCTCATGACTCTCATAAACATCATATCGGGCGTCATCTATACAAAGGGACATCCTTTAAGATCAAAGATCCAGGTGTACGGACTTGCAGTGGTATTCCTCGTATTGCTCTACCGCTCACCTTCCGGACTTGTTTTCTACTGGCTCTTAAACAACGTATTCTCACTCGTTAAGAATATCTTCTATAAGCTCAAGAACCCCAGAAAGGTATTGAGCATCGTTCTTGCCATAGCAGGTGTTATCGGTCTTGTCCTTACCGCAATGATGAAGAGACCGGATTATGAATTAAGGGAGAAGATGCTCCTCGCATCCGGCTGCCTCCTTCTCATGCTCCCGCTTATCTCACGCAAGGTTAAGTTTGAGAAGGTTATAAAGCCCGTCAAAAAGGATGCAGGCGCATTCTTTGCAGGTACCGTGTTAATGGCACTGATCACCGGACTTTTGATCCCGGCATCAGTCATCAATGCTTCTCCTGAAGAGTTCTGCAATATCCTGAACCCTTCCAACCCCTTCATCTATGTTGTGAATTCGATGCTCTTATCCTTCGGCAGCTGGGTCCTCTGGGGAGGCGTTTTCTACTTCTTCATGAGTGACAAGGTCAAAGCTATATTCAGCGTCGGAATCTGGATCATCTGCGGAGTAGCTTTGTTCAATTACATGCTGGTCGGCACGGATCTCGGCATGCTTTCCACGACTCTGCAGTTTGAAGGTGCTCCTTCATTCAGAGTAAGAGAATACTGCTTTAACCTGCTCGTGATCGCGGCTATTGCAGCTGTCTTCTATATCTTCTACAGAAAGCTCCAGAAGATCGCTAAGTCGCTCCTTGTTATCGGCATTCTTACGATCATCGTTATCGGCGCTAAATATGGTATCTACATTACGAAAACATATAAGGACAGCTTCCTCGGCACCGCTGAATACACCAGCGCTTCAGCCGATGATGTGCCCACTATCCCTTTGAGCAAGGACGGCAAGAACGTTGTAGTGCTCATGATAGACCGCGCCATCGGTTCCTTCGTGCCTTACATGATGAATGAAAAGCCCGAACTGGTAGAACAGTTTGACGGCTTCACATATTATCCCAATACTATCTCCTACGGTATCTTCACCAATGTCGGTTCGCCTTCTTTGTATGGCGGATACGATTACACTCCTGAGAATATCAACGCGAGGGATAACGTAAGCCTTGCCGAGAAGCAGAACGAAGCACTCAGGGTAATGCCTGTCATCTTCGGCGAGAATGACTACAACGTAACGATTTTCGATCCTTCCTACGCGAATTATAAGTGGAATCCCGATCTGTCGATCTACGACGACCATCCGGAGTTCCACTGCTACAACACGATGGGATATTTCAATGCTTTTGAAGACGAGAACGTCAGCGGCAACGTCGACAACATCGCTTCCAGCCTTGATGCCGTACGCAACCGTAACTTCTTCTGCTACGCAATGATGAAGACATCCCCTCTTATCCTGCAGGAGACGCTCTATGACGGAGGTATGTACAACGTATCTTCAACGGCTTCGGTAGTTATGCAGAGAATGTTCAGCTCCACCAGGAGCTCCGGCTATTCCATGTCTTTCCTGGAATCTTATGCCGTCCTCAAAAAGCTCCCTGAGATCACAGTAGTTAATGACAGCTCAGAGAATAATTTCCTCATGATGGCAAATAACACGGCTCACTCCCAGTGCCTGCTGCAGGAGCCTGATTATGTTCCTGCCCTCACAGTCGATAACACGGCATATGATGTCGATATGGAAGCGCGCTACACTGTTAACGGCATCACGATGCCGCTCGAGAATGAGAAGCAGGTATCACACTATCACGTAAACATGGCTGCCTTCTTAAAGCTCGGTGAGTGGTTTGATTATCTGCGCGAGCAGGGTGTCTGGGACAACACCAGGATCATTATCGTCGCTGACCACGGCAGAGGCCTGCATCAGTTCGGCGTTACCTGCAACGGCTACGATGTACAGGACTACATGCCTGCGCTTCTGGTAAAGGATTTCAACGCGAAGGGCTTTACGGTAAACGAGGAATTCATGACCAACGCCGACACGCCGACACTTGCGTTCAAAGATCTCATCGATAATCCTATTAATCCGGCTACAAACAATCCAATCAATTCCGATCCCAAGAACGGACCTCAGAATGTTCTCTATTCGGAGATCTGGAGCACGACGGATAACGACGGCAACAAATTCCTTCCCGGCTCATGGTTCTGCTTCGAAGGCGATGATATTTACGACGCGGAGAACTGGTCATACCTGGGCGATTACTGATAAAGTCACCCTGAGGGCTTACTATGCTCATACATCCGATACAGCCTGTTTTCGATAAAGATTCAAGGGTGCTTATCCTTGGAAGCTTTCCGTCGGTAAAGTCCAGAGAAGAAGGCTTCTTTTACGGACATCCGCAAAACCGCTTCTGGAAAGTAACGGCAAAGGTTTTCGGTGAGAAGGTGCCTCAGACGGTCAGTGAGAAGAAAGCATTCCTTCTAAGAAACCGCATAGCGCTTTGGGACGTTATCGGATCATGCGAGATCACCGGATCTTCAGATTCGAGTATCAGGGATGTGACCGTAAATGATATCTCCGTGATCCTAAACGCTGCGGATATCAGGGCTGTTTTTCTAAACGGCCAAAAAGCATACCAGCTTTATAAAAAATACCTTTTCCCTGCCGTAGGCCGCGACGGGATATGCCTGCCTTCGACAAGTCCTGCTAACGCTTCCCGGACTCTTGATAAGCTTACAGAAGAGTGGAAAGTGATCAACAAGACATAAAAAATACCCGGAGCCTCTATCAAGCTCCGGGTATTCGTTATTTCAGATTAAAAAACTGTTATCCTTCTACCTTACCTATCAGTCTGTCGTCTGAGGTATAGAAAGCATAGGAGATAATATCAGGACGGATCTTGTACTGCTTCTCGAACTTGTCCTTAAGCTCGATGATCTGCTTCTCATATCCTGCCTGCAGAAGAGCTGACTTCATGGCAACGATCTGCGTATCATCAAGATAAGTCTTGAAATAGAAATTGCAGTAAATAGAGTTCTCTTTTACCTCAAAGGTAACATCCCTCATATTAGCCTTAATATCAGGATCTTTCTTTAATTCATCGATAACATAGTCGATCTCTCTTTGGTTTATTCTTTCCTCAAGTGTGTTGCCCCTGTAGCAGCCTGCCAAAAGGAAGATGCACATGAAGATGGTCATGACGTTGATCACAGCTTTACGCATAATTTTTCCTCCCCGAAAAATGTGTTTTTACCCCAACAGCTCAATGGTACTTGATTCACGGTCATTATGTCAATGAAATTTGAAGATAATACGGGTCTTATCGCCGTCTTTAGGCCTTCGCGGCCTCTTGTTGAACTAAAATATTATAAATTTTATAATAAATAGATTGGAATTGATAATTTATGATGCCATTCAAGAAGGAAGTCTTCAGATGGATTTGATCAAAAACTTATATATAGATCCCGGTACGGGAGGAATGCTTTTTACGCTGGTGTTCGGACTTTTCAGCGTATTGGTCTTTTCATTCCGTACACTGTTTATGAGGATGAAATTCTCCGGAGGCGGAGGAAAAAACGCAAGGCATGACGAGAAGAAAAACCTTCTTGTGATCTACGCCGAGAGCAAGAGATATTGGAACATCTTCAAGCCGCTTTTGGATGAGTTCGAAAAAAGAGAGCAGAAGATCACTTACCTTACCGGTTCTAAAGACGATCCGGTCTTCAAAGAAAAATACAAATATATCACACCCGAATTTTTGGGAGAAGGCAACAAAGTCTTTTCGAAGCTTAATCTCCTGTATGCATCCGTGGTCCTCACCACTACTCCGAGCCTTGATGTCTTTCAGTGGAAACGCTCTAAAAATGTAGATTACTACATCTATATCTCACACAATCCGAATGACATTACGATGTACCGCATGTTTGGCATTGACCACTATGACGCCCTCATCTTATCCGGTGAGTATCAGGAGGAGCAGGCCAGACAAATCGAAAAGCTGCGCAACTATAAGCCCAAAGACATAGCGCTTTGCGGTCTTCCCTTTATGGATGAGATGAAAAAGCGCCTGGATGCATCAGGCGAAGTCCCTCCTCATGAGAAGACTGTTCTTCTGGCCCCCACATGGGGCGAGAGCGGCTTGCTTACCAGATACGGTGAGAAATTCATCGATGCCCTGATCTCGACAGGCTACAAGATCATATTGAGACCTCACCCCCAGTCATTTACGACAGAGAAGGAACTCATGGACCGTCTTATGGCCAAATATAAGGATAATGAGAAATTCTCATGGAACAGGGATAACGATAATTTCGAAGTCTTAAGACAGTCCGATGTCCTTATATCGGATTTCTCCGGCGTTATCTTCGACTATGCCCTCGTATTCGATAAACCGATCATCTATACGGATACAAAAGTTGACATGAGCCCCTTTGATGCATTCTGGCTCAAAGACGAGCCCTGGACTTTCAAGATACTTCCGAAGATCGGTCTTGAGCTCAACGACGATAACATTTCAGAAGTTAAAGAGATCATCGACAAATGCACGGACGATCCTTCTTTCGCGCAGGGCAGAAAAGAAGCCCGTGAAGAGACCTGGGTCCACATGGGCGAAGGAACAAAGAGGTCTGTTGACTTCGTAATCAGGAAATACGAAGAAGTTGTTGCCATGAAGAGAAAGAAGAAAACGGCTGCTCCGGCCAAAAACCAGACACCTAAGCTCTTTAAAAAGGAGGGTAAAAAATAATGTCATTCTTTACTATCCTTTACACGCTTATCATCTATCCCATCGAGCTGTTATTCGAGAACATCTTCATGATCGCGAACAGGATAATCGGCAATACGGGACTTGCTATTATCTTCTTAAGTCTTGCCGTCAACTTCCTCGTGCTCCCTTTGTACCAGCGCGCGGACGAACTGCAGGCTGAAGAGCGCGACATACAGCAAAAGATGGCATTCGGCATAAAGCATATCAAGCGCACATTCAAAGGCGATGAGCGTTTCTTCATGATCCAGGAGTATTACCGTCTGCACAATTACAAGCCGGTATATGCTCTTAAGAGTTCATTATCTTTGCTCCTGCAGATCCCTTTCTTCATCGCGGCTTACAACCTTCTGTCAGGCATGCAGAGTCTTCAGGGAATGTCTTTCGGCTTTATATCCGATCTCGGCAAAGAAGACGCGATGTTTATGATAGGAAGCTTCCCTGTCAACATCCTCCCGATACTCATGACTCTCATAAACATCGTATCGGGCATCATCTATACAAAGGGCCATCCGCTAAAATCAAAGATCCAGGTATACGGACTTGCTGCAGTATTCCTTGTGCTGCTCTACCGCTCACCTTCAGGTCTTGTTTTCTACTGGCTCTTAAACAATGTATTCTCACTCGTTAAGAACATCTTCTATAAGCTCAAGAACCCGAAGAAAGTGCTCAGCATACTAAGTGCTGCTGCAGGCCTTGGTTTGCTCGTTTTCACAGCCTTTAATGCAGGTCTCGACATGAGACAGAAGATACTGCTCATAGCAGCAGGCGCGCTGCTCTTAGTGCCTTCTTTAGTCATGTTCATGGCGAAGAAGAATAAGGTCAAGCCCTCTAAAACAACAGTAAAAGATACTGCCGCATTCTATCTTGGTGCAGTCCTGATGGCTCTGCTTACGGGTCTTCTCATCCCTTCCGCGGTCATCAATGATTCCGCTTTGGAATTCATAGACATCATGGGCACGGTAAAGCCCGTCACTTACATAACGTATACGATGCTTGTTTCCTTCGGCAGCTGGGTGCTCTGGGGCGGAATCTTCTACTTCTTCATGAGTGAGAAGATGAAGGCCTTCTTCAGCAAAGCGATCTGGGTGATCTGCGGCGTTGGCGTGATCAATTACCTGCTGTTCGGAACAAAGCTCGGATATCTGTCCTCCACTCTGAAATATGAGCATACTCCGGTCTTCAAATTCACCGATTATCTTATCAACGCTCTGGCCGTAATAGCTGTCGCCGCTCTTTTCAGCTGGTTCTATTCAAAATTCCGCAAGGTCTCGAAAATGATCATCGTCATCGGCATCCTGACCGTGGCAGCGATCGGCGGCTTGAACTTTGCCCTCGTTGCACAGTCATTCAGCTGGTATTCGGACCGCACTACCGCTTATTCGGAAAAGCCTTCGATCCCTTTGAGCACTGACGGCCAAAACGTCATAGTCCTTATGCTCGACCGCGCGATGGGACCTGAAATACCCTACATCTTTAACGATAAGCCTGAGCTTTATGAGAAATTCGACGGATTCACTTATTATTCGAATACTATTTCCTATGGCTCCTGGACACTTACGGGCGCTCCCGCCTTGTATGGAGGATATGATTATACTCCCGAGAGGATCAATGAGAGAACCGAGCTAAGCCTTGAGGAAAAGCACAATGAAGCACTGACGGTCATGCCTGCAATCTTCGACAAAAATGATTACACGGTAACTATCTGCGATCCTTCTTATGCCGGATACGAATTCATTCCGGACCTGTCCATATATGATGCTTATCCGGATTTTAACTGCTACAACACCAACGGATATTTCAGCTTCTTTGATGATGAAGAAAACAGCCAGGCTGTAACCACTACAGCTGACCGTTTAAAGGAGATCAGAAACAGGAATTTCTTCTGTTATTCACTGATGAAAGTCTCTCCTTTGGTACTGCAGGAGACTATCTACGATAAGGGCACCTACAATGACTCTTCCGTAGGAAACGATAAGCTCAATGATGTCAGCCTCGCACAGCAGGTATACGGCACCACAAAGAGTACCGGATACTATATCGATTTCCTTAATGCATACGCTGTGCTCGATAATCTCCCTGAGATTACGACTATCGAACAGTCAGACAAAAACACATTCCTGCTTATGGAAAACGATACGGCCCACGCTCCGTGCCTTTTACAGGAGCCTGATTACGTGCCTGCGATCGAGATCGATAATACTGAATACGATACGGATATGGTCTCCAGATACACCATCGGCGACACTACCATGAAGATGGAAACGGAGTATCAGGTCATACATGTTCACGCTAATACGGCAGCCCTCATAAAGCTCGGCGAATGGTTTGATTACATGCGCGCAAATGGTGTTTATGACAATACCCGCATCATCATCGTAGCAGACCACGGAAGAGCGTTAGGCCAGTTCGACGACGTGATCTGCGAAGGCACGGATATCGAGTATTTCACGCCGCTGTTAATGGTCAAAGACTTTGACGCTACCGGATTTACCATCTCCGATGAATTCATGACCAATGCCGATACGCCGGCTCTGGCTATGGCAGACATTATCGAGGACCCGGTAAATCCTTTTACGAATAATCCTATTAACTTTGATGCAAAAGCCGGACCTCAGAACGTATTGTTCTCAGAAGCCATCGACACATCCGATGCCGTAGGAGCTACATTCCCGTCAGGCAAATGGTATATATACGAAGGTCAGGATCCTCTGGATGTAAATAACTGGTCTTACCAGGGCGAACACTGACCGGTCTGAAAAACGCAAATATATAAGCAAAAAAATCCCGGGAACGTTGGTTGCTGTTCCCGGGATCTTAATTTTCGAATAAATAATTAGTTACTCTTCGATTGTTACGATAAGCTGGTCATCGTTTGTGTAGTAGCTGAAAGAGAGCTTGTCAGGACGGATACCGCAGTCCTTCTTGAAATCGTCCTTAAGACCGTCGATCTGGCCCTGAAGTCCGCTGTTCTCAAGACTTTCCTTAACTGAATCGATCTGATCTGCGTCAAGATCCATCTTGTAGTAGTACTTGTAAGTAACGTGGTTGCCCTCGATCTCAAGCTTTACGTCCTTGTAATAAGTCTGGAAGTAAGAATCTTCCTTCATCTCATCACAAATCTTCTGAATCTGTGAGTCGCTGATCTTCTGCTCGATTGTCTTAGCACCGCATCCTGCGAACATGAAGATGCACATGATTACTGTGACAATGCTAACAAGTGTTTTACGCATAATACTTTCTCCTTTACCTTGCCCGAGTGATTCTCCGTTTAACAGAAAGTGCCTTTATAAAACGGCCTCTGACCTCTTATCCGAATATCCCCGTATATTTTATGCATCAGAGAAAATAGTACGGTTTGTGCTCGAAAATGTCAACTTTTTTTCAGGAAAACCGGGGCTTCTAAGAAGCACTTTATATAAATCACTAAGAATTTTAAAGATACAGCCTTCTTATCTCTGTAAATTTGGATATAGAACATATAGGACAATAAGTGTCCGGAATACTTGGTATAAGGCAAACAAAAAAAGCCGGAGCACAAGTCTCCGGCTTTTGTTTGTACTCAAAACTTATCAGATTACGGATAAGGATAACCGATAGCCTGCAGGAATGTATCTACCTGGTACTGTGCAAAATAGTCGTCTGTATATGCAAGTACTACGACAAATACGTCGCCTGTGAAGAAGAGGCCGCCGTACATATATCCGTTGTGGTTGAACCAGCCCTGATCGTAGTTGATGTAACCGTCGAGGATGATGTAGCCTTCTGTGCCGTTGAATGCGTAATCGTAGTTACCGGAGAAAGCACCCTTGGAAAGGATATCCTGGAAGCGTAAATAGTAAGACTCATTGTATACTTCGGAAGCGTGCTTCAGATCATACTGCTGGAAGATGCAGATCTTGAGGTCGTTGCCGGCATACTGGGCTGTGCAGTAGAGATCTTCGTAATACTCTTTTGCCGTGTATCCCAATGTGGAAGAGAGTGTGCTCTCGAAGAAAGCCATTGTGATAGGCTCAAAGTTAGTGCTGGTCGGCCATGTATAGTATTCTACGTCTTCGTAGTAATCATATACCGTGTACAGATCATAGAGATCGCTGTCGATAAGCCACTTGCCGTCGATAAGCTCGAACATAAGTGACTGTGTGATCTCATAAGTATTTGCGCCGTTATTGTTCTTAATGGCTTCAAGATAATCATCAATATTGCCGCCGGCATTATAGACATCGTTGTAAACCGTGTCATAAGCGATCTCGGTAAACACTACGTCAATGCTTGCCTTGTTGCCGTTAACGCTGAGTGTGCTGCCCTCGATCTCATAAGACAAAGTAGCATCGATGGCCTCATAGACTTCCTTAAGCTCCTCCTTGCCGAATTCTTCGTAATAATAGAAGAATGTATCGAACTCGCTGGAATAATCATATGTGGTAAGGTCCTTGAAGCCCTCAGGATTGAGGTCAACAACAGCCTGCGCATACTTCTCTGTAACAGAAAGAACTGCGACCATTCCGAAGAATTCATAGATCTCGGAGAGGTTCTTGTCGTTCTTATCCTTAACGAGCCAGTCCTTGCCGTCCAATACAAACTTGATAGTCTGTGAGATCTCGATCGTGTTATCACCGTCGTCATCTTCAACAGCCTTAGCGAAGTCGGAAAGACTGCCGCCTGAAGAAGCTACATCCTTGTAGATAGCTTCGCAGTCAGGGATGGTGTAAGTTACGTCAACTGTTGCAGAAGCGTCCTTCTTTGAAGAAACAACTGATTTAGAATCGATCTCGTATGAGATAGAGCCTAAGACAGCATCGTAAACGTCGCTCATCTTCTTGTCTTCCATGCAGTCTTCGATATAAGAAGTAAGCTCTGTCTCCTCACCGTCAGCTGAAAGTGAGACGATGGTGTCCATATCAGCAGAAGCTACAGCAGATGCATACTCTTCAGCTACCGCGAGTACTGCCTTGTCATCCTTGTCGAAAAGTGAGCAGCCGCTCATCGACAAAAGCATAGAAGCAACGAGTACTACTGAAATTGCCTTTTGTTTCATGCTTGATTCCCCCCTTATGTTGGTTGTTTGATTATAAGAAATTTTTTGTGGTTTTACAAATTTATTTGTTATTTTAGGTGTTCTTCGGACCCCGGCCGTAAGCTAAAAGCTTCCGCAGCAGGACAAAATAATAGAGGCAGTAAGGAACTATGAATAGCCTTTGTCGTTTCCATGTGCCTTAATGCCTCCTGTTATTTGGCGTTAATTGCCGGAAGCTTTTAAAGCCTCCTTGTCAGCCCGGCGCTGTTTAAGGTGAGGGATAACCGATCGAGGTAAGGAAACTGTCGATCGTATCCTTCGTGGAAGTGGTGGAGCTGTACGTATAACAGACGATGACCATATTGCCGGTAAAGAAGTAACCGCCATAATAATCATCACCATACCACTGACCGTCAAATAAGACATAACCGTCGGATCCGCTGCAGTTGTAATCGGAATAGCCTTGGAAAGTATTATCCTCTATGTCCTCAACAATGTCATCGTAGTAATAATATTCGAATTCCTCAGCTGCAAAGGAGGCATCTTTGTAAACATAAATATAGATAATCACGTTGTTGCCCCAGTATGCAGCATAGTCATAGGTGCTTGCCGAATCAGAGTAGTAATCATACTGATAATCGTAACCGAATGTCCTCTCAAGGCCGCTCTCGAATTCCTTTATCGAGATCGCGTCAAATCCGCACCAGCTTAAATGTGAGACATCCGCGAAGAATTCATAGGCTTCATAGAAGTTATCAAGGTCATCATCGTCTACGAGCCAATTGTCGCGCTTCATCTTCAGATCGATAGTCAGCTCGATTTCTTTGGTGTGAGCACCTTTATCATCCTCAAGCGCATCAATGAAGTCGTCGAGATCGCCGTCATCATCACTTACGATGTCATAGATCTCTTCATAATCGACCATGGTGTAAACAACATCAACGCTGGCCTTCTTATCCTTCTTTGAGGAATGTGCAGAAGACTTGTTGATCTTGTAAGACATTGAGTCCAAGACCGCCTCATAGACATCTTCCATCTTCTTGTTGCGCATATAATTATCGAAAAAAGAATTCAAAAGATACTCAAACTCATCGCCGTCAACCATGACATCGGCGATGTCACCGGCATCAGCCTCGAGTATGGCCTGGCAATACTCGTCAACAACAGCAAGAACAGCCTTGTTATCGCTGTCGAAGAGCGAGCATCCGCTCATGGACAAAAGAACCGATGCGGCAAGAAAAGATGAGATCAATTTCCTTTTCACGATTTATGCCTCCGAAAAACGGGAGTTGCGATGCCGTACCGCCGTTAACTTCAGTATCAGAAGAAATCTGCAGGTACGGGATATCCGAGTGCCATAAGGAAATCGTCAACCTCTGCGTGGGCAGAGCTGCTGCTTGTGTAAGCGAGAACAACTACGAATACGTCACCTGTAAAGAAGAGACCACCGTACATATAACCGTTGTGGTTGAACCAGCCCTGGTCGTAATCAATGTAACCGTCAAGTACTACGTAACCGTCTGTGCCGTTGAACTCATAAGCATAATCGCCGTCAAAATTGCCGCCTGCCAAAATGTCTGCAAAACGGTCTGTGTAAGACGTCTGGAAAACTTCGGAAGCGTGCTGTAAGTCATACTGCTGGAAGATATCGATCTTCAGATCGCCGCCGGCATACTGAGCTGTCCAGTAAAGATCTTCATAGTACTCTTTGCAGGTATATCCCAGTGTGTCTTCGAGGACCTGCTCGAAATACTCTACGGTGATAGCTTCGAAAGCGCCGCCCCACTTATATCCGTCTACTGCTTCAAGGAACTCGTATACTTCAAAGAAATTCTTCTCCTTCTTATCCTTTACGAGCCATGTGCCCTTCTCGAGAACGAAGTTGATCGTCTGTGTGATCTCGATCGTATCTTCGCCGTCATTGTCTTCGAGTGCTTCTACGAAATCATCATACTTTCCGCCGTCATCAGTAACGTCTTCGTAAATGGTCTCATAGTCTACCATTGTGTATGTGATCTCTACACTAGCCTCAGCGTTCTTTTTGGAAGATTCGACTGACTTCTGGTCGATCTCATAAGACATAGAATCAAAGATAGCTGTGTATGCATCTTCATACTTGTCGTAGCTCTCAAGGAAAGCAACAAGGTTTTCCTCGATGTCATCGCCGTCAACCATATATTCAGCGATTTCTTCTCCGTCGCCTGCAAGGATCGCATCGGCATAATTCTGTGCTACCGTGAGAACGTTCTTGTCGTCCTTGTCAAAAAGTGCGCATCCGCTCACAGACATAAGGAGAGATGCTGTGAGCAGTAATGAAATGATCTTAGTTGTTTTCATAAAAAACTAACCCCCTCATTCTTTTATTGACCCGGCCGGAAAATATAAGCGCAGGTGTAAAAACAGGATAATTATATCACGTTTTTCTGCCATTTTGCCTCAATTTCGCCTAAAATCCTTTTTCTTATATAAAAAAATAAAAATTGTATTTATTGAAGTTCCAAAAGAAAAATAATAAAATATCTGTCTGTGGATGTAAGCATCCGCGTTTTTTTGTGCGCAGATAATTCGGGGAGAAACCTTTATGGAACTTATTAAGCTCTTATATATCGATCCCGGTACGGGAGGAATGCTGTTTACCATATTGTTTGGTATATTCGGCGTGGCTGTCTTCTCTCTGCGTGCGCTCTTCATGAAGATGAAGTTCCGCTTAAGCGGCGGTAAGACTGCGAAGATCAACGACAGCAAGATCCCTCTTGCCATTTTCACGGACCACAAAAGATACTGGAATGTTTTCGAGCCGATCTTAGACGAACTCGAGAAGAGAAAGCAGAAGACCGTATATCTCACATGCTCTGAAGACGATCCGGTATTCAAAAAGAAGTACGAATATATCACCGCCGAGTTTATCGGCGAAGGCAACAAGGCATTCGCGAAGCTCAATCTCCTGAACGCTTCCGTCGTTCTGTCATCTACGCCGAGCCTTGATGTCTTCCAGTGGAAGCGCTCGAAAAACGTAGACTGCTACGTGCACATCCTTCACTCTGCCAACGACATTACCTTGTACCGCATGTTCGGTACTGACCATTTCGATGCGATCATGCTGTCCGGCGAATACCAGATAGAAGAGGTCCGTCAGATGGAGAAGATGCGTGATATCGAGCCCCGCGAGCTCGCTCTCTGCGGCATTCCTTACATGGACGAGATGAAGAAGAGACTTGATAGCGCAGGCGAGCTCCCTCCTCATGAGAGAACTGTCCTTCTGGCACCTTCCTGGGGCGAGAGCGGTATCCTCACAAGATTCGGCTCAGAGCTTATAGATAAGCTCATAGATACGGGATATAAGATCATCGTAAGACCTCACCCCCAGTCATACACGACCGAGAAAGACATGTTAGACAAGCTCATGTCCAAATATAAAGGCAATGATAAGGTCGAGTGGAACAGGGACAACGATAACTTTGAGGTATTGAGAAGATCAGACATCCTCATCTCTGACTATTCCGGCGTTATCTACGATTTCTCGCTCGTATTCGATAAGCCGATCATCTACACAGACGTTAAATTCGATATCAGACCTTACGATGCATCCTGGATCGATGAGACTCCCTGGACCTTCAGGATCCTTCCCTTCCTCGGAAGCGAGCTCAACGAAGAGACCATGAAGGACATCAAGGGTCTTATTGACAAATGTATCGAGGATCCTTCCTTCAAGGAAGGCCGTGACAAGGCGCGCGCCGAGACATGGGTACCCATGGGCGAAGGAACTAAGAAGTGCGTTGATTTTGTATTGAAGAAATACAACGACGTACTGCTCAGGTATGCAGCAGAAGAGAAAAGGGCTGCAAAACAGGCCAAGGCAAAAGCCAAATCCAAGAAGACCTCTAAGGCAAAGAAAGGCGCTTAATTAATGTCGTTCCTCTCAATGCTTTACACTTTCATAATCTCACCTCTGGAGCTTCTCTTTGAAGTTATTTTCTCAGTTGCCAACAGGATCATCGGCAATGCCGGCCTGTCCATAATCTTCCTGAGCCTTGCGGTCAATTTCCTCGTCCTTCCGCTCTATAAGAGAGCAGACGAGCTGCAGGCAGAAGAGCGCGACATCCAGGCAAAGATGGCTTCAAGGATCAAGCACATAAAGAGCACATTTAAGGGCGACGAGCGTTTCATGATGCTCCAGGAGTATTACCGCATCAATCACTACAAGCCGATCTACGCGCTTAAGAGCTCGGTATCCCTGCTCCTGCAGATCCCGTTCTTTATCGCGGCATATAACCTCCTGTCCGGCATGCAGAGCTTCCAGGGAATGAAGTTCGGATTTATTGCCGACCTGGGAAAAGAAGATGCCATGTTCATGATCGGCAATTTCCCTGTTAATATCCTTCCGATCCTCATGACGCTCATAAACATCGTGTCCGGAATCATCTATACCAAGGGACATCCCCTGAGAGCCAAGATCCAGGTGTACGGTCTTGCGGCAGTATTCCTTGTGCTTCTTTACCACTCACCTGCAGGACTCGTTTTCTACTGGCTCCTCAATAACGTATTCTCTCTCGTAAAGAACATCTTCTATAAGCTTAAGAATCCTAAGAAGGTATTAAGCATCGTTCTTGCTATCGCAGCCGCGGCCGTCCTTGTGATGACTGCGTTCAGGGCAGATCTCGGCACAAGGCAGAAGCTCCTTCTTGCTACAGGCTGTATCCTTCTGATGGTTCCTCTCTTTGCAGGCAAGATCAAGCTGAAGAATAAGTCCAAGGAGGCTCCTAAGAAGAATGCTTTCGGATTCTTTGCGGGCGTTATCTTTATGGCATTTATCACGGGACTTCTCATCCCTTCGTCAGTAATCAATTCTTCCGTAGCTGAGTTTATTGATGTCGTTAACCCGTCAAATCCAGTCAAATACATCGTCAACGCCATGCTCCTTTCATTCGGCAGCTGGGTATTGTGGGGAGGCGTCTTCTACTTCTTTATGAGCGACAAGATGAAGGCCGCGTTCAGCAAAGCGATCTGGATGATCTGCGGTATCTCGGTCATCGACTACATGCTTTTCGGAACAAAACTCGGCATTCTCTCTGCCACCTTGCAGTATGAGATCATACCTGAGTTCAAGCTTATGGAATATGCTTTCAACACATTCCTGGTAGTCGTCACAGGCGCTTTCCTGTATATGATCTACACACAGTTCCCCAAGATCACAAAGACCATTCTTGTCGTAGGCATACTGACCGTCATGGGCATCGGTGCATATGATTCGGCACTCGTTTGGCGTTCATACAGGTGGTATATGAGCAGCATTGCGTCAAGCTCTGAGGAGATGCCCGTCATTCCTTTAAGCAAGGACGGCCAGAACGTCGTGGTCATCATGCTCGACCGCGCTATGGGAACGCAGGTGCCGTATATCTTCGATGAAAAGCCCGAGCTTAAAGAACAGTTCGACGGCTTTACTTACTATCCGAATACTATTTCCTACGGTGCATATACAAACTTCGGTGCTCCTGCCCTTTACGGCGGCTACGACTATACGCCTGAGAACATGAATGCAAGAGATGACGTGAGCCTCGAGAGCAAGCACAATGAAGCCTTGAAGGTCATGCCTTACATCTTCGGTGATAAAGATTACGAGGTAACCATATGCGACCCGTCCTATGCCGGTTACAAATGGATCCCTGACCTTTCAATATACGATGAACGCCCGGAATTCAACTGCTATATCACGAACGGCAAGTTCAATTATTTCGACAGCGAGTCCGCCAGCGTCTCTTCCGCGCGCATGAATGAGATCCGCAACCGCAATTTCTTCTGCTTCTCACTCATGAAGGTCTCTCCGCTCGTTCTGCAGGAGACACTCTACGACGGCGGAATCTATAACGAGGCTGCCTCCGTCTCCGGCGATACGGAAGGCGCGATCAACGCAGCTGCTCTTGTACAGCATACGGACGGTATCTCCAAGAGCACCGGTTACAGCCAGGTATTCCTGGAATCTTACCCCGTCCTCCAAAAGCTCCCGGAGATCACATCCGTCAACGACGGTTCAAAGAACACTTTCTTCATGATGGCTAACGACACTACCCACTCTCCCTGCCTCCTGCAGGAGCCTGATTATGTGCCTGCATATAATGTCGATAACACTGCTTATGATTTTGATATGACCAGGCGCTATTCGCTCAACGGCAAAGTAATGGATATGACTTACGAATATCAGGTCACGCATTACCACGTTAATATGGCTGCCTACATCCAGCTGGGTCAGTGGTTTGATTATCTGCGCGAAATGGGTGTCTACGACAACACAAGGATCATCCTGGTATCCGATCACGGAAGAAACATCAACCAGTTCAATGTCAAGTGCGAAGGCGAAGACATGGAGCTCTTCATGCCTCTTCTCATGGTAAAAGACTTTAATGCTACAGGCTTTACGGTATCAGACGAATTCATGACCAACGCTGACACGCCTGTCATCGCGACTTCGGGACTCATAGACAATCCCGAGAATCCTTTCACGAAAAACCCTCTCACCTCAGAATTGAAGAACGGACCTCAGATGGTATTCCTTTCCGATGACATCGACCTTGAAAAGAATAACGGCAACGTCTTCAATCCCGGCAAGTGGTTCATCTTCAACGGCGGCAGTCCCAAAGATCCCGGGAATTGGACTTACTTAGACGAGCACTAATAAAAACTGCCGCTTGGGACTTATTCCTGCGGCAGTATGTTTTTCTCGTAATAGTGCTTGATTATCGATCTTCTGGTAACGATCCCTATGAAGATCCCGCGATCGTCAACTATCGGGACGAAGTTGGTCTCCATCGATCTGATTATCAGATCCTCTATAGCTGAATTGATCGATATCGGCTGGTTCTTGAACTTGTTGAGCTTAACGTCTGTAAGCTTAAAGTCCTCAAGGCTCTCGATCGCCATTGTGTGCGGCTCTCCGCCTTCACCTTTTACTATGAACCACAGAAGATCGCCCTCGCTTACCGTGCCGACATAGTGGCCTTCGCGGTCAACTACGGGGACTGCGGTGTAAGAGCTGTTGTGCATCTTTTCGAGTGCCTGACGAACAGTGCAGTCATTATAAAGGTATGTGATCTCCTGCTTAGGACGTGTGAAAAAAGCTATGTTCATAATTATGCGCCGCCAAGATCCTTATCGATCCTTACCTGGAACGGAGTCGCGGTAAGACCATTCTGTGCGTGAAGAGGTGTCGGACCGTAAGAGAAGAATGCGTATCTGACCTTCGAAGGGAACTCTACCATAGGGCAGGACAGCAATACCGTCTTACCGTCGAAGTCTACCGATGCTTCTGCCGGATAGTATTGTCCGTCGTCGCCGGCCAGCTCGAAGCCCGAATCGTCAGGACCGAAGCCCGTCGTAAGGTTCAGGAGCAGGTAGTCTCCGCCGAAAGTGATCTCAACGCCTTCTCCGCGTCTCGCATCGATAATGAACGGAGAGACAGCCTCCACCTTCTCGAAGCCGTAAACGAATTTCTCGGCCAGGAGAGCAAGTCTGTCGCCCGGAGTCTTCTTATCGGACGGGAACAGGTTATTGAATTCACCGCAGTCGACGATGACCGCCATATAGACGTTAGGCATGTCGATGGCGACGATCTGCTGCTGCTCACGGAGGAGCGGCCATGACATATCGTCGAAGCCCATATACTTACGGTCTTTGGAAATATACATAGGAAGCTGGCAGAAGATGAACGGCAGCTGATCGTCAAAGAAGACGTCGCGCCATTCCTTGATCATGGTCTCGAAAACATGGCCATACTCAGACTGATGTCCGTCTGTATCTGCTTCGCCCTGATAGAAGATAACGCCTCTTAAAGTGTAAGGAGCGACTCTCAGGATCATGCATTCAAATGCCGAGCCCGGGTGCCTCGGTGACTTATGTCCGACGGGTGCCGGCCAGGGCGCGGGACCGAGCTTAAGGTCTGCTTCGGGATATGTAAGATAAGGATTATCCTTCAGTACTTCCTGGAGCTTTACGTTGTACTCCTCGTACGCTTTCTCATACTCGGCGTAAGCGATATCGTATTCTTCGGGTGTAAGCTCGGAAGCCTCGTCATCAAAATCCTTGATATACTGTCTGCCTTCTTTTGTGGTGAGCAGAGACTCGACACTCTGCCAGTTATCAATGGTGGATCTTGTAGCGCAGCACTGGATGATGCCGATCTTTGCATCGAGTCTGGACTCGAGCTCCCTTGCGAAATAGAACGCTACGGCGCTCATCTGACCTGCTGTCTCGCTGTTTATATCTATCCATTGTGTCTCAGCTTCAGCCTTGGCCTGAGCTTCATTCATGTGGCCGAATGCCGGGACCTTATAATATCTGATCTCTGTATTTCCGATCTTGGGAAGGATAAATTTGGCAAATTCGGATCTTATGAGCGGATAATCCATGTTGCCGCCGCCGGCTGCAAGCCAGACTTCTCCGGCATAGGCATCCTTGATCTCGCGGGCTTCGATATCATCCTCATAGATCTTGATCTCGTAGGGACCGCCCGGTTCGTCAACGGGCTCAAGGCAGACAAGGAAGCTTCCGTCCTGCTCAGTGCCGCAAGTGCCGGTACTGACCTGGTCGCCGTCCTTGATAAGCGAACATCTGATAACACAAGTCTTATCAGAGTATCCGAACACACGAAGCTCGGCGCCCCATTGGAAGACCATCTTATCTCTGAAAATGCCGTTTAGTGTAATTGCCATACCTTTTTATTTTATCAAATGTGAGAGCAATTTGCTCGCATAATACTCTTCGAGTCTAAAACCCGACCTATAGTACCATTATAGAGTCAAATTGTTGACACCTTATGTCGAAGACAATAATAGCTGTGAAGAATATATAAAGAACTTCTTAACCGAACATGGTCTTGCAGAAGACTACGGCCTGGGCTGCATCGCCGTTGATCGTAATGCTGCCCTGCGCAATTGCGACTACGAAATCCTTATCTCCGCTTAATACAGAGGCAAAAGTCTCTGCATCCGCATCGATATAGAAAGGCGCGTTGATGTACTCATACGGAGCTACCTCTGCAACGCCGTCTTCTACCTTCACATAGAGCGGAAGATTATCGAGGTTACCGTTCAGGGTAATCTGGGTAGCCGTATCCTGCAGGAAGGATACCTTCTTGGCTTTATCTTCTACTGCTTTGAAGATGCTTCCGAATTTGGGTTCGATTTTCTTCTTGTTCATATAGATCACCTCCGGTGTAGAGTTGTTATTTCAGATTGCCTGAGAAACAAAGTATTCCGGATGTCGGAAATAGCTTTGAAGCCAGATGCAGACACTTTTGCGAGAACGGATAAACGAGCATTCTCTTTCCTTTTCGCGATGCCTTAAGAGAGACCTTCGCGATCTTAACGGGGTCTTCCACAAAGTTCTTGCGCCAGTCCGTAAAATCGTCCTCCCTGCCTTCCGTGGCTCTCCTCTGGAAGTCAGTCCTGACGGGACCGGGGCAGACAGTAGTAACGTTAATGCCGAGCGGCTTGAGCTCATAGCTCATGGCCCTCGAAAATGAGATGACATAAGATTTGCTCGCAGCATACACAGCAAAATTCGGCTGCGGGATGAAGCCTGCCGACGAAGCAATGTTAATGATCCCCGGCTTGCCGTTTTCGCTCTTCATGAAAGGGACTGCGGCCTTTGTAAGCAGGCTTAAGGCACTGCAGTTAATGCTGATGGTATCAGTGATAGCGCTGTCAGGCTTATCCATGACGGTGCCCTTGATGCCCATGCCTGCAGAATTAACGAGAAGGCCTACTTTGGGCTCTTCCTGCTTAAGCTTATCTTCTATTATTTTGATTCCTGAGATATCAGAAAGATCTGCCAAGACCGGTACTATCTTTACGCCTCCGGCTGCTGATGCAATCTCATTAAGCGCATCTTCGCACCTTGCCACAGCCCAGATCTCTTCAAAGGGAGCGTTATACAAATCACCATTATCACGCGCAAGGAGCTCTGCAAAAGCCTTTCCTATGCCTGATGAAGCACCTGTTATTATCGCGATTCTCCGGTACATTAAGCTTCTCCGTAAAAGGAAGTTCAGTACCTTAGATAATACACTCAAAAAATACTAATTAAAAGAGAATGTCCTTAAAGCAGACCCTCTGCTTATTGTTATCGTAGTCAAAGCAGTGCCTCGATCCGCCTGCGCACCACTTCTCATATTCGCATTCCTGACACTCCTTGCAGAGCGAGGACAAGGGCTTTCTGAACTCCTGGAACTTATTGAACCAGACGTCGCTGAACTTATCCTTATAGATATTGCCCTGTACGAATTCGGGTCTGTCTTCGATATCAAGGCATGCAGTAATGTCGCCGTTGATCCTTACGGCTGCAGTATGCGTACCCGCGCCGCAGTAGAAGAACCAGTCCCTTACTTCCCTCTCGTATTCGAGGCCAAGGAAGTGCGAGCAGCCGTAATTGACCGGAATGCCCTGTTCTCTCTTGCTGCGGATAAAGTTAAAAAGATATCTCTGGTCGTCAGGCGTCAGGAGCATGTCAGGATAATCCAGCGCTCTTCCCATCGGCTCGATGCCGATAACACGCCATGAATCGATGTCCATCTGATCGAGTATCTCATAGAGCTCATCGAGCTCAACGATATTTTTGTGGTTAACTACGGTAGTTACCTGGATATGTCTGAAGGCCTTCTGGTCGATCATGTTCTGAATGCCCCTCATCGCCTTGTCATACCCGCCCTTAAGGCCGCGCTGTCTGTCATGAGTATCGCGCAGGCCGTCGATGCTTACCGACACTGTTCCCATGCCGGTATCTGCAAGCATCCGGGCAACATCCTTGGTGATCAGGGTAGCATTAGTCGTCATGCCCCACTTGAAGCCAAGATCATTTGCATAGCCCAAAAGCTCTGCAAAATCAGGATATAAAAGCGGCTCGCCGCCCGTGATGCAAAGCTGGAGTCTTTTCAGATCGAAATGCTCTTTCGCATCTCTTAATACCGCCTTGAAAGCTTCCTTGTCAGGTCCGTGACCCAAGCCGGGCGCACAACTGCTTCCGCAATGAAAACACTTCTCATTGCAGCTTCTTGTCAGCTCGAAAAAAAGATAGATTAGATCCGGCTCTTTGAAAAGCTTTGCGCGGAACAAAGCTTTGTTATCAAGATAAGCCTTCTTGGCCTCGTTAATATCCACGGAAATCAGTCACCATCAGCATCCGGCGGAGGTCCGTAAACGTCTTCTTCCATACCGTCCACGGAAGTCTCGGAGGAAGGTGTATCAGCATCCGTCTCTTCGGTATTATCGTCAGGAGCAGGTCCGTATACGCATACTTCATCCGAATTAAGCGTCTCATCGGGAGCGGGTCCGTATACGTCTACTTCATTGGATTCGACCGTCGGATTATCCGGCGGAGGTCCGTATACGTTTGTTTCCGGCGGAGGTCCGTATACACAGCCTTCAACTGCGATGCTCAAAGCGCCTACAGCGGCAGCAAGTGCCGTGAAAGTTAAAGGTTTCTTTGATCTCTTCATTTCTTTTCCCCCCTAAAGCCTGATATTACTCAGCCTGGTCTTCGAGTGAATCATCAGCATTTGCCGGATCATTCATATCTGTATTAAGCGACTTGAATCCTGCCAGAGGCTTAGCTGCCGTAGGAGCAGACTTAACTGACGGATCCATAATGGAAGGTCTCTGGCCTTCAAGAGCAGCACCCATTGCAGGTGCAGTCATCTGCTTTTTGATGTCGCGCTCCTGATCTACTATAGCAGAAGGTCTTACGATTCCGCCATATGCAGATGAGCGTTCTTCGCTCTGCTCAGAAGTATTGCTGCGGGAACTCTGTGTTCTCTTGAAGAATGCGGACTTGTGAGAAGTTACGCTGTCGAGGATGCTGGTGTACTTAGCCTTAGCTTCCTCTTCCTCTCTCTTCTTTGCTTCCTCTTCTTCACGGCGCTTCTGCTCTTCAAGCAGTCTTGCTTCTCTGGCTTCATCGCTCTCCTTGAATGCGGAGAATCCTGTCATTCCCGGAGCTGCCCAAACAGGAGCTCTGCCGGAGCTGTTGCCCTGCTTGCCTGCAAGGAGGCTTCCTAACTGGTTGGAGTTGGATGATGCCTTAGCGCGCTCCTTCGAGATCGAAGGTCCGCTCGTATCAACAGCGGCACTTGAGCCGACGCCTGAAGACGATCCGCTTCTGAATGACATGTACGGATTGTTGCGCTTTGTCTCAACGGATCCGTTTACTTCTTCGGTCTTCTCTTCCTTTTCTTCCTTGCGTCCGAAAGGATATCCGTCTACGGTACCCAGAGCGGAGATGCCCGGAACGATCGTATTCTCGGATGATGCCATAGCAGACTTGAATACTTCGGAGGTCTTGCTTTGGCGCTTAGCCTTCTCGGCCTTTGCTTCTCTTGCAGCCTCAGCAGCTTCCATGGCCTTCTTTGCCTCAGCCATCTTAGCTTCTGCTTCAGCTCTTGCAGCCTCGGCAGCCTTTGCAGCCTCTTCAGCTTCGCGTCTTGCCTGCTCTGCAGCCTTAGCCTCTGCTTCAGCCTTTGCAAGCTCTGCAAGTCTTTCCTTTTCGGCAGCCTCAGCAGCGATCTGAGCCTTTCTGATCTCTTCAGCTCTTCTTGCTTCTTCAGCGATACGTGCCTCTTCAGCAGCCTTGGCAGCTTCTGCCGCCCTGCGCTCTTCTTCGGCCTTTCTGATCTCTTCAAGCTTCTTGGCTTCCTCCGCTTTTCTAGCCTCTTCGGCAGCCTTTGCAGCTTCCTGTGCTCTCTTAGCTTCAGCCATCTTGGCCTCTGCTTCTGCAGCGGCGATGGCAGCGAGTCTTGCAGCTTCCCGGGCCTTTGCGATCTCGGCCTTCTTAGCTTCTTCTGCAGCCTTTGCAGCTTCAGCGGCAAGTCTTGCTTCCTCAGCCTTTCTTGCTTCTTCGGCCTTCCTTGCCTCCTCAGCTCTTCTGGCTTCCTCGGCTTTCCTTGCTTCTTCAGCCTTTCTGGCCTCTTCTGCCTTCCTTGCTTCCTCAGCTTTTCTGGCCTCTTCTGCTAATCTCGCCTTCTCGGCTTCTTCTGCTGCCTTCTTGGCTTCAGCGTTTCTTCTGATCTCTTCAACTCTTGCAGCCTGTGCAGCCTTGCGCTCTTCGAGGAGCTTCATGGCCTTCTCGCGTTCAGCCTTCTGCTCTTCCGTCATCTCATTCTTAGGACGCTTGATCGGTCCCTTCTTTGCAGCGGTCTTGGTATCTTCATTTGCAGCAACAGCGGCCGCAGCAGCTGTACCGCTTGCAATGGCTGATGTCTTAGCGGGTTCGGGACGCTTGAAAGGTGAGAACTCATCAGCCGGCTTCGGCTTTGTTGCCATGCTCTCGAAAACAGACGCTGTCGTAGGTCCCTTAGCCTGTTCGCTCTGAAGGATATGCTTCTTAGCTACTACAGGGCGCGGAGCTTCTGTACTCTGGGCGGGCTTTGTCTCTTCAGGTGTCTGTGCTGCGGGCTTAAATGGTGATATCTGGTCTGCAGGCTTTGCCTGGGCTGCCGGTGCCGGAGCAAACAGACTCTTAAATGCAGGTACATTCTGCTTCTGACTCATTTTCTGGAATACAGAAGCTGTCGTAGGTCCCTTCTGCACGTTCTGCATGAAGGAAGGCTTCTTTGCTGTATCAGCGCTGTTATCCTGCTTATCAGCCTTAGCCTGATCAGCAGTGGCAACGCTCTTGAACGGTGAGCTCTGCTTGTCCTTGTCTGTCGAAGCCTGGCCAAGCGGAGGAACGATGGCGTTCTTAATTGTCTCATTCTGGATCGGCTTAGTCTGCTTGTTGCCGGCAACTGCAGATGCATTGCCGATCACAGCAGAAGTCTTAGCCGAATTCGTAGAAATGCTGCTGGGACGCTTAACGGGTTCGCTCTTCTTTGCAACAGGTGCCTTTTCCGTCTTCGGGACGACGGACTTAGCAGCAGGTTTTGTCTGTGTGCCTGCATCTGCAGCGGGCTTTGCCTGAGAATCTGCGGAAGCAGAAGGAGCAGGCTTGAAGGGGCTCTTCTCTCCGCTCTCCATAGCCTTGATCTCTTTCATAGCTGTAGCTGTGTTGAAGTTCCTTGCAGAAGGCTTAGGCTCTTCAACAGGCTTCATATCTTTGACCGGTCCGAGATATCCGAACGAACCGGCAAGCTTGGGAACGCCGGGAATAAATGCGATCGCAAGATCCATGCCTTCCAATCCCTTATTCTTGCTGAGATATCTGTATCTGAGGTACATAAGTCCAAGCAGGAACAAGAGAAGGACGATCCAGATCCAGGTAAATGATGCTTTCTTGGGGCCGCCCTTACCTGTCGCAGAAAGGCCTGCGATTATGGGAGTAGGCGTAGGTGTGCCGTCTGTATCGGTAGTCTCGCCGGTTTCAGTCGTCTCATCGCCGCCTATTACAACAGGCGGAATGACACCAACATCTTCCGATGATTCGTTTGTCTCAGTCGTAACATCAACAGCTGCTACAACTTCTGTGGTAGCTTCTGTTGTGGTTGCCGCAGTCGTAGCTGCGGTCGTCTCATTTGTCTCTGTAGGAGGCGAGGTAGGCTCTTTTGTCGGTTCCTTGGTAGGCTCTTTGGTTGGAGCTTTAGTGGCTGTAGGTGTAGCCACCTTCTTTGTGGGAGTAGGTGTAGCCGGTTTCTTCGTAGGTGTAGGTGTGGCCGGCTTCTTTGTAGGAGTAGGTGTAGCCGGTTTCTTTGTTGGTGTAGGTGTATTTGTCGGCTTAGGTGTGTTTGTCGGCTTAGGTGTGTTTGTCGGCTTAGGTTTCTTTGTAGGTGTAGGGGTAGGTGTATTGGTAGCCGTAGGCTCGGGCGGATTATATTCGTAACTGACGATTCTCGTCTTCGGAGATTCCTTGGTAATATCTGTTCCTGTTACCTGACCCTGAATATCTGTGCCGTTGTACGTGAACGTAATGTTGATATCCATGTCATCGATTCCAACCCTTTGAACCTTGACGTCGCCGGGAGCCCAAATGTTGTACGAGACAATCTGATGCATGCATTCAAGGCGGACGGTAACTTTGGCACCGTAATCAAAGCCATGACAAATAATATTGAAGTTAACACCATCGCCCCAATCGTCATAGGGATCATATTCAACCCAGGCTCCTGCAGCTTCAATTTCCTGCGGTTTGGAAAAAACAAAAGCAAAGGAAAAGCCTATTACGAAGCATACCAGTATACATAAAAGCTTCGAGAAGCGACCCGAATAGCGTCTCGACATCAGTATAACCTCCAAAAAACAAAGCACACACGTCTCCTAATATAAGCATATTAGAAGATATTAAGATTATACAGTCCGAATGTCTGTATTTTCAAGTGCTAAGGGATACTTGAGACGAGTTTGAAATATATGTCAGACTTGGTCTTCGCCGTCGTTTTCTGCCATTTCTTCAGCCAGTTCCTTGCTCGGGACAAAGCCTTCAACAGGCTTCTCGGCTGCCGGAATGATGGCTTCTTCGCCCTGCTTAAGGATATCGGGCTTCTCTGCCTGGACCTCTGCAACTCGGTCGATCTCGGCATTTGAGACTTCGGTTCCGAGCTGCGGTCTCATTGCGCTGCTGTATGCAGTATCAGCCTCTTCCGCTGCATCTGTCTCTTCTTCAGCCTGAGAGACTCTTGCTGCCGTAGGGCGCTTTAATGCAGTGGGCTTGACCTTCTGGACAGGTGCTTCCGTGATCTTGACTTCCGAAGGAGCGGCAGAATCCATAACGAGCGCGGGTGTCTCAGCTTCGCTGCCGACTACATCTGAATCGAGCTCTTTCTTCTGCTGCTGACGTGCTTCGAGAGTATTTGAATATACGGGTCTGATGGGTGCTGTATTGGACTTCTGGAGATATCCGTTGATGATGATCTGCTCTTTAGCCTTGTCGATCTCTTCGGCCTTCTTGGACGAGATTCCGAGGGATCCGAAAACCTCTCTGGCTTCCTTCTCTTCCCTCTGGGCTTCGCTCTTGCCGCCGATCAAAGTGTTCTTTGATGCAGCTTCTTCCTCAGCCTTTTTCTTAGGGTCTCTGGTCTCGCGCTTTATCTGGGTGATCTTCTTTTCTTTTGTGAAAACTCTGGATCTGCGGTCGACACCGTCAGCGATCCTCTCGCCCTGTCTCTCGGCATCGAGTCTCGCGCTCTTCTTCTCTTTGTGCTTGTCTTTGGCGTTGGCGATATTCGCGAAAAGGATCAGGCTCAAAATAACGACTATCGCAAGTCCGATTACGATGACCGTCAGCCTTTGGTTGTCTTCAAGTATCCGAGGCAGAGCTAATAACATATCAATTATCCTCTCGTGTTTCTTCAGGTAATTCCCTGATGGCGTCTTCGCCACCGACAGAATTTACTTCATTTGTATCCTTCTCGTCAACTGTATTTTTATTATAACCGCCCAGCTTGATAACTTCCTCTGTTTTTCTCTTTTCCGCTTTATTTTTCGCGGCCACCCTGAGCGCAATGAATACGATGAGCAGCAAAACGATGATAACAGCAGCGATTATGAGACCCTTTGCGGCCTTTCTGAGCATCTCGGGAACAAAACCGGCGGATTCTTCCTCCCAGGTCCCGTGAGGGACTTCATAGGTATAATCTTCCTCATATTCGTCGCTGGTTTCCGTGGTCTCTGAAACAGCGGTTACGGGCGCGGGAGTCACCTTAACGCCTGAATAATCTGACAGGGCGATACCGTTCTTTCCGAGCGGAACAGCGTGGTCAAGACCTATGAACTTGCCGTCTGAGGTCTGCCAGAGCACCTCTTTGACGAACTCATACTTTTCCTCGTCCCATGTCTTAAAATCGTCCTTAACTAGTCCCCCGGTATCACCTGAATTGGCGTTATAACACCAGAAAGTGTGGTGCAGATGCTTCTCGGCGATGAGCTGCCTGAAGTACTCCATCCACTTTAAGTTGTCGCCTTCCATGAAGCCGCCCCATTCGCCTACGAAGATCGGGGCGATGTTCTCTTCCTGAATGTAGAGCCAGTAGTCGTACCAGGCGTCCTTCATGAGCGAATCGTAGGTAAAATTGCCGCCTTCAAACCAGGGCTGTTCGAACACTCTCGGGCCGTAATCGTGAGGCGAATAAACGATCTGGGCGTTCCTCTCCCCGGAGCCGAAATCGATAGGAAATTCCCTTACGGCCATGAGGTTTGCGCCCCACCAGGTGTTGTAGTAATCGTCATCATTTCGCGACACAAAATTATTCGCTTCGAGGTTCACAGGATATATCTGGATGCCCTCAATGATTATCAGGGCATGAGGGTTGGCATCGAGCACGGCATTGCCGGCGCGCTCAGCCACCTTCTTCCAGTTGTCGGGACTGTCCGTATCGTTCCAGATAGCATGAGGATCTTCGGAAGCCTTGCCGTGAGGCTCGTTCTTCAAGTCGTAGCCGATGATGGTATCGTTATTCTTGTATCTGTCAGCGACCCAGGAGAGTGCCTCTACAAAGTCATCAACGGTCATGTCATCCCTATACCAGACGGGGTGATTGTGACCTGAGGCATCGGTCTTGGCACTGTGGATATCGATGATTATCTTCATGCCGTTCTGCTCGCAGAGAGTGATCACGTAATCGAAGATCTCAAGGGAATTCATCGAGTTGAGCTTCTCATTGTAAGCGTTGTTGTAATTGGCTTTGGGGTAATTTCCGCTCTTCCACTGGAGCAGGAGCTCCGCGCTCATCGGGACGCGGAGAACATTGAATCCGTGGTCTGCAATAGACGCTAAAGACTCTTCGAGATTACAGTTCCAGACGCCGTCGAAAAGGTTTGTGCCGGTGTTGTATCCGAACCAGTTGCAGCCCGTAAGCCACACCTCTGTGCCGTTCATGTCAACGATGTGCGAATCGATCGTGGTAAGCCAGTCATCGCCCACGACGCCCTTCACATTGCTTGCGGGAGCGGTGGTCGCGCCAGGCTGGGTGTTATTGCTGCTATTGTTGTTATTGCCTGTTGAGGTGGCTGTGGTGGGATCGTTTACAGTACCGCTCGTGCCGTCACCCATGACGGAAACAAGCGAAGCGGAAGTGATGTCGCTTCCGGTGACCTGGATGCCGACCTTGTTGTCAAAGCCCCAGCTGTTAGGGCCTGTAGAAGAACAGACGGCTATAACGTGATTTCCGCTTATCGAATAAGTATCGAAGCCCCAGCCCGTGGCTGAACTGACCGTGCCTGAGAACTCGGCTTCCACGGTGATCTTATCGTATCCTGAGCATCCCGATAACTGGACCTCCAGTATTCCGCCGCTGCCCCAGCAATTGGACGTGCCGGTTCCTGCCGGAGCTGCCAGTGAAACGGTCGGGAAAACGGTTAAAACAAACAGAAATGAAAGAAAAAGCGGAATTATCTTCCGCCCTATTCTGCGATGCATATTATGCCTCCATTAGAGATCGATCTCTGCCTGACGGCCCGAGGGCTGATACTTCTCGTACTTGATTCCTGCGGCGTCGAGCATCTTGCGTGCAGCCACAGTGGTATCCAGATCGTGGTACTTGTCATCGAAATAAACGACCTTGCCGACACGCTTCTGGATCAGGGCCTTGGTGCATTCATTGCACGGGAAAAGAGTGACATAAACAGTGGAGCCTGCAAGGTCACCTGTCTTGGAATTGAGGATCGCATTGAGCTCAGCGTGAGCAACAAAAGCGTACTTTGTATCGAGCGTGCCGCCGGATCTTGCCCAGGGAAATTCCTCGTCATCGCAGCCGATGGGGAATCCGTTGTAACCGACAGAAAGGATGTAATTGTCCTTATCGACGATGCAGGCGCCGACCTGTGTGCTCGGGTCCTTGCTTCTCATGGCTGCAAGCTTTGCAACGCCCATAAAATATTCGTCCCAGCTGATATAGTCAGTTCTCTTGTCGCTCATAAA
>JAEEGK010001406.1_pt1 | contig 60409 bp, 35 predicted proteins | sample 8958771 | NCBI WGS metagenome assembly JAEEGK01 (sample SAMN16246547, study PRJNA631951) | gut metagenome | biome: gut microbiome; feature: rumen; material: SC-attached | host: Bos | place: Iran: Karaj | collected 2018-10 | reverse complement strand
GTAGGCGCTTTCTACCTCCTGATGTTCCACTGGAAGTTTTTCATGAAAGAAGATAATTGATCGTTGCCCCCCCCTGGAGCTCAACCAATTGACTATCTGTAACTTACTTAAAATGCCTGCCGTGTTTTCACGGCAGGCATTTTGCGTAAGTGCTTGAGCACTAGAAGAATACGCTCCAGGCGCAATAGCAAAAAAAGAGGCTGGCCAAATTGACCAGCCGCCTTTTTATGTAATACAATCCTAGAAGAGATATGCTACGCCGAAGTTGACGCCGCTGGTCTTGATGGCGGTGCCGTCGCTATCGTTGTTACGATTGAGAAGGCCGAGGTTGTATCCAATCTGGACGCGGACCATATCCATTACATCCAGTGCTACACCACCACCTATCATAATGTCCAGCCTGTTATAATCGTCGAAGGTTTCATAAACGTCATATTCGTCGGACGAAAGGGTGATGCCTCCCCAAGAAACGCCGCCTTTGGCTTTGCTGGAAATGCCGTAGCTGAAGGTGGGTCCCAGATAAGGGACAAGCTTGAATCCATCAACGAGGTTGATGGCATAGTTGAACATCACCGGGATAGCCAGATAGTTTTCTTTCTGGTAGTTGAGGTCGTCCTTCTTGTAAGAAACCATAGCGAAGTCAATGCCGGGAGCAACAGCGAGGCCGTTGACAAGCTCGATGTTATAGTTGGCTCCTACAAAGAGTCCTCCTTCGTTCTTGAATACATCGGAGAAGTTCTTCTGGGTGTAACCAACACCGACACCGATCTGGGCGTGTGCACCGATAGCTGCTACAGCTGCGAGTGCGAGGGTAAGAATGATTTTTTTCATGTTTAGAGTTAAAATTTGTGGTTAAAACGGTTATTCTGTCTAGTTAGATGCTGTTTCGCCTTCGGGCGTTGCAGCCTCTGCCTCGGCAGGAGCTGCAACTTCCTCGACGACTGCGGCCTCGGCCGCTGCTGCTTCGGTAGCCTCGGCGGCCTCTGCTTCAGCTGCAGCCTTGGCGGCCTTGCAGGCCTGGTACTTGGTATAGCCCCAGTATCCGCCGCCTGCAAGCAGCAGTATCACTATGAGCCAGGTAAAGAATGCGCGCCTGTGTGCTTTCTTTGCCGCCACGGGGTCCACTGCCTTGAGCTTGGGATACTTCACCAGGCTGGTAAGGCTCTTGCCGAACCTGGGTTTCACATAGGAAGCGGCGTTGATGGCCCATCCGTTGGCATTGAGCACGGGGCCCAGGTCACGCTTGCGGAGTTTGCGCCAGGCGATGAACATGCTGGGGAGGGAGATGATCAGCATAATCGCCGCAATAGCAATGACAATCTTCCAGAACGGCGTGCCCTTTACTCCCTCAACAAGTTTCACCAGGAACTGGCCTATGAAGCCGATGGCCATGCCTATGGCGGCGAAGATACCGGCGAACTTGGCGATGTCGAAGGTGCTGGTCAGGGCGGTTGCAGGATTCTCGCCGCTGGTGGCCTTGTCGGCGGAAGCGGTGAGTTTCTCCGCGGACTTGGCGTTCTTTTCGGCGGCGCTCTTGTCTATCTTGTCGTTGATCCATCTGGCGACCTTCTTGTAAGGTGCCCAGAAGGCTTGGCGTATGCTTATGGGGTTGTCCACGATTCCGGTGACGGTGGCATCGTACTGCTCGCCGGCGCGGTCGTAGAAGATGGCGTTCTTACCCGGGCGGAGGCCGTCCACGTCACCATCGGTAAGCACCGCGGCGATGGGGAAGCTCTTGCCAGTAATCTTGTTCACGCAGTTGCAGTAGAGTATGTACATACCGCTGAGGCTGGAGATATCCCCCGTCTTGCCGCCGTCCAGCACCTTGATGCAAAGGTCGGTGCTGCGCTGGTCGATGTAGAGGCGTCCTGCCTGGAACATGGCCTTGTCTTCCTTGGAATAGAAGTCCTGGAACACCACATAGTTCTTGAGGAACTTGTAGAAGTCGCGCACGTAGTGCAGGAGCTTGTCCACTGCCTCGATGCTGAGGGCTTCAGGCTCGAGGGCCTTGTCCTTCTCCACGAGCCCGAGCAGGTCGGCTTTTCGGTCGGCCTTGAGGGCGGCCTTCACCGCGTCGATTCCGAGAGGCTCGACCTCGGCACCCTTCTTGGCACCCTTCCAGGCCAGGTAGGCGTCGAACTTGGCGAGCACGGCCTGCCATTCTTCTTCGGTGATACCGTCTTTCTTGGGGAATTCCACGTCGAAGACGAGGGCCTTCACGCTGGCGAAAGCTGCCTTCCAGGCGGGGTTGATGCCGCCATTGAGGGGGAGTATGCCGTCGGCCTTAGGACGGGCGAGGGGATAGGTGGCGATTTCTTCGGCAGCGGCAGAGAGGTCGCCGCCGCTGATGGAGCTGACCTTATCTACCGAAAGGTCCACTACGCCAGCGACTGCGCTGTCGAAGGATATGAGCTTGCAGCGCATAAAGTAGTCCGCGACCTTATCCTTTATGGCTTCGCAGGCGGCGAGGGCTGCCTCGGTATTCTCTCCGAACGGGCCCTTGACTTCCTCGGCCATCCAGGCGCTGTAGTCCGCGCAGGCAGCGTAGAATGCCTCGATCTGGTCGGTGTTGACACCCTCGGCGCCGCTGCGGTCCTTGGCGGAACCCACCGTGGCAGCGATGTTCCTGATGGTCTCCTTCAGGGCTTCGTCGTCGGCGCTGGCTTCGGTAATGATGCCGTCCCCGTTGAACTGGGTCTCGGCGAATATCTTCTCATTGTCGGCAGTATCTTCGAGCGAAATGCTCTTCTTGTCGAGTTTGAGGTTGGCAAGTATCTGCTTTGCGGATTTCTGGAGCTTAGCACCTTCCTCATTATCGGTGTTGAAGTCGCTCAGCTTAAGCTCTCCCTGACCCTTCAGCAGGATGTCGGGATCCTTGATGGCGGAGGTGATCCACTGGGAAGTGGCTACTACCTCGTCGACGTGGATACGTCCGTCGCCGTCGGCATCGAGCATCTTGAGAGTCTTCTCGTCGAACTCGAGCCCGGTGGTCGGGCAACTTAGGACAGTCCATTTCTTACGGTCCAGACTGGCCAGGTTTGCGATGTCGGATCCGCGTTCGAGTTTCACACGGACGGATCCTCCTACGGAAGCATACTTCCAATTGTAATTGTCTTTCATATCGAGGGGAGTTAAATTAGAATCCGATAATGGCAACAATAGGATAATGGTCAGAAATGTAAGGTATGTCCAGATAGGTCTTGGTCAAAGTTTCATAGGAGAGGGCCTTGCTGAACCCGGAGATATATACGTAATCGATCACTTCGGCCGCCTTGCCCCAACCATTGAAGGTTGCAAGGGTGTCGGTCTTGGGAGCGATGGCACGGACGGATTCCATACGGCCGACGAGCGAATTCAGGCACGGGTTGTCGGGCGTGACGTTGAAGTCGCCGGTAAGGACCATAGGATATCCTTCGGGATTGATTTCGTCGATACGGTCGACTATCAGTTTGAGTCCGTTGGCCTGAGCCTGGGCTCCTTTATGGTCGAGGTGCGTGTTTACATAATAGTATTTCTTGCAGCTGCGCTTGTCCTTGAGCAGGGCCCAGGTGGCGGTGCGGCGGCAGGCGGCATCCCATCCGTAGGAAGGCTCCTCGGGGGTCTCGGAGAGCCAGAAATTGCCCCACTTGATCATCTTCTGGGTCTTGGTGTTCCAGAATATGGACATTATTTCACCCTTTTCCTTCCCATCGTCGCGAGGAACGCCCACGCAGTCGTAATCGGGGCAGGTTTCCTTTATGTATTCAACCTGGTTTTGATAGGCTTCCTGGAGGCCGAAGATATCAGGCTGCTGCTCGGCTATCATCGCATCGGTAGCGGGCTTGCGCTTATCCCAGTCATTGTCGCCATCGTGGGCGCGGCTGTTGCGGATGTTGTAGGAAATAACCTTGAGAGTCTGGTCGCCCTTCTGGCAGCCCTGCATCACCGGAAGAGCCAGGGCGATGCCAAGAATGAAAAGAACTACTTTTTTCATGCTATCGGAATTAGTGTAATACACAAAAATAGCATTTTTTCTCTCATTTGTCAAAATAAAAGAAAATCTCTACCTTTGCAGTCCCGTCTGCGGCGAGATGCCCGGCGGGCACGCTCTGCAGCTCGGAATGCTGCACTGCGTCACTAAGGAGGAATGGCCGAGTGGTCGATGGCGGCAGTCTTGAAAACTGTTGTGCGGCAACGCACCGGGGGTTCGAATCCCTCTTCCTCCGCGCAATGCAATAACGGGCAGATGCCGCACGGAAGTGCGGCATTTTATGCAAAAGGGCAGACCGTCAAGCGCTCGCGCTTGTAAACGTCTGCCCTTTTGCATAAAGCCCCCCTCTGGGGAGCACCTGCCCGTTCATTGCTCGCGGACTCCGAGGGATAGCGCGACCGCAGGGAGCGGAATCCCTGAGGAAGTCAGCGTTCCCCACCAGCCGTACCCCATTTGTGACCAAAAACCCGCTTTTTTGGTTACGGAATCAAAATTTCACCTCGACGGTACCCAAAAACCCATCATTTTGGTTACGGATTCCGCGTCGCACAGATAGATAGGCGTTCCGGGGTGACGTGTGGCCGTGGTGAATGGTGTTGGCCGTGCTGAGTAAGTGGCTATGACATGGGAAGTTATGCAAAGAAGGCTGCTCGATTTGAAGCAGCCTTGATTGCATAATACGCTGAAGGACAGCCGTTTACGCAGCACGGCCAAAAACAATTAACCATATCATACGAAGAGGATACGACACAGCAAAGAGCCCTACGCTTCACAAGCTTTGGTGAGTCAGCTGGTTTTCAAGTGATCCATTGTAGCAGTTCTGGGCCTGCTCCCGGGATAAGCGTGGTTCCCAGCAGGTCGTCACCAATAAATAAAAACCAGTGTATTAGAAATCCACTTCCACGGGGGCGGCGGTAAAGGAATTGAAGGTGGCTTTGGCGTCCTTCAGGAAGTAAACGGCAGTATTGTCGTCATTCTCGTCATACATCGAACGCAGGCCCGGATTGGCATCCAACATGGCCTTCTTGATCTCCACCCTCGGATCCTCGATCAAAGTCGCAGTGATGCGCAACCACATCTGCCCATCGAAAGCACAGATGGCAACCTTGGGATTTGCGGCAATCTGCTTGGCCACATTCTTTACGTGTCCGGTCTGGATATAGAGCTTGCCCTCGATGATCTCGGCAGTGCCGAAAGGACGGACCTGAGGCTGGTCACCATCGACGGTGGCCAGGAAATATGCACCTGCCTTATGCAGGAAATCACGTACGCTTTGCATGTTCTCTTGATTAGATGATTGATATTCGGATGGATTCACGACGGGAGTCTTGCCGGAATTACGGCTGCAGGAGAAGACAGCCAATGCTGTCAGCAGGGAGAGTAGGATCTTTTTTGCTGTAAGGACCATAGTATATTATACATTAATAATCTTCATGGCTATATGCGCGCAGGCCTCGGCGTCGGCCAGGGCGTGATGATGGTTCGACAGGTCGAAACCGCAGGCTGCGGCTACCGTCTGCAGCTGATGGTTCGGGAGGCTGCAGCCGAAAGCCCGCCGGGACGCGGCCAGGGTGTCGTAGAAGCGATAGTCCGGATAATCCATCTGATACACCTTGAAGACCGCTTTCAGGCAACCCTCGTCGAAACGGCTGTTATGCGCCACCAGAGGCAGGCCCTCCAAGAGCGGAGCAATCTCCTCCCATACATAAGGGAAGACCGGAGCCCCGTCGGTATCCTCCGGCCCGAGCCCGTGCACCCGCCGGCAGAACCACTGGTAGTATTCAGGCTCAGGATGTATCAGGCTGTAGTAGGAATCGACAATCTGCCCTCCGCGGACGATGACAACCCCCACGCTGCATACGCTGGAGGGCTGCTCGTTCGCCGTTTCGAAATCTATGGCTGCAAAATCTGTCATCGTGCTTGCCGGATGGTACCGTATGCAAATATCAGAAAATTAAAGGACAACACCCAAAATCCGTGTGCGTACACGGCCAAAAAATGACAATTTTGAAACGCATGTAATAAAATTAACGGAAAATGTTCCAAAAATTATAAGTTTGTTGCTATTACAAAAGTCTTTGTATCATCCAAAATGCCTTTTCGTTGGAATAATGCTGAACTTTGTATCGGGAAAACACAACAACTTATTCCATTATATTATTTAACACAAAACTTATGAAACACAATTTCATGAAGTCCTTGGGACTAGTGCTGCTTGGGTTGATGCTTCCCCTCATCGCATCCGCCCAGAATCTCACTGTGAAAGGTGTTGTTTCCGAGACTAACGGAGAGCCTCTTCCCGGCGCTTTCGTCATGGTCAAGGGAACGACAAATGGTGTTAGCACGAATGTCGACGGCCAGTACGTCATCGACGTTCCTGCAAATGCCGTCCTTGTAGTATCTTATGTCGGCTATGTTACCGAAGAGGTGCCCGTAGCCGGTGTAAGCACCCACAATGTTGCTCTTAGATTCGACTCCGAAGCCCTCGAAGGCACGGTGGTCATCGGTTACGGCTCCGCCCGCAAGTCCGATGTCACAGGATCTATCGCATCGATGAACGGAAACGACCTCCGCGCTGTGCCTGCCAACGATGTCAGCTACGCCCTTCAGGGCCGTATCGCCGGTATCGATATGAGCCAGACATCTTCCAAGCCTGGCCAGAGCATGCAGATCCGTATCCGTGGTGAGAGATCCCTCACGGCATCCAACGATCCCCTTATCGTCCTCGACGGTATCCCCTTCATGGGCGACCTTTCCGAAATCAGCCCCAGCAACATCAAGAGCATGGACATCCTCAAGGACGCCGCTTCTACCGCCATCTACGGTTCCAGAGGCGCCAACGGTGTCATCCTCATCTCTACCTACAAAGGTGTGAAGGGCTCCAAGCCTCAGGTTTCCTATAATACATATGTAGGAGCCAAGAAGGCCAAGAAGTTCCCTATGATGAACACCAAGCAGTATCTGGCAATGCGCAAGGCTGCAAACAAGTTCTCCAACTCGGTCGATGAGAAAGAAGATGTCGATACCGATTGGCAGGATCTGTTCTATCGCACCGGTTTCGTGCAGAACCACGAACTCAGCGTCAGCGGCGGTACCGCCAGCGGAAGCTACAACTTCGGTGTCACCTACTTCCAGGATGAGGCAGTCGTTCCCACCCAGGATTACGACCGTATCGGCATCCACGGAAACATCGACCAGAATGTCGGCAAGTACATCAACATAGGCTTTGCCACCAACACCAACATCAACCACAGGCACGGCAATCAGATCAATCTGTACAACGTCCTCGAGATGACCCCTATGACCTCTCCTAAAGACGGCGAGAAGAATCTCAGGAGGACCATTTCCATGCCTTCCGACGAGGTGTACGTATATACTAAGGAGTCCCTCGAACTTCTCGGTGACAAATACATCGACGAATCCTTCGGTATGGGAACCTACAACAGCGGTTACTTCGAAGTCAAGGCTCCTTGGGTAGAAGGCCTCTCCTACAAGATCAGCGCAAGCTTGAACTACCGCAGGAACAATGGCGGCGCCTATACCGGAACCGGTGTCAACGCCGTCAACCCTTCCGAACCTAACTCCGCAAGGGTAAGCCACGACGAGACCACCAACTGGACCGTCGAGAACCTCATTACCTACGACCGCACCTTCGCAGAGAAGCACCACCTCAACGTGGTCGGCCTCTACTCTGCAGAGCAGACCTTCTTCAATGCCGACAAGATGTCCGCAAAGAACATCCCCAACGGTGACGTATTCCTCTATCATAACATCGCCAGGGCCGATGTCAAGGACCAGAAGCTCGACGCAGCCGACTTCAAGTACTGGAAGAGCGGACTCGTTTCCTGGATGGGCCGTGTGATGTACACCTACGATGACAAGTATATGATCTCCGCGGCAGTACGCTCCGATGCTTCTTCCCGTCTTGCGAAGGGCCATCAGTGGCACACCTATCCTGCAATTTCCGCAGGTTGGAACATCCACAAGGAGAGCTTCATGTCCGAAACCAGCGGCTGGCTCGACGAACTCAAGCTCCGCGTCGGTTACGGTGAGACCTCCAACCAGGCCATCGACCCTTATGCAACCTTCGGTTCCCTCGCAGCCCAGTACTACAACTTCGGCAACGAGCTCGCAGTTGGTTACGCATATGACGCCCTCCCTAACAACGAGCTCGGATGGGAGTACTCCAAGACCTGGAACTTCGGTACCGACTTCTCCTTCTTCGGCGGAAGACTCCGCGGTACTGCTGAATACTACATCCAGAATACCAATGATGTCCTGCTCAGCGTGAAGCTCCCTTCCACCACCGGCGTAGACAAGACCACCGCTAACATCGGTTCTACCCAGAACAAGGGCTTCGAACTCTCGCTCAACGGCACCATCCTCGAGAAGGGTGACTGGAAGTGGGATGCCGGCGTGAACTTCTATGTCAACCACGGCAAGCTCACCTCCCTCGTAACTTCCCACGATGACGACGATGTCGATAACCGCTGGTTCATCGGCAAGCCTCTCAACTGCATCTATGACTACGAGTACGACGGCCTCTGGAACGAAGGCGACAAGTATATGAGCGACCTCCAGCCCGGCGCCGGCTATGGTGACATCAAGGTCAAATATCACGGCGAATACGATGACACCGGCAAGCCTGTCCGTCCCATCTCTTCCCTCGACCGCGTCCCCATCAGCACCGAAGCTGATTTCATGGGAGGTTTCAATACCACCGTTTACTATAAGGACTTCGACTTCTCCATCATCGGAGCATTCCAGCGTGGCGGTATCCTCATCTCCACTCTCCACAGCAACAACGGTTATCTCAACATGCTGACCGGCCGTCGTGGACAGATCAACGTCGATTACTGGACTGATAAAAACAAGAACGCCAAGTATCCTCGTCCGGGTGGACTCAACAGCAACGATAACCCTATGTACGGTTCTACCCTCGGTTATTTCGATGCTTCCTACCTGAAGATCCGCAACATCACCCTCGGTTACAACCTTGGCAAGATCAAGGCCATCAAGGACTTCGGCATCCGCAGCCTCCGCGTCTATGCCTCCATCCAGAACCCTGTCGTGTTCTTCTCTCCTTATACCAGGGAAAGCGGTCTTGATCCTGAGACCAACTCTACCGGTACAGATATTACCGACAACAAGACCACCGCTACCCACGACGGTCTCCTCGGTAAGAACAAAGTGGTCGGCTACAACACCCCGAACACCCGTAACTTCCTCTTCGGTGTTAACATAACATTCTAATCAGGAACAATCATGAAAAAGATACTGAATATCGCTCTGGCTGCTTCCTTGCTGTTCCTCGGCTGCGCTTGCAACAAAGTGCTTGACGAACAGAAGCCCCGCACGTTCTACGAGCCTACATTCTTCAAGACCGAGGCCGGTGTACAGGGTGGACTTACTTCGCTCTACAGGAGCCTCCGCCTCATCTACGGCTTGGGATACTACTTTAATATCAACGAGACCGGTACCGACGAATATACCTACGGCTGGTCCGCTGACAGCAACTTCAAGGATGCCGACCTTTCAGGCGCCGGCTCCCTGACTCCTTCATCTTCCCGTTCCAGGGATCTCTGGGAAATGGCCTTCAAGACCATCAATACCGCAAACGGTATCATCGAAAATGCTGAAGAGGCAAAGCTCAACATCCAGTACATTGCCGAGGCCAAATTCTTCAGGGGATTCTACTATTTCCAGCTCGTCCAGACCTTCGGCGGCGTTCCGCTCGATCTCGGTTCAGGCTCTCTTAAATTCAACAACAAGCCTGTCCGCGTATCTGTCCGAAACACGGTTCCCGACGTTTACGCAGCTATTTTCAAGGATCTCGAAGATGCAGTCAAGGACCTTCCCGATTCTCCTCGTAAGACCGGTACCGCCACCAAGGCTGCCGCAAGGCTCGTTCTCGCCAAGGCTTATCTGACCTATGGCTGGTGGCTCAAGAACCCCAAGTCCATCCCTACCTATCCTGCTTGCACCCGCAATAGCGGCGAGGCTGCCACTTACTTCCAGAAGGCATACGACACCGCCCTTGCCGGAATAGCAGAACCCGGTCCCTTCGCACTCCAGGAGACTTTCCGCGACGTCAGCCTCGGCTCCAACGACCGCAACAGCGAAATCCTCCTCTATGCCGACCACACCGACCAGAGCGAGCTCTTCAATGAGTCCAGCTTCGGATGGTCCAACGGCAACCCTCCCGAGAACTTCGCAGGTTGGATGACTATCTGGAACTACTGCGGTGACATGAAGATCAATACAAATGACGGTAAAGAGATCAACCCCGTACAGCGCGAGGCTATCCAGGCTCTCGGACGTCCTTGGACCCGTATGGCACCTACCGTCGAGGCTCTTCTGAAGTTCACCGATGCCAGGGACTCCCGCGCCGACGGTACCTTCACCATCGTATACCGCGGCAACTGGCAGAAGGGTAGCAGCCAGGCTCCTTACTGCATCGGTGCCAACGGTCTGCAAATCAATCAGAACGAGCCCGTGCTCAGCTTCCTCTTCAATGCTACCAACGACGCCTCCATCAGCTACGCCAAGACCAACGCCCTGATCGGAGCAGGTGTTAAGGCTGGCAGGGCAGACTTCGTATACGACATCAATATGATCAACCGTCGTGTATATCCCTCTCTCTGGAAGCTCGGTCCTTACCGTACCGACAATGGCTCCGGTCTCGGTTCTCCTAACGGCGCAAGCACCCGTCCTTTCAACATCCTCAAGTTCTCCGAATTCTATTTCGTAGCTGCTGAGGCTGCCGTTATGGGCGCAACCGGTGCCAAGTCCGCCAAGGATCTGCTCGCCGTCATCGTCAAGCGTGCCGGTAAGTGGACTTACAGCAATGCCGCCGATGCTCCCGTATCTGCCGACAATGGTGATGCCCTGGTTGCCGATATGCCTGCTACCATCGACATCAACTACATACTCGACGAAAGGATGCGCGAATACTTCGGTGACGGCTTCCGCTGGCTCGACCTCGTACGTACCCAGACCTGGGCAGAGCGTGCAGGAAGTTATACCATCGGTGACGATTATTACAAAGCCGATGATCCTGCTACTCATGTGAGATCTCACACCCGTACCATCGAGGATTACATGTACCTCCGTCCGATTCCTCAGAATCAGATCAACGGTCTTGTGATGGATGAGGCTGACAAGGCAGCATATCAGAACCCCGGATATCCGACCAAGTAATTTGGTAAGTTATCATAGCAAAAGAGGCGACAGACTTGGTTCTGCCGCCTTTTTTGTTTTGGATCAGCGTGCCGCCGCGCGACTGCGGCTTACCAGGATGACACCGCCTACGATAAGAATGGTGGAGAGGATTTTCTGCCAGTTCAGGCTGTCCATTCCTGCGCTGATGCTAACCACGGCCGCGATGATGGGCTGCAGATAGGTGTACATGCTTACCAGGGTGGGGCGCAGCCTCTTCTGCCCGAAAGGAATGAGGAAATAGGCCACGAAGGTGGCGAAGAATATCAGATATCCTATCTCCCAGCGGACATTGACAGGGATGGCGGCGAAATCGGTGGAGAGCAGCCCGCGGGCCGAGAAAGGCAGCGACAGCAGCAACGAAAACAGGAACATCCATTTCATGAAGCTCACCACCGAGTAGCGGCTGATAAGCGGCCGGAAAAGCCCCAGGTATAACGAGAAACTCAGGCAGTTGAGCAGCAGTAGCGCAATTCCCAAGGGGGAAGTGGCCGCCGCTCCGCCTGCGTGTACGGAATTCAGTATCAGGAAGATGACTCCGGCGAAACTCAGTACGACCCCGCCTGCTTTCTTGCCCGTGATGGGTTCTTTCAGAAAGAAGTAGGCGAAGAACATCGTGAAGATGGGTCCGAGGGTTCCGAGAATGGCCGTATCTATCGAGGTCGACATAGTAATGGCCATCAGGAAGGTCAGCTGGGGGATGAATAGGCCCACTACCGATGCCGCGGCTATCTTGAACATATCCGCCGGAGAGACTCTCTCTTTGGGGAGGAAGAAGGATATAATCCAGAACAGGGCCGACGCCCCTATGGCCCTCAAAGTGAATAGCACGATGGGGGAGATAGCTTCTGCATTGGCTATATCCTTGCAGAAAACGATGTTCAGACCGAATATGGTGTAAGTGGCGGCAATAGCAAGATGCCCGGCAAGTTTCTCCGACATAACTCCGGCAAAATTACTCAAAACATTCGTTTTTTACTTATATTTGGGAAAACAAATAAAACTATGACCAGGATAATCGAGTGTGTCCCCAACTATAGCGAAGGCAGGGATCGTTCCGTAATAGACGCCATCGTGGCGGCAATTTCTTCGGTAAAGGAAGTGAAAGTCCTGAACGTGGATCCGGGCGAGGCGACCAACCGTACGGTGGTTACCTTCGTGGGCCCGCCCGAGGCCGTGGTCGAGGCCGCATTCCGCGGTTCCGCCAAAGCTAAGGAAAAGATAGATATGCGCTTGCATCACGGGGCTCACCCGCGCAGCGGCTCCACCGATGTGCTCCCTCTCATACCTATCTCCGGAATCACACTTGAAGAATGTGCAGCGCTTGCCCGCAAACTGGCGGAAAGGTTGTATAAAGAACTGGGAATTCCCTGCTACTGTTACGAGGCCGCGGCTTTCAAGCCCGAGCGTAAGAACCTGGCCGTGTGCCGCGCCGGGGAATACGAGGCCCTGCCCGAGAAGATGGCCGACCCTGAGCGCAAGCCGGATTTCGGCGGCAACTTCGATGAAACCGCAGCCCGTACCGGCGCATCCAACGTGGGCGCCCGCAACTTCCTGATAGCAGTCAACTTCAATCTCAACACCACCTCCACCCGCCGGGCCATGGCAGTGGCTTTCGACGTCCGCGAAAAGGGCCGCAAGGTAGGGGATGAATGGATTCCTGGCACCCTGAAAGGCTGCAAGGCAATTGGCTGGTACATAGATGAATACGGCATCGCCCAGGTGTCGATGAACATTACCGACATAGATGCCACCCCCCTGCACGTGGCTTTCGATGAAGTCTCCCGCGCCGCAGCGGCCAGGGGGCTCCGTGTAACCGGCGCCGAGATCGTAGGACTTGTTCCCAAGAGGGTACTGGTCGAGGCCGGCCGTTACTATCTGGAAAAGCAGCAGCGTTCCCTGGGCATCAGCGAAGAGGAAATAATCAAGATTGCCGTCAAGAGTATGTCGCTGGACGACCTCAAGCCCTTCGACCCTAGGGAGAAGGTCATAGAGTATCTGATGGAAGATCCTGCCGAAATGGCCGTGAAGGAGCGCCTGGTGCGTATGAGCATAAAGGGCTTCGTGGCCGAGACAGCATCCGAATCCCCGGCCCCGGGCGGCGGATCGGTATCTGCCGTAATGGGAGCCCTGGGTGCCGCCCTGGCTACGATGGTGGCCAATCTCTCATCCCACAAACGCGGATGGGACGAGCGCTGGAAAGAGTTTTCCGATGTTGCGGAGAAGGGGCAGGCTCTGGTGAAGGAGCTGACCGCCCTGGTAGATGAAGATACCGCGGCATTCAACCGCATAATGGATGTGTTCGCCATGCCTAAGGGAACTCCCGAAGAAAAGGCAGCCCGCGACAAGGCTATGGAAGAAGCTACCTTCTACGCCGCATCCGTTCCGCTCAAGACTATGGAGGCTTCGCTGAAAGCCCTGCCCCTGGCATTGGAGATGGCGCAGAAAGGCAACCCCGCATCCGCCTCGGATGCCGGCGTGGCCGCCCTCGCCGCCACCGCCGCCGTCCGCGGAGCAGCCATGAACGTGCGCATCAACGCCGCCGGTCTCAAGGACGGGGCGTCCGCCGCACCGCTGCTCGAGCGCGCCTCGCAGATCGAGGCCGAAGCCCTGGCCCTGCAGGACAAGGTCCTCGAGGCCGTGGGCCTGAGCAAATGACAGAAAGAAGCTAATAACCAGACATACTGAATGTTGACCACATTTAAAGAAGAAATACTCTCCGGTATTCCGGCGGAGCTGCCCGCTCCTAAAGAATATGACAAGGAGATAAACCACGCACCCAGACGCAAGGATATACTAAGCCCGGAGCAGAAGGTCCTGGCAGTGAAAAATGCCTTGCGCTACTTCCCCGCGAAGTTCCACGCCACTCTGTCGCGTGAGTTCGCGAAAGAACTTGAGGACTACGGACGCATCTATATGTACCGTTTCCGTCCTACCTATGAGATGTACGCCCGTCCCATTGGCGAATACCCTGCCAAGAGCCGGCAGGCGGCCGCCATAATGGCTATGATACAGAACAATCTGGATCCCAGGGTGGCGCAGCATCCCCACGAACTCATAATCTACGGAGGCAACGGGGCCATCTTCCAGAACTGGGCCCAGTATCTGCTGACCATGCAGTACCTGGCCACGATGACGGACGAACAGACCCTGGTGATGTATTCCGGCCATCCCATGGGGCTGTTCCCCAGCCACAAGGACGCCCCTCGAGTGATCGTGGCGAACGGAATGGTGATTCCCAACTACTCGAAGCAGGATGACTGGGAGCGTTTCAACGCCCTCGGCGTCAGCCAGTATGGCCAGATGACGGCCGGCTCCTATATGTACATAGGCCCTCAGGGCATAGTCCACGGAACCACCATCACCGTGATGAACGCTTCCCGCAAGGTGGGCGGAGCCCGTCTTTTCGTCACCGCGGGCCTCGGCGGGATGTCCGGAGCGCAGCCCAAGGCCGGCAACATAGCCGGAGTGGTGAGCGTCACCGCCGAAATCAATCCCAAGGCCGCCGAAAAGCGTTTCAAGCAGGGCTGGGTGGATGAACTCTACCGCGACCTCGACTCCCTTATCCCCCGTATCCGAGAGGCCGTCGCCGCTGGCAAACCCGTTTCCCTTGCCTACGTGGGCAATGTGGTGGACCTCTGGGAACGCCTCGCCGACGAAGGGATCAAGGTGGATATAGGCAGCGACCAGACCTCCCTCCACAACCCATGGGCCGGAGGATATTATCCCGCAGGATACAGTCTGGAAGAGTCGAAGGTGATGATGGCGGAGGACCCGGAGCGCTTCAAGGAAGCAGTCCGTTCGTCGCTACGCAGGCACGTGGATGCCATCAACCGCCTGACCGCCAAGGGGATGTACTTCTTCGACTACGGCAATGCCTTCCTGCTGGAATCTTCCCGCGCCGGGGCCGACATTCTCAAGCCCGACGGCAGTTTCAGATATCCCTCCTACGTGCAGGACATAATGGGCCCCATGTACTTCGACTATGGCTTCGGCCCGTTCCGCTGGGTATGTATGAGCGAGGATCCCGAGGATCTCGCGAAGTCCGACGCCCTGGCGGTCAAGGTGCTCTCCGCAATCGCGGCTACCGCGCCCGAGGAGATAGCGGGGCAGATGCGGGACAATATACGCTGGATAGAAGAGGCCGGCCGCAACCATCTGGTGGTGGGCTCCCAGGCCCGCATACTCTACGCCGACTGCGAAGGGCGCACCAAGATAGCCCTTGCCTTCAACGAGGCCATACGCAAGGGGGAGATATCGGCACCCATAGTGCTGGGGCGCGACCATCACGATGTGTCCGGCACCGATTCTCCTTACCGCGAGACCTCCAACATCTACGACGGCTCGCAGTTTACCGCCGATATGGCCATACAGAACGTGATAGGGGATGCTTTCCGGGGCGCTACCTGGGTGAGCATACACAACGGCGGCGGAGTAGGCTGGGGCGAAGTAATCAACGGCGGATTCGGTATGGTGATAGATGGTTCCGCCGACAGCGAACGTCATATACGCGAGATGCTGTTCTGGGATGTCAACAACGGAATCGCCCGCCGCGCCTGGGCGCGTAACGAAGGCGCCCGCTTCGCGCTGGAACGCGAGATGGCCCGTACCCCCGGCCTGAAAGTCACCATCGCGAACATAGCAGACGACGAACTGGTAAGAAAAGCACTACAATAAATATGAGCCACATAATATCGAACGAACGCCTTACGCTGGAAAGGCTTAAGGCCATACTTGACAATCACGAAAAACTGGAACTATCCGACGCATCCGTCGGCGCCATAATCAAGTGCCGGGAGTATCTGGACCGCAAGATGGAGGACATAGACCGTCCGCTCTATGGCATCACTACCGGATTCGGATCCCTCTACAACGTTACCATCCCCAAGGAAGACCTTTCCCGTCTGCAGTACAATCTGGTGGTATCCCACGCCTGCGGGGCGGGGGAGACGGTACGCCCGGAGATAGTGAAGATAATGCTCTTCCTGAAAGTGCAGAACCTGGCCTATGGCCACTCCGGAGTGCAGCTTGCCACGGTACAGAGGCTGATGGATATGTTCAACGAGGATATACTCCCCGTGGTATATCAGCAGGGTTCCCTCGGGGCATCCGGCGACCTGGCGCCCCTGGCGCATCTCAGCCTGCCGCTGATTGGCCTCGGAGAAGTACTGTACAAAGGGAAGGTCCGCCCTTCCGCCGAAGTATGGAAAGAAATGGGCTGGGAGCCCATAACGCTGCAGTCGAAGGAGGGTCTGGCCCTGCTTAACGGCACTCAGTTCATGAGCGCCCACGCAGTCTGGTCCATACTCAAATCGATGCGCCTATCGCGCTGGGCCGACCTTGTCGGAGCTATGTCGCTGGACGCATTCGACGGCCGCATCGAGCCCTTCCTGCCCCTTACCCACCAGCTGCGTCCGCATACCGGGCAGATATCTACCGGAAAGCGTTTTATGTCCGTGCTGGCAGGCAGCGAGCTCATAAACCGGCCCAAGGAACACGTGCAGGATCCTTACAGTTTCCGCTGCATCCCCCAGGTGCACGGTGCCGTCAAGGACAATATAATGTATGTTAAGTCGGTCATAGAGAATGAGATAAACTCCGCGACCGACAACCCCAACATCTTCCCGGACGAGGATATGATAATATCCGCCGGAAACTTCCACGGCGAGCCAATAGCCATACCTATGGATGCCCTGGCGATTGCGATGTCGGAGCTGGCATCCATATCCGAAAGGCGCACATATCAGCTGATACACGGCCTCCGCGGCCTGCCCAAGTATCTGGTGGTGAATCCCGGACTGAACAGCGGATTCATGATCCCCCAGTACACCGCCGCTTCGATAGTGAGCCAGAACAAGGGCCTCTGCTGGCCCGCGTCCTGCGACTCCATCCCCTCGTCCCAGGGCCAGGAGGACCACGTTTCCATGGGTTCCAACTCCGCCACCAAGCTGGTGCGCGTGGTGGACAACGCCGAAACCGTGCTGGCCATCGAGCTTTTCAACGCGGCCCAGGCCATGGAATTCCGCCGTCCGGCTAAGACATCCCCCTTGCTCGAGAAGGTGCTCAAGCACTACCGCAAGGAGGTGCCGTTCATTACCGACGACAGCTATATGCATCCCTTCATCGAGAAGTCTATCGAATTCATACGCAAAGAATCCCTGCCCATATGATTCTGTTCACTAACATAGGCGAACTGGCCGGAATAGCGCCGGAGGGCCTTCTGCGCCGTCAGGGTGCCGAGATGGCCGATGCCGGCATTCTTCACGATGCCTGGCTGGCGGTTGAGGGTGGAAAGATAGTGGATTTCGGGACCGGTCCGGCGCCGGAGGCCGATGAGACCATCGACGCCTGTGGCGGCATGATACTCCCCGCATTCTGCGACAGCCACACCCACGTGGTGTACGCCGGCAGCCGCGAGGGGGAGTTCCTCGACAAGATAAACGGCCTGAGCTACGAGCAGATCGCTGCCCGGGGCGGAGGGATACTGAATTCCTCCGACCTGCTGAACGCCACCCCAGAAGATGAACTCTACCGGCAGTCGATGGAGAGGGTCCGGGAGGTCCTGGCCAAAGGCACCGGTTCCCTGGAAATCAAAAGCGGCTATGGCCTTAATCCGGAGGGGGAGATGAAGATGCTGAGGGTGATACGCCGCATACGGGAGAGCGTGCCGGCGCAGGTGGTTTCCACCTTCCTGGGCGCTCACGCGGTAGGCCGGGGATATACCCGCGAGGCCTATGTGCAGGCCGTAATCGACATAATCCCGGAGGCCGCCGGACTCGCGGATTTCGTAGATGTCTTCTGCGACGAGGGCTTCTTCACTCCGGAAGATACGGCCCGCATACTCGAGGCCGGGGCCGCCTGTGGCCTTCGCGGGAAAATCCACGCCAACGAACTCGCGGTGAGCGGGGGAGTGCAGGTAGGAGTACGGCACAATGCACTCTCGGTAGATCATCTCGAACGTACTGGCGATGCCGAAATCGAGGCGCTCCGCGGGACCGGAACAATGCCCGTGATGCTGCCCGGATCCTCCTTCTTCCTGGGAATACCCTACGGCCGGGCGAAGGACTACATACGCGCCGGGCTGGGCCTTGCCCTGGCATCCGATTACAATCCGGGCTCATCTCCCTCGGGGGATATGCGCTTTGTAATGGCCCTCGCTTGCGTGAAGATGCGCCTGACGCCCGCCGAGGCCCTGAACGCGGTGACCCTGAACGGAGCCTACGCAATGGGCTTGAGCGGTGAAACCGGCTCCGTGACGCGTGGCAAGAGGGCGGATTTGATACTCACCCGTCCTGGATGGACGCTGGCTAAACTGCCATATCTGCACCATACTCCCTTCATCCGTTCGCTTTATCTGACGGGGAAAGAGTCATTATTTTGATATTCACGAAAAAATGCCTAAATTTGCGCGCTTTTGTTCGAAGTGGTGAACAGCGATTTTGCTACATCGGCAACAAGCCTTCCGGTTTCGGAAGATTCCTGATTATTAATTATTTAAAAACGCAAAAACATGGCAGAGTATTTACAGCCGGCGAAAAAGCAGGAAGTTTTCGCAAAGTACGGGAAGTCCAACACTGACACTGGTTCCGCAGAGAGCCAGATCGCACTGTTCTCCTACCGTATCGCACACCTTACCGAGCACGTCAAGACTAACAAGAAGGACGTCGTCACCCGTCGCTCCCTCCTCCGTCTGGTCGGTAAGCGCCGTCAGCTCCTCGACTACCTCAAGGAAGTTGACATCGAAAGGTACCGTAACATCGTGAAGGAGCTTGGTCTCCGCCGATAAGCAGGTGCTCAAGAAAAGGACCCGGTCGCCTCGACGGCCGGTTTCCTTTTATCAAGGACGCAAACAAGACGCAATAAAGAAGTAATGAACGTAATCAAGAAAACCATCACGTTACCCGACGGTCGGGTAATCGAGATCGAGACCGGCAAACTTGCCAAGCAGGCAGCCGGCTCCGCAGTTGTCAAGATGGGCGGCACCATGTTGCTCGCCGCCGTCACCGCTGCAGACGAAGTTAAAGAAGGAACCGATTTCCTTCCCCTCTCGGTGGACTACAGGGAGAAATACTACTCCGCTGGCCGCTTCCCCGGAGGATTCCTTAAAAGGGAGAGCAAGCCCTCCGACTACGAGGTGCTCATCGCCCGCCTGGTGGACCGTCCTATCCGTCCCCTCTGGCCGGAGGATTTCCACAATGAAGTATTCGTATATGTGAACCTTATCTCCGCAGAGAAGGATGTCCAGCCTGATGCCCTCGCCGGCCTGGCCGCATCCTGCGCCCTCGCTACTTCCGACCTTCCTTTCGGAGGCCCTATTTCGGAGGTCCGCGTGAGCCGTATCAACGGAGAGTGGGTCATCAACCCTAATTTCTCCCAGATGCCCGACGCCGACATCGAACTGATGGTGGCTGCAACCGAGGAGAACATCATGATGGTCGAAGGCGAAATGAAAGAGGTCTCCGAGGCTGATATGCTCGAGGCTATCAAGGTCGCCCACGAAGAGATCAAGAAGCACTGCCGCGTGCAGAAAGAGCTCATGCACGAGCTCGGCACCGACGGAGCGAAGCGCGACTATCCTCACGACGTTGAGGATGAAGAGCTCAAGGCCGCCGTCAAGAAGGCTTGCTACGACAAGTGCTACGAGCTCGCCAAGGCTGCCAAGCCCAAGCACGAGCGCGAGACCGGTTTCAAGGCCATCAAGGAGGAATTCCTCGCTACCATCCCCGAGGAGGAGCTCGAGGAGAAGACTCCTATCGTGGAGCGCTACTATCACGAGGTCGAGAAGGAAGCTATGCGCAACCTCATCCTCGACGAAGGCAAGCGCCTCGACGGCCGTGAGTGCAATGAGGTCCGCCCCATCTGGTGCGAAGTCGATTATCTCCCTTATGCCCACGGTTCCGCCATCTTCACCCGCGGTGAGACCCAGTCCCTCGCGACCGTCACCCTCGGTACCAAGATGGATATGAAGGAGATGGACGAGGTCCTCATCCAGGAAGACCAGCAGTTCGTCCTCCACTACAACTTCCCTCCGTTCGCTACCGGTGAGGCCAAGCCTATCCGTGCTACCGGACGTCGCGAAATCGGCCACGGCAACCTGGCAATGCGTGCCCTCAAGCCTGTGGTTCCCCTCGCACCCGAGAATCCCTACGCAGTGCGCGTAGTTTCCGATATCCTCGAATCCAACGGCTCGTCTTCGATGGCTTCCGTCTGCGGCGGCTGCCTCGCACTGATGGATGCCGGTGTCAAGATCAAGAAACCCGTCGCAGGTGTTGCAATGGGCCTTATCACCGACGCCGAGCGCCCCAACGACCGTTATGCCATCCTTACCGATATCCTCGGCGACGAGGATCACCTCGGTGACATGGACTTCAAGGTAACCGGTACCAAGGACGGTATCACCGCTACCCAGATGGACATCAAGGTGGACGGCCTCAGCTATGAGGTTCTCGCCAAGGCCCTCGAGCAGGCCCGCCAGGGCAGGCTCCACATTATGGGCGAGATGCTCAAGACCATCTCCGAGCCTCGCGCTGACTACAAGCCTTTCGTGCCTCGCATCGAAGAAATCCGCATCCCTGCAGAGTTCATCGGCGCAGTTATCGGCAAGGGCGGCGAGACCATCCAGAAGATTCAGAAGGAGACCGGCACCACCATCACCATCGACGAAGTCCCGCTTCCCGGCGGTGGCACCGAGGGTGTGGTCGATGTGGCCAGCACCGACGGAGAGTCCATGAAGAAGGCTCTCGACTGGATCAAGGGTATCTGCGCAGTTCCCGAGGCCGGACAGGTTTACCACGGAAAGGTGGTCAGCATCCTCGAGTTCGGTGCTTTCGTAGAGATTCTCCCCGGTAAGGAAGGCCTGCTCCACGTGAGCGAGATCGCCTGGAACAAGACCGAGAAGGTTGAGGACGTGCTCAGCGTCGGCCAGGAAATCGATGTCAAGCTTCTTGAGATCGATGCCAAGACCGGCAAGATGCGCCTCTCCATGCGTGCTCTTACCGAGAAGCCCGAAGGTTATGTCGAGCCCAAGCCCGGCCGCGGCCCTCGCCGCGAGGGTGGAAACGAGCGCGGAGAGCGTCACGACCGTGGCGAGCGCCGCGAGCGTGGGGAGCGTCACGAGCGTCGTGACGGGGACCGTGGCGAACGCCGCGGCTTCAAACCCCGCCGCGAGCAGGCCCCCGCACCCCAGGCCGACGACTACAAAGAACCCGTAGAGGAAACTTATTAGTCTACAGTTTATTATAAAAAAACCGCCTATCTCGGATGGGCGGTTTTTTTTGTTTGTTTTTTCAAGAATTGCAACTATCTTTGTCGCCGTTTTTTTAGAACATATGAGAGAATTTTTTGTTATGGCTATTTCTTTGATTAGCCTTTTTTCTTGCTCGAACCGTATCGAGCATCTTAGCGTCGACAAGTTCGCTGCTGCGATTGCCGACGGCGCACATATAGTCGATGTGCGCACCCCCGAAGAGTTTGCCGAGGGAAGCATCCCCGGCGCAGTCAACGTAGATTGGGAGGGCGGCGATTTCCTCAATGGAATCGACATCCTTTTCGACTCGTCAGACTCTTTGTATATTTACTGCCGTAGCGGGCGCCGCAGCGCAGCTGCCGCCAAGGCCTTGAGGAAGGAAGGCTACAAGGTGTACAACCTGCTCGGCGGAATCGAGGCCTGGACTAAGGCCGGTAAGAATATCGACCAGGACTTCAAGTATGCTGCGAGCTTGCTTCCCGCAGGTGCTCCCGTGCCCGGTTTTGAACTTAATGACATCGAAGGGAATCCCGTGAACATAAGCGATTTCCGCGGCAAGTCCGTGGTGCTGGTGTTCTGGGCATCCTGGTGCCCCGACTGCCGTGCCGAGGTTCCTGAACTTAAGGAAATGTATGCTGCTGCCGATTCTGAGAAGGTGCAGTTCGTGTCGGTCTCTTTCGACCGTGAATTCGATGCACTGTGCAGTTTCGCCGCCGAGAACGAGCTTCCCGGAGTGCAGCTTTTCGATCCTGCCGGAAAGAAGGATTCCAAGGTTGCCGCCGACTATGGCGTGAAGTGGATTCCTTCCCTTTATCTTATCGACCCGGATGGGAAGGTGGTGCTTTCTACCGTAATGGCTTGGAAAGTGGCTGCTGCCCTTGATGGCAAGGTGCCCGTCCAGGGCCGTTCCGGCCAGCTTTGCTCCGACGAGAGCTGCGCTATCTGAAAATCGAAGCGATATCTTCTATGCTGAGGGCTTCTTCTACGGAGAAGCCCCCATTTTTTGTGCGCCTGAGGCTGTGGAGGAAGGCTCCGCTGCCGAGTGCTTCGCCGAGGTCGCGTGCCAGTGCGCGTATGTATGTCCCCTTCGAGCAGTCCACCAGTATCTCCGCCTGCGGCAGCCCCTCCGGCACTTCCGCTACGTTTATCCTGCTCGACGCCTTAGACACTATTTCCTGCTGTCCTTCAAGGAGAGTGGCACGCCTCCCGGAGGGGACACCTCCCCGGAAGGACAGCAAAGATAGGTCGTAGATGTTGATGCGGCTGGCTTGGAGGACGTCGAGCTCATCGACGGGGAGACCGGCCTTATAGCGCTTGCGGGCAATCTCATATACACGGACGCCGTCCACCGACTTAGCACTGAAAAGCGGCGCTACCTGATCCTGCTCGCCGACGAAAGAAGGCAGCACCCCACGCAAAGCCTCCTCCGAAACCCCACCCAGATCACAGAAACCATCCACCTCCTTCTCGAGATCATACGAAGCAGTCGTAGCACCGAAGGTCACGCCTGCGATATACTGTTTCCGTGCCTTCTGGAAAGTCTCGGCCAATTTAGTGGCCTTGCCTATGCAGACCAGGAGCACCCCGGTAGCAAGCGGGTCCAGGGTGCCGGCGTGCCCGACCTTTAGGTTTTTCTTATGGAAATGCTTGATCGCCATCCATTTGACCTTGCGGATAACGTCGGCGGAAGTCCAGCGGTAGGGTTTGTCCACCACGACCACAATTCCTTCGGGATAATCCTCGATGGAGCCGGTCAGCTCCATCCCACGCTGTAAAGTCAGATAACTCATTCGGCAGAAACTTCAAGCCGCCCGTTCCACGCATCGTTCGCGCGGTAATGCGGCGCATATTCACATTCAATGGTTGCGACAGGTGCCTGGAACGAACCGGCGCGTGTCACGAAAAACTCTTCGCTGACCGTGGTCTTCTCTTCAGGATACACTTCGTACCAGCATTCGATGCGGTCCTTGAGCACGTTCCTGTAGCATCCCCAGCGATATCCGGACTTCTGGTCCACGGGGATGAGGCCCGCCCCGAAGGGGATGGTGAGCTTGACGAAGCTGCGGTTCTCCTCGTTGGTTATATCTACCGAGAGCTTGATACGGTCGCCTATGTGCAGGACCTCGGGAACGGCCTTCCTGGCTATGGACATTCCGTTGCCGGAAGCGCGCACCTTGTCGAAAGGAGCGGAATAGCTGGCCTTGAGGGCCAGGACCTTGGTATCCAGCACGCTTTCGGGCCCGTTCAGCACTGCTCCGAGAGCTTCGATGTAGCCGGGCTGCTGCTTCCAGTCCTGAGTTTCCTTCTGCACCATTATCCACAGTCGTATTCCGTTGGAAATCTCACTATGGCCGAAGCGGTCCATAATATCGATCAGAGTGCAGTGGGCATCCAGCTCGCTTTCCAGCAATCCGCGCCAAGGCATCACCGCATTGGGGTAGTACATTCCTCCGCACTTGTGGGGCTGGGCGTATTGCACCAGCGATTCTATGTCGGCGGAAAGCGACTTGCGCAGTTTGGATGCGGTGCCGAGCATTATGCCCATCTTCGATGCCAGGGCAGTGCCTCCGTCCTTGCTGAGGAAGTTGTCCAGGGTCTGCACCCTCTGTGCCTTGGCCGCTATCCAGCCATCGAGCCCGCGTTCCTTCTTGGGGACAAGATATGCGCGAACGTCCTTACGGAACTCGGAACTGGTCTTTTCCGTGAAAGGAACCTCCGGGAACATGCTCCGGATGTTCAGATAGCAGTTGAGGGAGAAGCCCTTCTTGAAGAACTCCTTGTCGATATATTGCACGGCGGCGGCCTCGTCCACTATTCCCAGGCCGTGGACCAGCTTCAGCACTACGGCGGTAACTACGGGGGATGAGTTCATCCCCGGGAACCAGGCAAATCCACCGTCGGAGTTGCGGCAGGCGAGCAGTTTCTGCACGGCCTCGGCCTTGTCGAAGAAGGGCGAGGCTCCTATCTTCTTGCAGAGGGACCAGGCGTAGAGGGCCTTGGAGACGGAAATGGAATTGTCGCAAGAAATTTCCAGCTCTGCGGGAACCGCCTCGAAAAGCATTCTGCGGATGTCGATTTCCTCGAGGGCGGGAAGCGATCCGTCCACATTCTTGAACATGGCCCTGAGTCCGGCTTCGAGCTCGGCCTTGTCGGCACCGGAGAGCAGTATGGCCGAGTGGGCCTCGGTAAGTGTCTGCTCGGCCTTCTTCACGGGTACGGAAACCAGCACTCCATCGGCGCCGAAGCTTCCGGATCCGGGACGGAACACGGCCTTGATGTCCAGCTTCCCGCCTTCCGCCTTAAGCCCCACGTCCTTGTTGATGCTGCCCTTTGCAGGAACCATCACCTTCTCGGTCACACCATTCACGCTCAGCGTACCGTCGATATCCTTGGAGAGGGCGCTGCTCAAGGCTATACGGACCATATATCTGTCGCCTTCATACAGGAACTGCGGTTCCACCAGGCTGATCTTCACAGGGATGGTGACCACCATCTCGCGGCGCAGTGTTTCGTTACGCAGCGCCTTGTCGTGGGCGAAGAGCTGCACATAGTAGGTGGACAGTTTGTCGGCATTGGTGAAACTGAATTTGATGTTGCCGTCCTTGTCGCTGCGCAGGAAAGGCTCCCAGGCTATGGTGTTTGCAAAGTTCTCGCGGATAGGGATGTCGGCGGAACCGCTGCTCTCGATGCTTCCGCTGCTTTGGACTGCGGCACTTTCTTCTGCGGAGTCCATCATTGCCATATTGGCCGTGGCCTTGCTCCTCATAAGTCCCCTGAGTCCCCCGACTTTTCCGTATCCTATTACTACCGCCTTGTAATCGCTGGCATCTATGCCGCATTCACTGTCCCTCAATATACGAGGAGAAGGAACTGGCTGAGCCCGGAAATTGTTCCATATGTTGGACGCATAGCGTTCCGTGCTTTTGTCGAATACGGCTGCGGCGCATTCCACTCCGGCAAGGGTCTTGATTTCGAAAGTGTAGCCGGCTCCGGGGGCAGTGGTATCCAGGAAACGGGTGAAACTCAGCGGAAGGTCGTATCTGTGGTCTTCTTTGCGGAGCTCGCAGCTATGGCTGTAACACTGCTTGTTCTGGAAGTAGAGTACGAAGATGGTCACGGTCTCGGGGTCATCCTCCTTCATACTGTAGCTGATGCTGGTGCTGGCCGGTCCTGATTGCGGCGCAAAGTGCTCGACGCGGCTCCAAAGCAATTTGTTCCCTCTTCCGTGGGCTTCCACCACCATCCATACCGGCTTGTCGCCGGCTACGACCTTGAGATCCATCTGTCCGCTTCCCAGCCCTTCCTTTTCTTCGAAGAAATACTCCGTCTTGACGCTCCTGGCGGCAAGGGGGTATATTTCGATGCTGCGGCTCCATTCCATGGTTTCTCCGGTACTGTCGATGACCCTTACTTCCAGCTGGTAATAGTCATATCTGGTGTTGCTGCTGTCCGGGGTGAAGCGTATGTCGAAGCGGCCGTCCTTGTCGGGATGCAGTTCCCCTTCTTTCCATACATCCCCGTAATGCCGGAGCTTATAGGCTATGATGGATCCGCTCAGCGAGTGGCCGGAATACGAATACAGATTGCCTCCGTACCTGACTTCCTCGACGGGGCGTGCGAAAGAACTTTCCTTGTCGAAGATAAGGTCGAAGCTGGGAAGTACGAAGTCATCTACCCTGAGCCAGCGGCTGCAGAGATTCTTCCCGTTCCTGCTGAGGCGCAGTTCATACATACCGTTGCGGTCCCTGCGCTTAAGGGCCATATCCCCGGCCACGCTGCCGAATTCGTTGGTGACCAGCTGCCGGGACTCGACAAATTTGCCCTCGGTATCATAGAGCTCTGCCTTAAGCTTCACTCCGGCACGTACCGGCTTCAGGTCGAATGTCCCTTTGTAAAGGACGGCCTTGAAGTGCACGGTCTCATCGGGATTGTAGGCCCCGCGGTCAGTCATCAAGACCGCATTGATCCTTTCGGTATCATCGGCCTCTTCTCCATATCCATATGAATACAGGTATACGGGCTTGGAAGCTCTTTTCCCGCTGCGCACCCGGATGGCATAGCCGCCCTTTCCCGATGCCAGCCTGCCTGCCATCGATGCGGGCAGGGGAGTGTAGCCATCCAGGACAAGGCTGGCCTTCTCGACCACTTTCTTGTCTTTAATCAGCTCCACGTCCACCTTTCCCAGGGGTTCTCCGCTTACGAAATCCGTGGCCCATACGCCCACTCCGTCAGCATCCTTGCGCAGGCTGGCAGAGATGGTGTATTTCTTGTACTCGACTTCGTCCTCCAGGTTTGAGATCTTTTCAGGTCTGACGTCCAGTTCTACGGCATAGTCCCCGTCTGCAAGGTCGGGAAGATCCACCAGCAGTATGTCTTCCACATAGCAGCTCTTGTATGGATTGGTGAGGTATTTCTCCCATACCGTTTTCTTTCCTTCCAGTATGCGGACGGTAACCGCACCCAGATTCTGCAGTTTTATCGTGGCCTTGCCGTCTTCTATCGTAATGTTCTTGTCCTTGGCTTCCAGGCTGAAGTGCAGAAGCAAATCGACCTTTGTCAATTCGTCGGCTATCTTTTTGTCCACTCCCTCCTTGAAGGAAGCACGCTTTCTGTTGAATGCATTGCACTGGTCCCGCAGGGCTTCGAAATCGGCAGATGTCCCTTTCTTGCGCCCGTTTTCACTTTCGTCGAGCTCATCGAAGCGCATCTGCAGCAAATCCTGCTCTGCAAGCAGGCCCGCGGCCTTTCCCTGCCATTTTTCCATATAGGCTTCCAGCTTTTCCTTCCTCCCTTCGGAAGAAGGAATGCTCTCATATTCGGCAAATGCCGAAAGCGGATATTCCTTGAAATAATCCATCAGCTCCGAGCCGTCTCCGAGGCTCCAGAGACAGTATTCGTAGTCGTTCGACAGCTGTCCCGCAAGCACCCGCCCGTACGCTCTCCTGTTCAGGCGCCGGTCATGCCCGTAGAAGCCCGGATTATGAGCCTTTTTCAACTTTTCCTGATTGTCGGCGACGAAGGCTTTCCTCCTATCCTGACCCAGCCCCTGGAACTCTACCATCAGGAAGTATTCCACTATGGGCTCGCCGAATTCTTTCAGGTCCTTGTTGCGGGCGGCTTCTTCCTGCTCGCGCAGCTTCCAGTTGACCGAAGTGCGGACCTGGACCAGTTTAACGGCAGCATCGTAGAAATCCCAGCTGAGGTGTTTCTCTTTGGCCTCGGCCTTGATCTTGACCAGGAGCTCTTCCTGGGTCTTGGGCTTATCCGACAGATTGGCGGTGCGATATTGCGCCCAGAGGTCCGTCAGGACGTGGCCATCTCTGTCGGTCTTTACTGGGGTGGAACTGATAAAGAGCATAGTCATCAGAGTCAGTGCCAAGGGTTTGAATAATCTCATATCGTAGTGCTTTCGTTGAACAAAGGCAAGGCCTCGGCAACCACGAAGGTGCTTCCGCCGATGTATATGAAGGGATTTGGCAAGTCCTGTGCCAAGTCAAGAGCCTGCCGGACTGCGCTTTGCACGCTGTCGGCCGCCTGGCAGTCCAGGTCGGGACGCAGCTGGGTTAGCCTTTGGAGCAGGTCTTCTGCCGGCAGGGCCCTCTGATTGTCCGGTGCTGCAAGAATGTACCTGGCCCCTGCGGGCATCAGCGGGGCAATGCCGTCCAGGTCTTTATCCGCCATTATCCCATAGACAATGATGGCGTTCCGGCCTTGCGCCTGCAGTTCCCCTATTCGGGCGAAGTTTTCTTTAAGTGCCGGGGGATTGTGGCCTATGTCGCAGATGGTTTCGGGGGCTTCGCATATACGCTGCCATCTGCCCCACAGCCCGGTCCTTTTCCCGCTCTCTTCGATAGCTTTCGCCATATCAGCCGGAATGCCGTTTCCGGTGGATGGAACCGCAAAGGCCGGCCACTGCCCGCCTGATGAGCTGAGTTGGTGGATACAGGTAAGGACGGTGTGCAGGTTGATGTCCTGGCAGGGCCCGGTTAGGTCCATCCTGGCCAGCAGCTCGCTTTCTCCTTTGAAAGCTGCAATATCTGATGCGAAGATTAGCGGTGTGCCCATCGCGAAGGCGACGGTCTTGAAGCTGAGTTCGGTCTCGGGGTCCCGTACGCCCACCACGGCGGGGACTCCGGCCTTGAATATGCCTGCTTTTTCGCAGGCGATCGCGGCGCGGGTGGATCCCAGCAGGGCGCAGTGGTCCAGGCCTATGGATGTTACTACCGAAAGTACGGGAGTGATGATATTGGTGCTGTCCAGCCGGCCTCCGAGGCCTACTTCTATTACGGCGGCATCGACACCCTTCCTGGCGAACCACCATAGGGCCATGCCGGTGGTGATTTCGAAGAAGGAGAGGCCGTCGAGGGTGGGTTCGTATTCGTTGAGGAAGTTCCAGACTTCTTGGCGGGAGATCATTTCGTAGCCGTCCGCGGATACTATCTTCATCCTTTCCCTGAAGTCCAGCAGATGCGGGGATGTATATAGGCCTATTTTGCTGGCGGTAGCGGAGCGAACGACCCCACCAGCCGCCAAGGAGGATGCGAGCATGCTGCAGACGCTGCCTTTGCCGTTGGTGCCGGCCACGTGAATGCAAGGATATGATTTCCAAGGATCCCCGAGCATGGCGCTGAAGCGCTCCATGCCTTCCAGCCCCGGCTTGTAGGCATTGCCCGTAAATCCCACCTTCTGCACCGATTGGAAACGGCTGAACAGGGATTCCAGCCTCTCATTATAAAGGGTTAGATCAAAAACTGGTTGCATCTGAATTCAAAAATAGTTATTTTTGAGCGAATTTGATGAAAAAGATGGAAAATAAGTCGGCCCTGCTGCATTCTCCTTTCATCATCGACGGAGTACGCCAGAGCGTCACCCCCGCCCAGATACTCGGAGACGTCAGCATCTATCCCGTGGAAAACGGCCCTGCGGATAATCTTCCACCGCTGGTGGACGAGACCCCCGACGTAGGCCCTTCTCCGGTCAAGCTGGATTCCCGGAAGGTCGAGAAGTATCTTTCTTCCATCCTCAAGACAGAACGCATCTTCCCTATGGCCTTCGCCGGCCCCTATACCCGGGCACTGATAGCCAAGACGCTCATAGACTGCATCTGGCGCCTGGGGCATTTCCGCATCGGGGACATCTCCCTGGATGCCCACTGGAGCTGGAATGAGCAGGAGGTCGGCAATGCCGCCGGCTTCTTCCGTTCCGTGGAAGCCCTCGGGGATATGCTGGATTCCCTGAACATCTCCCTGCGCGATTTCGACGTCAGCGAAGGGCCCTGCGCCCTCCGGCTGTCCGCCGACCTCCGCCCCGTTTCCGACGAGGAAGAACTGGTGGAACAGCCCTATACCACGCCCGATCCGCATATGGGAGTCGCCGGAATCTCCGGTTCCCTCCACTCTGACGAGGCCTCCTGGATCGTGTACGTTCCTTTCGATTCATCTCCCTACCGTCTGGGTGCTTCGCTGCTGGCGCAGAGCCTGGGCCTGAATCCTCCCACCGCCCCCCAGATCGACGATGCCGACTACTTCATGGACTGCTTCGAGGTCGTTCGCGAGCTGGTGGAGGATGGAATAGTGCTCGCCGGCGCCACCGTGGCGGAAGGCGGCCTGCTCCCGGCCCTCAAGGGAATGTGCACCGGCACCACCGGTGCCGTGCTGGACCTGTCCGACCTCAAGCGCGCCTCGGCCGATGCCGATATGGTGAGCATACTCTTCGCCGAGGTCCCGGGGGTCGTCATCCAAATCAGGGACATCGATTTCGACTACATAGATGCCGAACTCCTTCTGCAGGACGTGGCTTTCTACCCCCTCGGGCATCCCTCGCCTAACGGCGGCGCCGTGCGGGTGAAGGCCTCCGCGAAGACCGGCATACAGAATATCCTGGAATCCCTCGTGCAGAGGCAAGGGGGAGAGGGAGAAGACTAAAACTGATATGGGCAAACCGAAGATTTTCGTGCTGGACACCAACGTGCCCTTGCACGACCACAAAGCCATACGGCGTTTCCGGGACAATAACCTGGTGATTCCTATCGCCGTCGTCGAAGAACTCGACAAATTCAAGAAAGGCAACGACACGCTGTCCTACAATGCGCGTCATTTCCTGCGGGATCTCGACAAGATTTCCGAGGGTAAGTCCTTCGGGCAGGAAGGCCTGCCCATAGGCAAGGACCTGGGCCTCATCAAGGTCGAGCCCAACCATCCCTTCCCCGACAATCTCAAGGGGCTTTTCATCGATGATATCCAGGACCATCGCATCCTGGCCACTGCCATCTGGGTGCGCGACAACCACCCCGGCACCTTCGTGGCCCTGGTAACCAAGGATGTGAATCTGCGGATGAAGGCCAAGGCTGCCGGAATGGAGGTCCAGGATTATCTGACCGACCGTGTGGACGAGGCCCGCATCGAGAATGCCAACAGCGAGGTGCAGTACTACTCCGTCGATCCGACGCTTATGCAGGAGCTGGTGTACGGCTCCGGCAATGCCATCGACTGGAAGCACGTGGTGCCCAAGAAGCCGGAGGCAAATCAGCTTTTCAAGCTGCGCTGGGAGGGGGAGAAGGACTCCGAGGTGGTCTGCGCCCGTTTCGATGAAGACAGGGACAAGATAGTGCTTATCCGCAGCCATAGCGCCTATGGCATCAAGCCTCGCAACGACGAGCAGAAGATGGCCCTCGACGCGCTGATGAATCCCAAGGTCAAGCTGGTCACCCTTACCGGAGGGGCCGGTACCGGCAAGACCCTGCTGGCCCTGGCCGCCGCCCTCGAGCAGGAGAACGACTTCGACCATATCTATATTTCGCGCCCGACCGTGATTCTTGGCAACCAGGACATAGGCTTCCTGCCCGGCGACAAGAATACCAAGATGACACCCTTCCTCCAGCCTCTGATGGACAACCTGAACGTCATCAAGGGGCAGTTCAAGGCGTCTTCCCGCGAGGCCCAGCATCTGGACGGGTTGCTGAAGGACGAGAAGCTTATAATCGAACCTCTGGCCTACATCCGCGGGCGCAGCCTGGGCAATGCCTTCTTCATAATAGACGAGGCTCAGAACCTCACGCCCCTGGAGGTAAAGACCATAGTCACCAGGGCGGGGGAGGGCACCAAGATAGTGCTGACCGGCGACATTTTCCAGATCGACCAGCCTTATCTGGACCAGTGGAGCAACGGTCTTACCCACACGGGCGAAAAGATGGACGGACAGAAGCTCTTCCAGCACGTGTTCCTGCGCAAGGGCGAGAGGAGCGACCTGTCGGAAATAGCGTCAAAGTTATTGTAAATCCATATTTTGCTATTGTTTGAATTTTTAGTAAATTCGCAGGATTTTTTAGACGAGATTCAATAACAGATAATTATGGCAGAAAAAAAGAAGAGAGTCTATCGTTTCGGCGGCAAGACCGCAGAAGGCGATGGATCCATGCGTGAGCTCCTTGGTGGAAAAGGAGCTAATCTGGCGGAAATGAGCCGCCTCGGAATGCCGGTTCCTGCCGGATTCACGATCACAACCGAATGTTGTGCAGAGTATTACCAGCTTGGCGGAGGCTATTCCGCAGAACTTAAGGCAGAGGTTGCAGAAGCCCTCGCCGCTACCGAGAAACTTATGGGTAAGCATTTCGGCGACACCGAGGATCCCCTCCTCGTGAGCTGCCGCAGCGGCGCCCGCAGCTCCATGCCCGGTATGATGGATACCATCCTCAATATCGGTCTCTGCTCCGCCACCCTTCCCGGTATGATCAAGAAGACTGGTAATCCCCGCTTCGTATATGATGCATACAGGCGTCTTATCATGATGTACTCCGACGTCGTAATGGAGAAAGCCGAGGGCATCGAGCCCGAGGACGGCCAGGGCATACGCCAGCAGCTCGACCGTATGATGCAGGAGCTCAAGGACGCGAAAGGATACAAATCCGACACCGACATCACTGCAGAAGAACTTAAGGACCTTTGCGACAAGTTCAAGGCCAAGGTCAAGGAGGTTCTCGGCGTCGAATTCCCCGACACCGCAGAGGCTCAGCTCTGGGGTTCCATCGGCGGAGTTTTCAAGAGCTGGAACGGAAAGCGTGCTATCGCATACCGCCGCATCGAGAAGATTCCTGATGATTGGGGAACCGCAGTGAACGTGCAGAGCATGGTGTTCGGCAATATGGGCAACACCTCCGCAACTGGTGTGGCCTTCAGCCGTAACCCTGCTTCCGGTGACAACAAGTTCTATGGCGAGTGGCTCATCAACGCCCAGGGCGAAGACGTGGTTGCAGGTATCCGTACCCCCAACCCTCTGAACGAGGCCACCAAGACCGACCATAACAAGCACCTCGAGAGCCTCGAGAAGGCTATGCCTCAGGTGTACGCAGAGCTCGACGCCATCCGTCTCAAACTGGAAAACCACTTCCACGATATGCAGGACATCGAGTTCACCATCCAGGAAGGCAAGCTCTGGATGCTGCAGTGCCGTATAGGCAAGCGCACCGGTATCGCCGCCCTCCAGATGGCGATGGATATGCTCGAGGAAGGTATGATCGATGAGCGTACCGCCATTATGAGGGTTTCTCCCGCACAGCTCGACGAGATCCTCCACCCTGTCCTCGACCCTGCCTCCGAGAAGAAGGCCGCCGTCGTCGCCAAGGGTCTGCCCGCATCTCCGGGCGGAGCAGTGGGTACCATCGTATTCACCTCCGAGGCCGCTATGGCCGCCGCCGCTGCCGGCAAGAAGGTCATCCTCATCCGCGAGGAGACTTCTCCCGAGGACATCGAGGGTATGCGTGCATCTTCCGGTATCCTTACCACCCGCGGTGGTATGACCTCCCACGCCGCACTCGTTGCACGTGGCTGGGGCAAGTGCTGCATCGTGGGCTGCGAGGCTATGAAGATCAACTTCGCCGCCAAGAGCGTCAGCTTCGCCGGTTCCGACAAGGTTTACAAAGAGGGCGAGTGGTTCAGCCTCAATGGTAGCAAGGGATGCGTCTATGCCACCAAGATCGACACTATGGACGCTAGCGAGAATCCTCTCTTCATCAAGTTCATGAGCATCGTGGACAAGTACCGCAGGCTCGGTATCCGCACCAACGCAGATACTCCCGAGGATGCTGACCGCGCTCTCAAGTTCGGTGCCGAGGGTATCGGTCTGTTCCGTATCGAGCATATGTTCTACGGACGCAACTCCGAGACTCCTCTTACCAAACTCCGCAAGATGATCCTCAGCTCCACCGAGGAGGAGCGCCGTTCCGCTCTCGCCGAACTGCTTCCTTTCATCAAGGCTTCCGTCAAGAGCACCCTCAAGGTGATGGACAGCAAGCCGGTCGTGTTCCGTCTGCTCGACCCGCCTCTCCACGAGTTCGTGCCTAAGACCGAGGACAAGAAGCAGGAAATCGCAACCGAGCTTGGCGTTTCCGTAGTCGAGGTCGAGAAGCGTGGCGACAACCTCCACGAGATCAACCCTATGATGGGTCACCGCGGAGTGCGTCTGCACGTTACCTATCCTCTTATTGCCGAGACTCAGTACCGTGCAATCTTCGAGGCTACCTGCGAGCTCAAGCGCGAAGGCTTCAACCCTATGCCTGAGATTATGATCCCCGTTACCATCTCCGCCCGCGAGCTCAGCTTCCAGAAGGCTATCTGCGACCGCGTGCTGGCAGAGGTCGAGGCTCATTACGGAATGCAGGTAGAGTACCACTTCGGTACTATGATCGAGATCCCTCGTGCCGCCCTCACCGCCGACCGTATGGCCCGTACCGCCGAGTTCTTCAGCTTCGGTACCAACGACCTTACCCAGATGACCCTGGGCTTCAGCCGCGACGACGTGGGCACCTTCATGGGTGACTACCTCGGCAACAAGATCCTCGATGCCGATCCTTTCCAGACCATCGACGTCAAGGGTGTCGGCAAGCTTGTCGAGTACGGTATCCAGAATGGTCGCAGCAAGCGCGCCGACCTCAAGTGCGGCGTCTGCGGCGAGCATGGTGGAGATCCCGATTCTGTCCGCTTCTTCAACAAGATCGGTGTGGACTACGTAAGTTGCTCTCCTTTCCGTGTTCCTATCGCGCGCCTGGCCGCTGCTCAGGCTGCCATCGAGCAGGACAAGTAATTTGCGTGTCTTCGCATATGCCAGAAAGGCCGACCCCCTCCGGGGCCGGCCTTTTTTGTGGCCTGTTCGAACCGCCGCGGCGTTCTTTCTGCGGCCCCCTTTCTCGCCGCGGCATTTTCCTCTGCGGCCTTGTTTCGCCGCGGCTTTTTCCAACCGCGCCAGGGAAAGGGCAGGTCCGTGCCGCCAGGAAAATGGCGTCCCGGTACCTGCATTCCCCGTCCGCTGGGCCCCCGCTCGCCGCGGCGTTCTTTCTTCGCCGCCTTCCCTCACCGCAGCGTTGTTCGTCCTGCCGCGGTGGGGTGTGGATTTCCCGAAAGGTGAAATCTGGCATTTTGACCGTGCTGCGTAAACGGCTGTCCTTCAGCGTGTTACGCAATCAAGGCTGCTTCAAATTGAGCAGCCTTGATTAAGCAATCTGCTGTCTCTCAGTAACTTACGTATCACGCCCATTTTCGTTGTGCCGTCGCCACCCTGATCTTTCGTGGCGTGTCGCGCATATCGGAGATGGCGCTAAACGTTTTAAACGTTTAAATTTTCAGAGACCACCCTTGGAAGCCCTTGGGAGGCGGTTTGCTGTAAAAAACGCCCCCTTCAACCCCCGTCAATTTACAGCACACCCCCACAGAACGCCCTCCGTGGCACTTCCCTGTAGTAAATCCTAAATCTTTCGCACTTCTCTCCTTCTCCCCTTCTTTCCTTCTCTCCACTCCGCCTCTCCGCCCCTTCGTCTCTCAGCACGGCCGCCACTTCTTCCCCCACGTCGCTCCGTCCGGGCAGAAAAATCCAGGTGTGCGGGCTGGAATTCGGGCTTTTTTCTGCCCGGACCGTGGAGAAACCGTTGTGCGGGCAGAATTTCGGGCATTTTTCTGCCCGGGCCGTGGAAAAACCGTTGTGCGGGCTGGAATTTGGGCATTTTTCTGCCCGGACCGTGGAGAAGCCGTTGTGCGGGCAGAATTTTGGGCATTTTTCTGCCCGGGCGGCTGTTTTTCCCTGGTGTGGGCAGATTTTCCTGGGTTTTTCTGCCCGCACCGCTCCGCCCCGCACCGCTCCGCCCTGCCCCGCGCCCCCCCCCCGCTCCACCACACACCTCACCTCCTCGCGCACCGCCCTGCCCCGCCCCGCCCCCCCCCCCCGCTCCACCGCACACCTCACCTCCTCGCGCACCGCCCCGCGCCCCGCCCCGCACAAAAAAAGGCACCCGTGAAGGGTGCCACTGCTGTATGGCGTTTTTGCCTAAACTAAAATGTTAATAAATTATGTTTAAGAAAAAACTATATAGTAACGCAAACGCGTATACTCATTGAATTGGTAATCGCTTCGGCATCGAAACCGTCGAGGTCCTGGAGCACGAAAGTGACTTTACCCTCTTCGTATTCGAACCTGATGTTCTCGGGAACTATGGACTTGTTGCCTTCGGTGTCGACATACTGTACGGGGTATACGAAAGGCAGGGGGTTCCAGCTGCCAAGGTTGTTGCCGGCATCATAGATAGCATAGATGTAGGCGTGGACGGTGCCGACGGCTATGACTTCCTTGTCGATGTAATTGTTTTCGAAAGTTGCATAGAAGTAGTTGTCGGATCCGGGGAGCTCGGTGCCTTCGTTCTTGTTCCAGTCTTTAGGATACACGTTGTAGTCCTTGACATAAACTGCACAACCCTGAGTGTAATACTCTTTAGTGCAACCCTGGAAAAGGGTGAATGCTACCACTGCAGCGATGAATAATTTAAGATACCTCATAGTTATCCAATTAATAAAGTTTGTCTGTTATTGCCCACAGCACCACCCCTGCGCAGACGCTCACATTGAGGGAGTGCTTCGTGCCGTACTGGGGAATCTCGATGGATGCGTTGCATTGGTCAACCACCTCCTGCGATACCCCGTCGACCTCGTTTCCAAACACAAATGCATATTTCTTGCCAAAGTCGCAATGAAAGTCCCGCAGACTCACGGAATGCTCTGTCTGTTCGATACTTACGACGGTGTATCCTTCCGCCTGGAGCTCCTTTACCAGGGCTACGGTATCGTCGCGATGTTCCCATCGGACGCTGTCTTCGGCGCCCAGGGCTGTCTTGTGGATTTCGGCGGTAGGGGGCAGGGGAGTGATGCCGCAGAGCCAGACGCGGTCGATCCTGAAAGCGTCGGAACTGCGGAAGATGCTGCCCACGTTGTGGGCGCTGCGTATGTTGTCGAGTATTACTTCCACTCCGGAGGGCCGGGCGGCACGATATTGTTCTGCGCTCAGGCGTCCGAGTTCGGAATTTAGTAGTTTGCGGTCTTTCATTCTTGCGCAAAGTTACTTAAAAAGCGCTAAATAGCCTAACGGGGTGAAACTGAAAGGAAAAGAATGATTATATTTGTTTGATACAAGGACGATAATAAATGCAGACAAAAAAGAGTTTCAATTATTGGCAGTGGCGGGTGATCATCTGCTCGATGATCGGTTATTCGATGTTTTATTTCGTGCGTAAGAACTTTTCTTTCGCAATGCCCGTTCTGGGTGCGGAATTCGGCATCAAGGATACAAGTTTCGGCCTTATCCTGACTTTGGGCGGACTGGTCTACGGACTCAGCAAGTTTGCCAATGGTTTCATCGCCGACCGAGCCAATGCGCGCTGGCATCTGGTGATTGCGCTGACTGCCTGCGTGGTGCTCAATGCCATTTTCGGCTGGAGCCCCGCGATCAGCCGCTGGATCAGCGGCAGCGCCGGCGGCCCCGACTTCGTGGGCACGCTCGTCAGCATAACCGCAGTGTTCATCATCCTTAACAATCTTTTCCAGGGAGCCGGCTTCGGCCCGTGCAACAGGTTGCTGGTGAATTGGATACCTCCCAAGGAACTCGCTACCAAGATGTCGCTCTGGAATATGTCCCACTCCATCGGAGCGGGTATAGTGGCCGTGCTCTGCGGAGCGATAGTGGCCAAATCGCATTGGCAGTGGTGCTTCTGGATTCCTGCCATCATCGCCGGCCTGGGTGTGGTATTCATCTTCTTCACCCTCCGCGACACTCCTAAATCCGTAGGCCTTCCCGAACTCCCGGACACCAAAACCGAACTGGACGACAACGACACTCCCGCGGAATACCGGAAGTTCGTAAAGAAGATGGTCTTCAGGAACCCTATCGTATGGTCCCTGGCCATTTCGGATATGTTCCTCTATGTGGTGCGCTTCGCCGTACTGGACTGGGGCCCGAAGTTCCTCCAGCAAGGGGACAATCCTCTTTCTCCCACCCTTGCCGGTTGGACCATTGGCATCTTCGAGGTCTGCGGCTGCGTGGGAATGCTGCTGGCCGGATGGATTACCGACAAGGTATTCAAGGGCAAGGGACAGCAGATGTGTCTCATAGAGATGATACTCTGCGGCCTCTGCCTTGTTGCCATACACTTCCTCCCCGATGGCACCAACCCCGTTGTGATGCTGGTGCTCCTTGCGATGGCGGGCTTCTTCCTTTACGGCCCCCAGGCCCTCTACTGCGTGGTTTCCGGAAAGCAGGTCACCAAGAAAGCTGCATCCGCCGCAGCCGGGCTCATAGGGCTCTTCTGCTATGTCAGCGTCCTCTTCACCGGCACCGGCATCGGTATGCTGTCGGATGCCTTCGGGGATGCATTCTGGAATAATCTCTTCATAATAATGGCCGGAGTATCCCTGCTCAGCGCACTGGTGCTCGTGCCTATTTGGAATATAAAGGATGATGGTTATGTGCATGAATAAGAAACTGATAGCGGCGATATTGCTTCTGGGGATGAGCCTCGTGTCGTACGGGGCGTCATCCGGCGACAGCTGGCCTGACGGCAGCCCGGTAGATCGTTGGTTCTCCCAGGAATCCAAGGCTCCCCGTGGCAGGCAGGCCCGGGAGTTCAGCATTATGGCCTACGGTGCGGTTTCGGACAGTACCATACTCCAGACCGCCGCAATACAGAAAGCTATCGATGCCGCCGCGGTAAGGGGCGGCACCGTCGTGATCCCCGCGGGCACCTGGCTGTCCGGGGCCCTTTTCTTCAAGCCGGGGACTCATCTCTACCTCGAGGAGGGTGCGGTGCTGAAGGGAAGCACGGACGTGAGGGATTTCCCGGATATCCCCGTGCACATCGAAGGCGTGCTCCAGCCCTATGTGTCCGCGCTCGTGAACGCGGATGGATGCAAGGGCTTCTCCATAAGGGGGAAGGGTACCATCGACGGCAGCGGCCTGCCCTATTGGGAGGCCTTCTGGGCCCGCAGGAAGGAGAATCCCGCCTGCACCAACCTGGAGGTGCGCCGCCCGAGGATGATAGGCATCAGCAACAGTTCCGACGTCACCATCGAAGGCATACGCCTGCGCAATTCCGCATTCTGGAACATACATCTCTACAAGTGCTCCAAGGTCCGGGTGAGCGGGGTGAATATCTACGCCCCGGTAAAACCCGTCAAGGCCCCGAGTTCCGACGGCATCGACCTTGACGCCTGCACGGACGTACATATCAAGGGCTGCAGTTTCGCTACGGGAGATGACCTCGTCGCCCTGAAGGGCGGGAAGGGCCCCTGGGCGGACGCTGATCCCGACAATGGCCCGGACGCCAGGATACTGATAGAGGATTGCAGCTTCGGCCACGGCTCCGGCGCCCTGGTGTTCGGCAGCGAATGCGTGGATGCCCGGAACGTAATCCTCCGCAACAGCAAGGTGAACGGTACCGATCGCATACTCTGGCTGAAGATGCGTCCCGACACCCCCCAGCAATACCGTCACGTGCTGGTGGAGAAGGTCTCCGGCAAGGCAAGGTACGGGGTTTACGTGAAACCCTGGACCCAGTTCTTCGACCTCAAGGGCAGGGAGGATCTTCCGAAATCCTATGCCTCCGACATCAATGTCCGCGGCTGCGAGGTGCGCGTACAGCGCTTCCGCAAGATCGAAGATGCCCCCGACCAGTACGAGACCGACATAGTCACCCTCGGAAACAAGGTCAAATATATATTCAATACCGACGAGAGCAAGGTCAAACCCTATACCCTTCCCGACCCGCTGACGTTCGCCGACGGCACTCCCGTGGCAAGCCCCTCGGACTGGGAGGCCCGCAGGAGGGAGATACTCTCGATGTTCGAGAGCGAGATGTACGGAAGGATGCCCGCGGCCCTGCCCATCTATCTTGAAGAGAAAGAAGAGGGCCCGGCGCTGGGCGGCATCGCCATCCGACGTCAGGTACGTATGACTTTCAGGCCCGACGGTTCCGGACCCCACATCGACTGGCTGATATTCTATCCTGCCGATGCCCGCGGCCCCGTGCCGGCCATCATCACCCTGAACTACAACGGCAACCACGCTCTTACCGCCGATCCTGCGGTGATGATCCCGGATTGCTGGCTGGACAATGAAAAGAAATTCGGAATCGTCGGCAACCGTGCTACCGAAGCCGGCCGCGGTGCCTATGTGAACAGCCCTGTGGCTACCATTTTCCCTTTCCAGGAGATATTGGGCCGGGGATATGCCTTCGTGACTGCCTGCTACGGCGACATCTCGGCTGACCCCCGCCATTCCGACGAACAGGATGCCCTTGCCTACAAGGGAGTGTTCGAGCTTTGGGACAGGGATCCTTCCCGTACGGACAACACCGCTGCCCTGATGGCTTGGGGATGGGGCCTCTGCCGCGGGCTGGATATGCTGGAAAAGGATTCCCGCGTGGATGCATCCAAGGTGGTGGTAACGGGTTCTTCCCGTCTTGCAAAGGCCGCCCTGCTTGCCGGAGCCTACGACCAGCGCTTTGCGGTAATGGTGATCAACCAGACCGGTGGCGGCGGAGTGCCTCTGGCCAAGAGGAACTTCGGCGAAAACATCGGAACCCAGGTAGAGCAGTTCACCCACTGGTGGTGCAAAGCCTTCAGCAAATACGCCGAGAAAGAGAAGGATATGCCCTTCGATTCCCATATGCTCATAAGCTGTCTCGCTCCCCGTCCCGTGCTCGTGCAGGGATACAACAGCCCTTGGTTCGATACCTATGGGGAATTTCTCGCCCTCAAGGCTGCATCGCCTGTCTGGAAGTTCTTGGGAGCGAATGGTTTACCCGATGTGGAATGGCCGGACAATGGCTCCACCGCCGCAATCGGAAGCGACCTTGGATATGTCCGCAGGGAAGGTAACCACGGCATCAATGCCGATGACTGGAAATGGCTCTTGGACTTTGCGGACAATGCTTTGAATAAACGCTGAGGGGCGCTCAATGTGTGCGCGCACATATTTATTGAAAAATCTTCAAAGAATATTTTGAAGATAGGGAATATATTTCTATATTTGCAGTGTGTGCGCACACACTATGCTCGGAAATTAATAATACATAGCTATGTCCAATAAAGGTTCTACCAAGTCAAATGGTACGTATGTATCTCCTGCTTGCACTACAATCGTAATGTTGCCCGAGTCGTTGATTTGCGAAAGCCCTTTTTCTTCGGGCTCGCAGAATTACTCGCTCGTTAGTATTTTCGAAGAAGGCTCAGAAATTTAGCAATATGAGTAGAATATTTTTCAGAATCGTCCTTGCCGCCCTTGCCCTGATTATGTCGGGGCTGCTGCTTCGTTCGCAGAACACGGTTACCATCAGCGGTACTGTGTTCGAGGGAGGAAGCGGTGAGCCGCTGATCGGTGCATCCGTGCTTGTCAAGGATACGAACAATGGGGCAGTGACAGACCTGGACGGCAGGTTTTCTATCTCCGTTCCGCAGGGGGCGGAACTTGTCGTCGGTTCTATTGGCTTCAAGGATTACTCCTTCATTGCTGCCAAGGATGTAAAAGACCTCAGGATTACCCTGGAGGTTTCTGCGGAGTATCTTGAAGAGGTGGTAGTCGTGGGATATGGTTCCGTAAAGAAGGAGAACCTTACGGGCGCAGTCGATCAGGTCGGTGCCGAGGTCTTCGCCGGGCGTCCTGTCGCCAATGCGACCCAGATGCTTCAAGGTGTCGTGCCGAACCTTAATATCGAACTCGTCGACGGTAAGCCCGGACGGAGTGCGGATTATAATATCCGCGGTGCGACATCCGTCGGCGCCGGTGGATCGGCGCTTATACTTATCGACGGTGTCGAGGGCGATCCGACCCAGCTGAACCCCAATGACATCGAGAGTGTTTCCGTCCTCAAGGATGCTGCTTCTGCCGCGGTCTATGGATCCAGGGCCCCTTATGGCGTGGTCCTTATCACGACCAAGAATCCTTCCGGTGATGGGAGTTCCAAAATAAGCTATAATGGTTGTTTCTCCGTGATGGATCCCACAGCCGTTCCTGACGTAGTTACGGACGGTTTCGTCTATGCCAGTCTGTTTGCCGAGGGGTATTACAACGTGGCCGGAAAATACCCTACCACTATGAATAAAGGCCAGGATTTCTCCCGAACCTGGCTGGAGGATTTCCGTCAGCGCCAGCTCGCGGGCATCAGGCGCACGACCGAACTAGGCCCCGACGGAAGATATGTATATTACGGTAACGAAGATTATTACGATTTCCTCTACAAAGACTATACGATGGCTCAGAGCCATAATGTCTCCGTAAGCGGAAGCGGCAAGGATTACGGGTATTATCTTTCCGGACGTTTTTACAAGTACTATGGTCTTTTCAACCTCTCGACCGACAAGTACCACACGATGAACCTCCGTTCCAAGGTCTCCGTCAACATACGCCCTTGGCTCAAACTCACGGAGAACATCACTTTCAACAACGAGGATTACCACATTCCCAGTACCTCCAATCAGCAGAGCTCCGGTAATTTCTGGACGGCGATCAATGCCGAGGGGCATCCGTCTTCGCCGATTTTCAACCCGGATGGGACGATGACGAAATCCGGCGCATACGCTGTCGGTGGCCTCGTGACAGGGAACAACTACATCAACCGTACTATCAAGAACTACAAGACTACTACGGCTCTAAAGGCCGATTTCTTCAAGAATACTCTCAGGCTGAACGCCGACTTCACTTATTCGGACCGTGGCAGGAGCCAGCTTACCAAGCGTACGGTCGTTCCTTACAGCGAGGCTCCGGGGGAAATCAGCCATCTCGGAACCCCCGGCCTTGACGATTACCTGCAGGAATACAATTCCCGCACGGACTATATCTCGGTCAACGCCTATGCCGAGTATGAGAATACCTGGAAGGAGAAACACTATTTCAAGGCGATGGGTGGCTACAACTACGAAGATGAGAAATGGAAAGCTGTGACCTCGCGCCGTTACGACCTTCTCACTTACGACACGGACGCTATTAACCTCGCTGTTGGAGATGATATGAGCGTCACCTCTTCGGAAACCCGCTGGAGAGTGGCCGGCTTTATGTTCCGGCTCAATTATGTATACGATGAGCGCTACCTGTTCGAGGTCAACGGACGATACGACGGCTCTTCCAAGTTCCCGGTAAACAGCCAGTGGGGCTTCTTCCCCTCGGCTTCGGCCGCCTGGCGTATCTCCAAGGAGCACTGGTTCAAGGTGGACCCCAAGTGGATATCCAGCCTCAAGTTGCGAGGCTCGTTCGGTGAACTCGGAAACGGCTCCGTCGCGGCCTATGCCTTTATGGAGAGATTCTCCTATAATAATATGGGTAAAGGAGCAAGCGAATGGTGCCGCTGTCTCGACGGGCTGAGCGGTATGCGCTATACTTCCGTTCCGACACAGATTCCCGACAATCTGACCTGGGAGACTTCCCAGACAGTGGATGCCGGTCTGGATCTTTCTATGTTCAAAAGCCGGCTCGATTTCACCTTCGACTGGTATCAGCGTCGCACCTATGATATGTATACGGTAGGTCCGACCCTTCCGGATACCTACGGAACGGATGCGCCTAAAGGCAACTATGCCGATATGCGCACGAGGGGTTGGGAACTGTCCCTCTCCTGGAACGACTCGTTCAAACTCCGCGGATCGACTTTCTCTTACGGCCTCAAGGCGACCCTGGCCGACAGCCGTGCTTTCATAACCAAATACTATAATCCTACGCGTTCCATCTCGGATTATTATGTGGGTTATGAGATTGGCGATATCTGGGGATGGAGGGTCGAGGGCCTGTTCCGCGACCAGGAGCAGATCAACACCTACTGGACCGACATCGAAACAGGCTTGCCCATCCCTTACGAGCAGACCCGTATCCGTATGCACGACGACGGCATCACATATCCCGGTGACGTCATCTTCTCGGACCTGAACCATAATAATCTGATCGACTCCGGTTCCAACACCGTCGATGATCCCGGAGACCAGACAATAATCGGAAACTCCTCGCCCCGTTTCCCTTATTCTTTCAACATCGACCTGAGCTGGTACGGCTTCTATGTGTCGGCCTTCTTCCAGGGTGTCGGCAAGAGGCTGTGGAGCCCGACCAAAGAGGGCCCGTTCTGGGGCCAGTACTGCCGTCCGTACGCACAGGCCTACAAGTGGCAGCTGGACAATTGCTGGACTCCGGAAAACCCTGATGCCCTGCTTCCTGCGTGGACCGGCTATTGCGGCGTTTCCTGGCAGAATAAGAGGATAGACCGCTACCTGATGGATGTTTCCTATATCCGTCTCAAGAACCTGCAGGTCGGCTATAAGTTCCCTAAGAAACTTGTCTCCCGCTTGAAGATGTCCGAACTTTCCGTATATTTCTCCGCCGAGAACCTCTGGACCTGGTCGCCTATGCACAAGTACACCAAAGACTTTGACGTCGTAACCGTCTGCTACGGCTCCGACAGCGACCTAGGAGGCGGTCAGGGCGACGGTTACAACTACCCGACGATGCGGACCTTCAGTTTCGGGCTTAATATCGCTTTCTAAAATGAAGATGCTATGAAAAAGAGAATATCAAATATCTTCGTCTTACTAGTTTCAGGAGCATTGGTGCTGTCGTGCACCCTTGACGAGCCACTGATTTCGGAAGCCGACAGAGCGACCGTCTTCGGCAGCGAAGCAGGTATCAAGTCCTATTCCTACTCGCTCTATGCCGGACTTCCGTCACTGGACGATGTCTTCTACCAAGAATCCTCACACGTCGATTACTGTGCGGCCAACAGCTACTGGGACTTCTATGTCGACGGAACCTACAATCCGGAGCAGGTGACTTCCTGGAGCTGGAGCGGCCTCCGCAGAATCAATTATTTCCTGGATGCGCTCCAGAGCAAGGACTGCACCGTGAGCGAGGATGTCAAGGCCCACTATATCGCCCTCGGTAAATGGTTCAGGGCATATTACTATTTCGGCAAACTCCGCTCCTATGGAGATGTTCCCTGGTTCGAGCACCTTGTGAGCAGCACGGATGAAGCGACTCTCTACAAAGGGCGTGACCCTCGCGACGTGATCGTGGACAATATGCTGAAAGACCTCGACTATAGCTACGAACACCTGAAGACGACTTCTTCCGTAGGCAATTCCCTCGTTTCCAAATATGCGGTGCTAGCTCTTAAAGCCCGTATATGTCTATATGAAGCTTCCTGGAAGAAGTATCACCATCTCCCGAATGTCCTTTACACCGCGGAGGACCTCTATCGCCTTGCCGTATTGTCCGCCGAGGCAATCATCCGCTCGGGTGCGTTCTCTCTCCACACCGATCCCGGCACCAAGGGGGCCTACCGCAGCCTCTGGTACAGCACGGAAATACAGACCGACGAAGTCATCCTGGGGCTGTGTACGGATCCCGACTACGGCGTATTCAACTCCGCAAACAGGCACTTCTTTTCCAATTACGGAAATGGTGACTGCATGTCCAGGGCTCTGGTGTTCGCGTACCTCAATACGGACGGCACTCCTTTCACCTCCAAGCCGAATTACGCGACTACACTTTTTAAGGATGAGTTCAACAACAGGGATCTCCGCCTCTCTCAGACGCTCAAGCACCCCGACTATGAGATGTACGGTGCCGCAGCAGCCGACCTGGTCCCTGACATTATCCATCAGAACGCTGTCACAGGCTACCAGATCATTAAATTCTGCTTGGATGATATCAATTATCAGAAAGACTCCAAGGGCATCAACTCAATGCCTCTTATCCGCTACGCAGAAATACTTCTGATATACGCCGAAGCTAAAGCTGAGCTCGGTATCTTCACCGCAGCCGACTGGACGAACACCATCGGCAAGCTTCGCTCCAGGGCCGGCATAACCGGCGGGCTCACCACCTTGCCGACAGCCGTCGATCCTTACCTGCAGCAGACATTCTACCCTTCGGTCACGAATCCGGTAATCCTTGAGATACGCCGGGAAAGGATGATCGAGCTTTTCTTTGAAGGATTCCGTTCTTCCGACCTCGACCGATGGGCGGAAGGCCACCTCATCGAAGACCTTCCCTGGAGCGGCATCCATATTCCCGCCCTCGATACCCCGATAGACCTTCGCGGCAAGGGCAAGCAGGAGTTCTATTTCTCGCTTAAATCCATGGCAGAAATCCCTGCGGCCTACAGGGATATTTATGTCCCTATCCTCCCGGAAGATTCTACCGAGCAGGGGCTCCGCGCTCACGCCAATCCGGCCGGAGGTTTTGACCTCGAGTACGTCTATGCCGTTCCGCGGATCTGGCACGACGACGACCGTCAGTACCTCGAACCCATCCCTCCTCAGATTATCCGCGAGTACAGGGACAAGGGATATGTGTTAACCCAAAACCCCGGATGGGAATAAATGAGAAGACTTATGACGACAAGACATATCAGTAAAACGTTAATACTCCTTGTGGCGGCCGTACTCTTGCTTCCGGCCTGTCATGAGAAGATGGACTACGATTATTCCCGCTGGTACGTGGACCCTTACGCTGCCGAAGCCGGAAGACCGGTCTGCGTGATGTCCTTCAACCTGAGGGCCGCCCATATCGATGCGGATGAAAACCGTTGGGACAACCGTCGCCCTGCGGTCAATGCGATGATCAAGGACAGGACGCCGGTTCTTCTCGGCGTCCAGGAGTGCGATTATCTCCAACGGGAGCATATCCTCGCCGATAATCCGGCCTACGGCGCCATCGGCGTCGGCTTCGGAGGCCCGACCGAAGAATGTGAAGAAGATATCATATTCTATATCAAGGATTCCTTGGATGTCATCTCCAGCGGGACATTCTATCTGACAAACACACCTGACATGCCAAGCAAGATGGGCCAGACAAATCACTACCGCGTTTGCACCTGGGCCCTTGTGAGGCTGAAAGCCGATGGCAAGCAGATGTACCATTTCAACACCCACCTCGACACCAACGAGTCAATTCAGGCCCCGGAGATGGCGGTGATCTTCGATAAGATCCAGTCCATCAACACCGCCAATCTCCCCATCTTCCTCACAGCCGACTGGAACTGCGAAGAGAATTCCACCGTTTTCTCCGGTATCAGGGGCGCCGGTTTCAAGAGTGCCCGCCAGGAGGCCGCTGTCGGCGACTCCCACAAGACATTCAATGGTTTTGGAAGATACGGCAACGGGCAAACCCTCGACCACTGCTGGTTCAAAGGTTTCGGAGGAGTCAACCGTTTCACCACGATCCGGGACAAATACGCTGGGGTGCCATACATCTCCGACCATTATCCCATCGAAATAGTCCTTAAATTCTGATGACTATGAGAAAGTTAGCTGCATTGATCATCCTCGTCGCCGCGGCGTTTGCCTGCAAGAAGGGTCCGGCCGTGGAAGTGACGGCTTCGTTTACGACCAACAAGGACGTCTTCCAGGTCGGCGAGGTAATTCTTATCGAAAATACTTCGACCGTGAAGAATGACATCCTGGCTTTCTGCAGGTGGGAATACGGTGACTTGTCCGGGATGACGGAAGCATACGGCCTCGATCTCGAAGGCGTGTCTTTCTCCCAGCCGGGCCTCTACACCATAACCCTCACGGCATATGCCGAGCAGGGTGCCGGCCAGGACAGCTATTCGCGGCAGGTGCTCGTCATAGACGAGAACGATATTCCCTGGGCCGACTTCAGCTGCCCCGCACAGGCGAGGGTAGGGGAGGAAGTGGTCTTCGAAGACCGTTCGGTCGACAATATCGGAGGCATCAAGTCCTGGCGTTGGAACATAGGCGGAATCGATTCGGTCATCGATTCTCCGGTCATAATTTTCGATGCCCCGTCCACAGGCGTCTCCGTGACCCTTACGGTAACGGATGCCTATGGCGCGAGCGATACCGTAACCAAGACAATAGACATAATCGAATAAGCGGATATGAAAAGAATAATTCCATTTTTGATTCTCCTGCTGCCGGTGTTCTCCTGCAACAAGGCTGAGCCGGCTCCCGCCGGGAAGGATATGGCCTTCGTCTCTATCCGTGCCTTCGAAACGAAGTCCCAGATAGGGACCAATACCCGTCTTGCCTGGAGCGAAGGCGACAGGATTTCCATAGTCGGGGATCTTTGCGACACTCCGGCCGAGTTCGTTCTCCGCAGCGGGGCCGGATATTCCTCGGCATCGTTCGAAGGGGTAAAACCGGAAGGCAATATGTTTATGGCATATTCCCCTTCGACCGCAAGGTGTGACGGCGTTACCTGGCGAGGCCTCCTCTCCACCAAGACCCGTCACGCGACTCCGTCCCAGTTCATAGGCGACCTCCCCCTGTGGGGCCGCGGCAAGGACATTACTTCGCTGGAACTGAGCGCTGTCTGCGGCATCCTGCGCGTGGATCTCAAGGGTGGCGGAAAACTTGACCACATTATCCTTGAGGCCGGCAGACCGATTTCCGGCGAGTATCTCGTCAGTTTGGCCGATGGGATCTTCGCCGTCATAAACGGCTCCAACATCATCTGGATGGACGCCCCTCAGACAAGCCTGATGCCGCTGAAAGCGACTCCATTCTACTTTATCCTTCCTCCTGCACAATACGAGGACCTTTCAGTCACCGTCGTTCCTGCCGAAGGTGCAGCGAAGCAATACATCCTCCCGGATGAGATAGAGATCGAGGCCGGGGCATTCACCTGCGTCTCTTTCGAAGAGCTCGAAGAAAATGACTAATAGATACAAAACAATATGAATCGCGTTTGTCAAGCAACACTGCTCGCGCTCACTGCCCTTCTTGCTGCAGTGTCCTGCGAAAAAAAGAATCAGCCGGAGAAACTGGCGGCGCCTTCTCCCGTTCTGGCTACAGCCGGGATCAACAGTGCCACCTTCCTCTGGGAGAATGTCAAAGGTGCCGAATCCTACCTGGCGGTCTTGGATGAAGGTGAGCCGATTCCCGTCAAGGGCATCAGCATTACGGTAGACGGCTTGGAGCCGGCTTCCGAGCACACTCTCAAAATGAAATCTATTGCCCCGGAGGGAAGTTTGGAGTGGCTTGATTCCGATTTCTCCGTTCCGCTTAATTTCTCGACGGCAGGCAAAAAGAAACTTTCTATGCCGGACCTCAGTGCGTCCTGCATACTCCCCAGCGGATTCACGGTTTCCTGGCCTGTCGTGAGGAATGCTGCCAAGTATGTCTACAAGATTGGCGAGGGGGAGGAAATCCAGACCGTCGAGACTGCTTTCACGGTTGACAATCTAATTAACTCAACCCATTACACCGTAAAGGTGAAGGCTGTCCCCTCCGAGGAAATGTCCGAGGTCGCGACGGAGAGCCAGTGGGCCGAACTGGTGGTTACTACGGCAGGACCTGCCGCCCTTGACGCTCCTGTGCTCCGGGCCGAAAGCGTCCTGGGAGTAGAGATTACCATCGCCTGGGATGCAATCCACCATGCGCAGAGCTATGTCTGTACCCTCAACGACGGCGAACCTGTCAGCGTGACGACGAACTTCGTGAAGTTCGAGGGTTTGCAGCCGCTGACGCAGTACACGGTGAAAGTATATTCCAAGCCTGCAGAGGGTGACGTGAATTATTACGACAGCTCCGTTTCGAAAATCTCCGTGACGACGAAGAACGCGCCTTCCGAAGATGACAAGAAAGGAGACCTTCCCGATTTCGAAGAAAAGCCCATTTTCTAAACAGGAACGATTATGAAAAAGTCATTATACATCAGTATGGCCGTTATGGCGGCGCTAATTGCTCCTTCCTGCAATAAGGAGTTTGTGGCCCCTTCGGACGAAAACGGCCTCACTACATTCACTGCTACGACAGCTGATACCAAGACTGAACTTGCCGACGGTCATACCGTCTGGTCGGCGAATGATCAGATAAAGGTTTTATACGGTTCCGAGGGAGCTGGAGTTACTGCTTCCATAAAGACTGGCGAGGGCACTTCGCACGCGACCTACCAAGCCGCAGTGCCTTCCGGCGTGGACTATTACGCCGTCTACCCGGCTTCGGCTGAGGCCTCCCTTTCCGGAAGCACCATCAGCGTGACCATCCCCTCGGTGCAGAATGGGGCATTCGGAGCCGGTCATACTGCCGTAGCTAAAGGAGTCGAAAAGACCTTCTCTTTCGCCAATGTCAACTCTTTCCTGAAAATAACCCTTCCCGAAGCCGGCTACACCCGCATCACGGTAAAGAGCCCTTCCGGGAAAGCCCTGTCCGGGCCGGTGAATGTCGCCTGCGGCGATGACATCGTGATTAGTTCCGGCAGCGGCGTACAGGACCAGGTCGAGATCGCTTCCGGGTCCGGTTTTCCGGCCGGGGATGTGTACATCAGCGTCATTCCCGGAGTGACCCATTCCGGTGGCCTTCTTGTCGAATTCTTCAAAAACGATGGATATGTCGGCGGCTATTTCCTTGACAAGGAGATTACTACTGAAGCTTCCGTCATACACAGTTTCGGGGAATTCGGCGTGACGGGCGAATACTTTGCCAGTGTCGAGGGCTCCGGCAACAAAACCGGTATCAACCCCGGGAATGCGATGGACGTCGCTGCACTCAAAGCCCTCCTGACTATGCCGGAAGATCAGGATAAACTTGTGGCAAAGGCCTCATCCCTTGATGGGACCACCATACATATGTCGGCAGGAACCTATGACTTTCAGGACTCCTTGGGCATAGCCTTCCCCGGCCTTTCTGAAAGGGTAAAGATAAGCATTGTCGGTACCACCGGGACCATTGTCACAGGACTCGACGCCCACAGGCTTCTCAATGTGGGCGCCAATACGGATGTTTCCTTTGCGGAAATCACCTTTGACAAGGGGCTGGGCAATGCTTCCGGCAATTCTCCCATCAGGATCGATGATGACGCGAAGGTGCTTTTCGCAAAGTGCACTTTCCAGAACTGCTCCAACAAGAAGCCTGACGATAGTTACGCTACAGGCGGCTGTATCTACGCGTATGAAGGTACCGAAGTGACTTTCGACGCTTGTGAATTCTCTGGAAACAAGGCCTCTTATGCTGCCACGCTTCTGGTAAAAGGCAAGGCGGTCATAAAGGACAGTTATTTCCATCATAACGATGGAACCTGGCCGGGAAGCGCACTTTACATTGACTATGGTGACGCCGAGGTTGAAGTATCCGGTACCCGGATAGAAGACAACACCGTCACCCCCAATTCCGGTGAGAAACCGGACGGCGGGGCGATTTGTGTCACTCACGGCAAGCTCACGATGACCGAGTGTTCCATCCTCAGGAACAGCATCCCCGGACGCAGGGGCGGAGCAATGCGCGTACATAACAGTGATTCCAAGGCAAAGCTGGTGAACTGTACGGTAAGTGACAACACAGCCGACTGGGGCGGAGCCATCAATATCGCCAACGACGGAGTTGTGGAGATAGTGGGCGGTCTCTATCAGGGCAACAGTTCAAAGGGCGGCGGCTGCATACTGTCGACCCAGGCTTCCGAGCTCATCGTCAAGGACGCTGTCTTCAAAGAGAACTATGTCAAGAGCAACGGCAACTTCGGCGGTGCCATCCGCCACGAAAGCAATGGCTCCCTGACAATTCAGAATACGGTTTTCGAAGGCAACCACATCGATTACAATGGTGAAAACGAGGCCTTCGGCGGTGCCGTGTCCATAGCATATGACCAAAACAAGGCGGAAGTAACGATTGACGGATGCACCTTCAAGAACAATCACACCAAGTCGGGCGGCGGAACCGCGCTTTGCTACCAGTCTTCCGGAAACGGAGCGACTGGCTGGATGAAGGTGACGGACACCGTATTCGAAGGCAACTACAACGAGTACACCGGCAGCAACAATTCCAACTATGCCCGTCATGCCGGTGCAGTCCGACTCGGTCACGATTCGACCGACAGCTTTTTTGACAACTGTTCATTCATCAACAACTCCACCCAGACGGCCGAGTCTGAAATCAAGAGTTGTTATGGTGGCGCGGTCACCTTCTACTCCGATGGCCACAGCTACTTCAACAACTGCCATTTCGAGGGCAACCGTGCGACCCGTGGCGGTGCCATCTCGGTGTGGAGCTGCACTGCGAGCGGCATTTATCTCAACGCTTGTACGTTCAGCGGTAACTGGTGCTCCTACAAGAACGGTACGACCATATATTTCGAAAAGTCCAAGCACTTCGCAATGAACAACTGCAGCATCGCCGATGACAGCTATACCCTCAACGAGAGCGAAGATGCCGCCAGCTGGGTGTATCTTAGCGGAGAGGCAGACAAGGTAATGGAGGAGTGTGTGGTCAGCAATTGCTCGTTCATCGGATCGGCCAGGTCGTCCAGTATGATGACAGCCCTTTCCGGCCAGGAACTCCTGTATATGGGAAATATCAAGAGTGGCAAGAATTATTATCTTGTCAACAATATCATCCTGGCAGGAGACGGTCAGTATTCCTGGAAAATCGGAGAGTCCGGAACAAGTGTCGCTTACGGCTACAATAATGTCTATTCGGCAAGGACCGGCGATTGCCCTTACACGGCATCCGGCGATACCTCCGGCAAGTCCAAGGCCGATCTGGGATCCCTCTCCTGGGACACTGCAGCATTCGCCTGGAAATGGAACGGCAACCTGACCGGTGGCTATACGCCTATCTCTTCTGCTGATTTCGCTGCGGCAATCGGTTCAGGAAGCTCGGTATTCAAGTCCTGGCTGCAGAGTAAAGGTGTTATTAACAAAGACCAGCTCGGCACCGACCGCGGCAGTAGCGATTGGTGGCCAGGCGCATATCAGAAATGATGAATACAATACTTATATCGCTACTAGTGGCCGCCCAGGCGGTGGTCGGAATCAATCCGGCCGCCGTCGTGGGGCCTGTCAAACCGATGAATGCAGGCAATAACGGCCCGATTGATGCCGTAATGGCATCTTATGAAGCTCTTCGTATCCCTTATGCCCGGACCCACGATACCGCTCTCGGGACAGAATACGGCGGGCACTGCATAGATATAAACCAGGTCTTTCCCGACTGGGAAGCCAATGTTAATTCTCCGAAGTCCTACGATTTTACTAATTCCGACGTGGTGCTTCTGGATATGCAGAAGGCCGGGACGAAACCGTTCTACCGGCTCGGACAGAGTATCGAGCACCAGACAAAGAAATATGGCATCTATCCGCCCAAGGACTTCAAGAAGTGGGCGAAAATCTGCGAGCACATAATCCGGCATTATAACGAAGGCTGGGCGAATGGCTACAGGATGGGGATAGAGTACTGGGAAATCTGGAACGAGGCAGACCTTGACCAGCCGGATGACCGCTGGAAGACGGACCCTCGTACCTGGGCTGGTACTATGGCGCAGTTTCACGAACTGTATGCCGTGACGGCGAAACATTTGAAGAAGTGCTTTCCGGACCTGAAGATCGGCGGACCGGCTTTCGCCAATCCAAGGAGATACGGCCCGGAATTCCTCGATTATGTAAAGGAGAAGGGCGCACCCCTGGACTTCTTTTCGCACCATATGTATCATCGCAAACCGGCGCGTATTGTCGAGGATGTGCGTATCATCCGTGAAATGCTCGATTCCAAAGGTTTCGAGAAGACCGAGTCCATTCTCGACGAATGGAATTATAACCGAAGATGGGACGAGCCGGACCGCTACAGCCACAGGGTCAGGCCCACCGTGAAAGCGGCCGCTTTCGTAGCCGCGGTAATGTGTGAGTGCCAAAATGCTCCGGTGGATATGCTGATGTACTATGACTTCCGCCCGAATACCAGCTGGTGCGGCCCCTGGACGCCCACCATCTATGACATCCGTCCGCCATACTGGGCCCTGTATTATTGGGCGGAACTCGCGGAGTATGGTACGCAGATAGAATCAAGCTGCGACACAGGTAATATCTACACCTGCGCCGCCGTTTCCGGGGATGGGACGAAAATCCGTCTCCTGGTAGCGAGGTATCACGAGGACGACAGCCACGATACGCCCCGTGAGATAAAGCTGGACCTGCCGGATGGCTGGCGGGTGACAGGCCTGCGGATAACCGACAGCAAGGGCATGGACCGCAAGGCTGATCCTTCAACGGTATACACCATGGAGTCTAACTCCGTAACACTGATAGAAATAACTAAGGTTTGACGACATGAAAAAGTTTGTTGGAATATTCGTATGCACCGCGTGTGCAGTCGCATTATTATCCTGTGAAAAAGAGGATAAAATTATCGATCCCGGGTACGCAACGGAGACTATCATAGGTGAAAGCGAGCGGACCAAGACTACGATTGACAATGGTGTCACGCTTTGGGCAGAAGGCGATGAGATAAAGGTGATCTGCAGCGACAATTCCGTGAGCAACTTCACGCTCGATGGCGGTGCAGGTACTTCCACCGGCAATTTCAAAGGTCTGATCCCCAAAGGTAAGACGGCTGTCTATGCCGTTTATCCCGCCGCACGCTATTCGTCCGTAGACGGGACGACGGTCAAAGTCAGCATTCCGGCGGAACAGACCGGCGCTTTCGGCGCCGGAAATATCGCCGTAGCCAAAGTCGGTTCCAACCACAGCATGTCGTTCAAAAACGTCAACGGTTTCATCAGTTTCACGATACCTGCGGATATTACCAAGGTCGTCGTCTCGAGCGTCAGCGGAGCCGGTCTTGGCGGAACCCTTTCCGTAGCCTGCTCGGGAGATGTCCCGGTTGCCGGCGCGCTGGAGAATGGCGTATCCAGCATCACGACGACATTCCCCAGTGCAAGCGGCGGCACTTATTATATTTCTGTCGCCCCCGGCATCAACCATTCCAAGGGCCTGCTGCTGACTTATTACAAGGGTGAAGCAGTTTCGGGGACGTATTATCTCAACAGAAATATCACTACCGCTGCCAACACGATTCTCTCGATGGGCACTGTCGAGGCCGAGGGAAATTATTATGTTACGGTGAGCGGCGCCGGCAATAAGAACGGTATGAGCTGGGAAAATGCCTGCAGCGCCGAGCAGATGTGGAAGAAACTCCACCTTTCCGATGCGGCTGGCGCAGAGGCGGTCAACGATGCCAAGCTTGCCGCCATCGACGGCGCAGTCTTCCATCTGGGCGCGGGTATGTACGACTTTGGCGGAACGCCTCTCCTGTCCTTCGACGGGACAGCACCGCTTGCCATCACCTTCAAGGGCGGTTACCCTGCAGCCGGAGGCACGCAGGATCTCTCCGCCGCGGACAACAGGGCCTGCTTCTCAGGCGCCAATGCCCACGCAGCCCTGATACTGAGAAATAAAATCAACGTCACTTTCGAGGGTGTCAACTTCGTAAATGGACTCGTCAGTGATGATGAAGAAGAAATCGAATCCTCCGGGAACACCCCTAAGGTGGCTGCTGCCCTGGATGCCGTCGGCCCGGATGTCAGCATCACGATGAGTTACTGTGACGTGAGTGAGAACGCTCACGCCGCCAACGGCAACAGGGGAGCCGGCATCCGCCTCAATGGTGTGGGCTCTTTCACGGCCGACCATGTAGTATTCTCCGACAATGAGGCTCCGGCGGCCGCGGCACTGAGCATACGCGATACCGATGTGACGCTTGAGAATTGCGGATTCAATAACAATGTGGCCAATGCGAACAACGCCGGTGCGGTTTACATTTCCGGAAGCAGCAACGCCAGCTTTGTCTCCTGCTCTTTCGATGGCAACGCCTCCCTGGTCAAGAATGGCGGAGCCGTCCATCAGAACAGTGCGGCCACCAGCTCATTCACGGATTGCGTATTCACGAACAACTCGGCATTCAACGATGATTGCGAAAGGTCGTCCGGCGAGGGTTATGGCGGCGCTGTCAACATCACTGAAGAAAGCAATTGCACCATTGAAAACTGCTCCTTCTCCGGCAATATGGCCTGGAGGGGCGGTGCCCTTAACATAGTTTCAACCGGGGCTGTCCAGATTACAGGATCTACCTTCTCCGCCAATGGCGGTTCCGCGCTCACTCGCGGCGGTGGTGCAGCTTATGTGCAGAGCAGTGCGACGTTCACCGATTGTATCATCGGCGGCCCTGACGAAGGGGACGGTAACAAGGCTAAGTACGGCGGCGCTATCCATCACGTTTCTTCCGGAGTCCTTGACATCCTGGGCGGTACCTTCCAGAATAATGTGGCGAATAATTGCGGAGGTGCTATCTGTGACGAACGCGGATTGAGGGTCCGTGTCTACGACGATATCCACTGCACCAGTTTCCTTGGCAACAAGGTAACGGCCGACAGCGCTGATGACGGCGGCGGCGCAATATGGGCGGAGACAGGAAGCACCTCCAGCGAAAGGAACGTCAGCGTGAGGAATGCCATATTCAAAGGCAACGAAGCATATAGCGGCGGTGCCGTCTACAGCTATGGCAATAGTACCGGTACATATTTTTATGACTGCAGCTTCGGCGGAAACGAATCCGGCGACCCCAACTATGCCCGAGGCAACAGCGGGGAAGGCGGTGGCGGCACGCTCTATATGGTCAGCAAGACCTACTGCACAATGAGGAACTGTACCATTACAGGCGACCACTCCAGGCGGTTCGGAGGCTCCGTATTTGGAAAGACGACCGGAAACATGATCTTCGAGAACTGCAGTTTCAATGGCTGCTACTCCTCCAGCGGCTGGGGCGGTGCAATCCTCACCAGGAAGGTCGCTATGGGTGAGCTGACCATCAAAGGCGGCTCCTTCATCGGTTGCCATTCCAACTGCGGCGGCGCCATCCTTGCCTCTCACACAGGAAAACTCGCCATCACCGAATGGAACGGTACAGGGACGCTTTTCGAGCGCAACTACGCCGATCACGCCTCTAGTGTCCTGACCGGCGGCGCTATTCAGATCGAGGGTAATTCGAGCGTAAACGAGGGCGCGAGCAACCTGCGGGTCTCCATCTGGAAGGCCAGGTTCATCGACAACTTTTCCGGTAATGGCGGTGCCATCTATTCGGCAAGTAGCGGCAAACCCGACATCTATATCGACCGCTGCTCCTTCGATGGTAATTACATCACCAAAGAATGGGGCGCGGTAATGGCTACGGATGGTTTGAATCGTCTGCATATCAACAACTCCTCCATACGGAATTCCTATACCACCAGTACGGATGCGGGAAGACAAAGCGGCAACAAGCCTTCCTGGATCGCCATTTACGGAAATCCTTCCGCATTCAGCATAAGCAACAGTACCATAATAGGCAATCCGCAGTACAGCAGCGACGGCCTTTCCTTTACTCCGCTGCCCGATGGCAATGGCCTTATCAATTTCGGCGGAAGCACGCCTTTGTATCTCATAAACAACATTATCGTCCCTACCGTGGCCGGTGTTGCTGCCGTGTACGGAGATGCCGGAACGGAGACGGTGGATATGCGTTATAATCAGTACAGCAAAGTGACAAACGTGGCCCTGACCAACAGCGGAGGCAACGTGAGCGGCCGTACTGCTTCCAGTTTCGACGGCCTTTCCTGGGCCGGAGGTTTATGGCAGTGGAGCGGGACCATCGGTGGAAGTGCTCCTTCGATGATCACGGCTTCGGATTTCATCAGCCGTCTGACCGCCATCAACGAGGCCTATGTCAACTGGATAGATACGCCCGACATCCGCTATGACTTCCGCGGCGTGGACCGCGGCAGCGACGGCGCACATTGGTGGCCGGGGGCCTATCAGGCAGGGGAAGGAGCCGAATCTCTGCTCAAAGCTGTCACCTGGAACATCCGTTCTTCGAACATGGGCGACACTGGCGATCACGCCTGGACCGCCCGCCGGGGCGGCATGGCCGCATTCATCAATGACCGCAAACCGCAGATAATCTGTATGCAGGAATGCGAGCCGGACCAGCGCAGCTATCTTGTCAACAACTGTTCGGGATATGCCGCCATCTATGACAATACTTCCCTTAGCTTCTGGCAGCAGATTCAGGGCGCAGAAAGATCGAACGAGGTCATCCTTTATAACATCGGCGAGATATCGGTCCTTAGTTCAGGTACTTTCTGGCTCACTCCGGGAGCCCCGACGACTCCTTCCAAGTCTTCCAGCCAGAACTCCTATCGCAGTTGTACCTGGATGAAATGTACTTATATGGGCCAGAAGATGCTGGTGATGGACGTCCATCTGAGCTACCGGACAAAAAACAACGGCACTCCTGGCTCGGATGAGGTGATAGCTCTCCGCCAGGAGGAGATGGGCGTCATAAAAACCTGGATCAACGGTCACTACAATCCTTCCAATGACGGTTGGTTGCTCTTTATGGGGGATATGAATACTTCTTGTCACGAGCCAATCTTCGACGAGTGGAAAGACGGTACCTATGGCTATTTTTCAAGAGACGAATGCCCCGGCGGCTCCACCGGCCGCACCTATAACGACTGGGACTGGGAGAACGGAAGTGTCGCTACCATAGATTTCCAGTTCTTCAAGGGTTTCCCGTCCGTGAAATCTTACACGATACCTACGGCCACTTACTCGGAAGTGGAGTACCTTTCGGACCATTGGCCGGTTGTGGCGGAGTACAGGATGCAGTAATTGTTGACATTTCAAACTGAAGTCCCCAAAAATTGCTATCTTTGTAGCTATGAGAAAAGTCTTGATTCTTTTAGCTACTCTCGTGCTGGCAGCAGCCTGCTCAACCAAGGCTCCGGATATTGAGAAAAAGATTGACGAACTTCTTCCGCAACTCACACTGGAAGAAAAGATAGCGATGGTGCACGCCCAGAGCAAATTCAGCTCTCCCGGCGTGCCGCGTCTGGGGATTCCTGAAATATGGTGCACCGACGGCCCTCACGGCATACGCCCTGAGGTTGCCTGGGATCAATGGAAACAGGCCGGCTGGACAAATGACTCCTGCACGGCCTATCCTGCGCTTACCTGCCTCTCCGCAACCTGGGATACCGAACTCTCCCGCCTCTATGGCGAGAGCATAGGCGAAGAGGCCCTCTACCGCAACAAGACCGTACTCCTCGGCCCTGGCGTAAACATCTACCGCCATCCCTTCGGAGGCCGTAACTTCGAGTATATGGGCGAGGATCCTTATCTTTCCTCAAAGATGGTCGTTCCCTATGTGCAGGGCGTACAGAGCAACGATGTCGCCGTGTGCGTGAAGCACTTCGCGCTGAACAACGACGAGATCCACCGCCACACCGTGAACGTGAACCTGGACGACCGCACCCTCTACGAAATCTACCTGCCCGCCTTCAAGGCAGCGGTGCAGGAGGGTGGCGCCTGGACCGTGATGGGTGCATACAACCTCTACAATAACCAGCACCTCTGCCACAACGAGCGCATCCTTATGGACATACTCAAGGGTGAGTGGGGCTTCGACGGCGTCGTTATCAGCGACTGGGGCGGATGCCACGATACCGACGAGGCGGTCCGTTACGGGCTTGACCTCGAATACGGCACCTGGACCGACGGTCTTACCATGGGCGCCACCAATGCATACGACAACTATTTCCTGGCCAAGCCCTACCTCGACGGCATCAAGTCCGGCAAGTACGGCACCGAGGAACTCGACGACAAAGTGCGCCGTCTGCTCCGCCTGCAGTTCCGCACCAATCTTGCCGAGGGCCGGGGCCACGGCAGGTTCGTCTGCCCCGACCACAGCGCCGCCGCGAGGAAGATAGCCGCCGGTGGAATAGTGCTCCTGAAGAATGATTCCAACGTCCTTCCCATCAAGGGTGCCCGCAAGATACTTGTGGTCGGCGAGAATGCCGTCAAGATGCTTACCGTCGGAGGTGGTTCATCTTCGCTCAAGGCGAAGTATGAGATTTCCCCGCTGGATGGCATCAAGGCCCGTTTCGCCGATGCCGAGGTTGTATTCGAGCGCGGTTATTCCAGCGGCCCCGCCCGTGAACAGGACGGTGTTTCCGCAAAGTTCGACCTCAGTGAGGACAGGACCCCTGCCCGTATGGTGGCCGATGCGGTTGCCGCTTCGCAGGATGCCGACTATATCATCGTGGTGGGCGGACTCAACAAGAACAAGAATCAGGACTGCGAAGGTGCCGACCGTACCGAGTACGGCCTTCCATATGGCCAGGACGAGCTGATTGAGGCCCTGGCTGCAACCGGCAAGAAGCTGGTTTACGTCAACATCTCCGGAAACGCCGTTGCAATGCCCTGGATCGACAAGGTTCCTGCCGTCGTGCAGGCCTGGTTCCTCGGCAGCGAGGCTGGCTCCGCCATCGCCGACGTGCTCAGCGGGGACGTGAATCCTTCCGGCAAACTTCCTTTCACCTTCCCCGTGGAAATGTCCGACGGTCCCATATTCAACGAGGAGCAGTATCCCGGCATACAGCGCGAAGGTGAGAATATCATCGACGAATACTACAGCGAGGGTGTCTTCGTGGGCTATCGCTGGTACGATACCAAGAACGTCAAGCCTTTGTTCGCTTTCGGGCACGGCCTGAGCTATACCAGCTTCGAATATGGGGAGGCTTCCGTCAAGGGCCGCAAGCTCAGCGTCAGCGTAAAGAACAGCGGCAAAGTGGCGGGTGCCGAGGTCGTGCAGCTCTACATCAGCGACACCGAGGCCAGCGTCGCGCGCCCTGCCAAAGAGCTCAAGGGATTCAAGAAAGTGTTCCTGCAGCCTGGAGAGTCCGCCAAACTTACATTCGACATTACGGACGAGGCCCTGAGCTTCTTCGATGCCGACGCCCACAAGTGGGTGCTGGAGCCCGGCGAGTTCGTCGCCCACGTGGGTTCAGCCTCCGACGATATCCGTACTTCCGTGAAGTTTAACGTCAAATAACATATGAAAGAAGATCTTCAAATTTTCGACCTG
>JAEEGK010001405.1_pt1 | contig 60425 bp, 52 predicted proteins | sample 8958771 | NCBI WGS metagenome assembly JAEEGK01 (sample SAMN16246547, study PRJNA631951) | gut metagenome | biome: gut microbiome; feature: rumen; material: SC-attached | host: Bos | place: Iran: Karaj | collected 2018-10 | reverse complement strand
CCCAACGCCATCTACCGCCAGCTCGGCAGCTATTCCATAGGCGGCTTTGCCGACACCCGCGTGAGCGTGCCGCCGCTGAGCGGCATAAAGGCCCTCGGCGCCGAGCTCGGCTTCGAGATAAGCTACGCCAAGGGCTGGCATATAACCGACAGGCCCATGGGCGCTCTGCCCGGCAGCGAGGTGCTGCTCAGAGAGGCCCGGGAGGCCGGCAAGGAGCTGTCCGAGTACCTTGACGACCGTCTGCCCGAGGAGATCAAGGAAGAGCACCGTCAGCAGGCCGAGATGCAGGCGCGCTTTGCGGAAATGGATTTTGCTCCGCCGAAAGCAAGGCATCCCGTCGACGATCCCGACCTCGGCCGCGGCGAAGAAGAGCTGTTCGAGGAGGCCTGCCGCCTCGCCGCGGAGGCCGACGCCGTCGTGGTCATCGCGGGCACCGATCCCAGCGTGACCAGCGAGGGCCGCGACCGCGCCACTCTCGCCCTGCCCTACGATCAGGACGAAAAGCTCTGCCGCCTCGCGGATATCAATCCCAACGTCACCGCGGTGCTGGTAAGCGTAGGCCCCGTGACGGGCCGCTTCATAAGCAGGCTGCCCGCCATAGTATACGCGGCGTACGCCGGCGAGAGCCAGGGCAGCGCCATAGCCTCGGTGCTCTTCGGCAGGGTAAATCCCGGCGGGAGAACGAGCGAGACCTGGTATAACGACGACGGCGAGCTGCCGCATATCAGCGAATACGGCCTGAGAGTGCACGATACCGCCACTCAGATGGGCCGCACCTACCTTTACTGGCTCGGCAAGCCCGCCTTCCCCTTCGGACGCGGTCTTTCCTACACTGAGTTCGAATACTCCGATTTCGCTCTGAGCAGGACCGACTGCGACGCCAACGATACCGTCACGGTATCCGCGACGGTGACGAACGTCGGCAAAATGGCGGGCTATGAGGTAGTGCAGCTGTATTCCCGGAAAATAAACTGCTATGACAACAAGCCCTACAAGCAGCTTTCCGCCTTCAGGAAGATATGGCTGGAGAGCGGCGAAAGCCGCCGCGTCGAGCTCACGCTGCCGCTGAGCGAGCTCCGGTTCTGGAATTATCCCCGGGACCGCTACGTCGTGGAAGAGGGCGACTGGAGGCTGTGGCTGGGCCGCAGCAGCGACGAGGACGATATGATCGTCTCCGGCGAGATACACGTTTCCGGCGACTGGAACGCTCCTCTCTCGGCGGTCGTCCTGCGCTGTGACAAGCGCGTCCTCTCCGCGGGCGACAGCGCGCCGCTCAGCCTCAGCGCGACTCTTGAAGACGCCCGGCATCTCGACTGCGCCTGTCTGCCCTTCGAGCTGTCCTCCTCCGACACGGACGTGGCCGAGATAATCAACGGCGTGGTCAAGGCCAAAGCCCCCGGCCTGAGCCTCATCACCGCTTCCCTCACCCTCGGCGGGATAACGAAAACGTCTCAGCTGCCGATAAAGGTCATTTGAATCAGCTTACCGAATTATAAAAATCCCCCCTTAAGACAAGCTTCCGCTGTTTGTCTTAAGGGGGGATACATTTGCTCGGGCGATCCCGCCGCTCGATCAAAAATCCGCTGTGTTTGAAAGCCTATTACTCCGATCGTCCCGGATCATCATAAAAAATCGTTTTCCCAAATTCCCGTTCTGCAAAAGCCGCGGGATCTTCAATTTCTCTGCTGCCGAATATCCGATTCTCTTCTATCGCATCAATTGCCTTTTCATAATAATCGGGAGAGCTGTTTCCTGCGTCTATGATGCTAATATTCTCTTCTGTTTTCTGCTCAGTTATCACATTTGATTGTACTTTTTCTGAGTTATAATATGCATTCCGTTCTTCCTCATACAAAGCATTCTGCACCTTAGTGTTTTTTTCTCCCTGATCTTTAATAATTGCGGGGGAAGTCGAAAAGCCGACCGATATTGCAACTATCATTAAAACTGCCGCAACAATTGCGGATATCGGGTATTTTTTCATTTTCATAATAGCTTTTATCCTTTCTTCTGCCGCATTATGACTGAAATAGTTTACAAGCGGAAACAGCGCCTTTTTTTCCTCAAATTCAATAAGTGCAAGTGCATAAGAGGATTTCATATCAATTCCGAATTTCTTCACTACTTTTTCATCACAGCGCAATTCAATATCTCGATTTGCGATTTTATACATTAGCCATACGAAGGGATTAAACCAGTGCAAGCATACCAACACGGTCAAACAGAGCTTGAAAACCAAGTCAAAATGATCAATGTGCGTCAACTCATGGGCAAGAATATAATCTAATTCTTTTTTGTCGGTCAAGCAGATTTGTTTAGGAAGAATAATAACAGGGCGAAAAATACCGCATGTCATCGGAATTGTATTTTTTTCGGAAAGCCGGATTTGAACTGTTTTTTTACGACGATGTACTTTAACCCACTGCGGCAAATATTCTGTCCCAAACGGCTCTGATTTCATTATAGCTCCGCGTGCTCTGAAATAGCCAATTATAAAATACGCTGCAAAAAAGCATATTCCGATAAGCCATATCAACCTCAGTGCAGAAAAGTCCCTGTGCAATGAAGACTCTCCGCCTGCAACCGCTTGTGCAAAATATTCTGTGCCCGAACGAATCGAAGCAATTCCCGTTTTAAACCCAAACAGTTTTCCCATCAGAGCATAGATATTTAAACTTGATTTAATTTGTACAGGAATACTCAAACGAAGCGCGGCGATCCCCCATAAAGCGACAAACGTTGATTTTGGCAGTCTGTACAGTGCCGCTGCCCTTATAACAGTTATAACGATTACCAAAATCGCCGCATAAAAACTGACAAGCAAAAAATCCATTGTTTGTTACTCCAGGTCACGAACGATCTGTTTAAGCCGTTCGATATCCTTTTTCGTCAGTTTCTTTCTGCTGAGAAGGGAGGCAAAAAGCAGTTCGGTCGAGCCGTCAAACAGCTTGTCGATAAGCTCATCCGTCTCGCTGTCCTGAACAAGCTCTTTCGGTAATAACGCATGACAAAGAAAATCCGGCTCTCTGCGCTCAACAGCCCCTTTCGCTATACAACGTTTTATTACGGTATATGTCGTATTGATATTCCATCCCGTCTTTTGTCCGAGTATTTCGGAAATTCTCTTTGCGGTGGTATCCCCGTTATCCCACAATACGTTCATGACTTTCAATTCGGAATTCACCAATTTTATACTCATATGCGCATCTCCATACTACACTTGTCGTATCCGGTTTCATACTACATCAGTAGTGCGTCAAAGTCAAGTGTTTTTTTTACAAAAATCGGAGCCGGATCAGTTGATCCGAGCTCCGATTTCGGTATGCTGCGTTTTTTCCCGTCGATCTATCTCAGTATATCCTGTAATTGCCGCTGAGCGCCAGCAGGGTGAAGAAATACAGGCAGTTGTCGTAATAGCGTCGCTTATCGGTACGCATGGGCATTTCAAAGAAGTTTTTTACGGCCTCAAGGCGGTATTTCCCCGACGCAGCAAGAGAAGCGCAGGCCCAGGAGGCCTTCATGCCCACGGGATGCATGACGCTCTCCGCCTCGAAAATGCGCCCGTCCGGGAACATGACGTGCCCGGAGGGCTCGGGATTTTCATAAACGTACTTCTGCAGGGTATCGGCGAAGTCCGTCTGCCACGGGTCCTTTCCGAACCAGACGTGATCGAGGGCTATATTGATCGCCACGCGGTAGGCGTCGCTGTAATAGCAGCTGCCGATATTGGCCCAGGGGTTGCTTTTCTGAGACTCCGGCACCGGAAGAGGATGCCCGTCGAAGCCGGTCATGTTCGGGGCGAGGGAGGTGCGCCAGGAGCAGGCCACATGCAGATACCTCCTGCTGTTCGCGGCGGCCTCCTTCCAGAACTCTCTGTCCTCCTCGTCCGCCCACAGGGCGAACAGCTCATAGAAATGGGGCAGATGATACGACGGATCGGTAAAGGGCGTTTCCGGCACGAACTTTATAAGCTTCGTTTCGCCGTCCCACATCGGCCCGCCGACGATCCTGCCGCCCTCGCCGCTTTCCGCCTTGTTGTGTATGCAGGCGTGAAGTATCTTCCTTGCCTGACGGCTGTAATCGAGGGGGCTTTCCCCGTCGCCCCAGCGGTGAGAGGCGAAAAACAGCGCCATGGCGTAGTACTCCTCTCCGTCGGGAGCCGGCCCCTCCGCCCTGCGGCTGCCGTCGAGATTGCAGCTCCAGGCGAAATAGTCCTTATAGGGGCCGTCGTCATGGTGCATATACTTCAGGCTCCAGCGCCACACCTTGTCGAAAAGCTCCTTGTCGTCCATCTGCACGGCCATCATCATGGCGTAGGACATACCCTCGGTCCGGGCGTCGTCATTGCCGGTATCGGTAAAGTAGCCCGTATCCGCGTCTGTCTCTCCGTAAAAACGGTTTTCGCCGCGCGTGATCTCATACCAGGCCTCTTTTACCCGCTTTTCGACGCGCTCCGCGTCGATGCCCGCCTCGGTGAACAGGTTGGGATATACTCTTTTTTCCATACCGCACTATCCTTTCCGCACACGCTTTCCGCTGTCATAATGATGATATACGATTCAACACGCCTTTGTCAACCGCATTGAATTCACGATTTGTTTACAGGCAGTTAAACAATATTGCATTTTCATGGTATACTATTACCGCAGTTGAACGAAAGGGGTGTATATGATGAAAAGGAAGGTATTGACGCCGCTGCTCATATGCTGCGCCGTGCTGTTCGGACTGATCGCGGGCATTGGCGCCGCGGGGCTTGTCCGTCCGGACGGCTCCGGCTCTCCCGGTATTTTCGCCTCCTCGACCGCACGCGGCGAAGCCGTGGCCTTCAACCTCGCGGCTCCCGGGGGCTCTTATATGGCTCCCGAGGATATATATGACCTTGCCTGCAGGCAGACGGTAAGCGTGGCCTGCGAGGTCAACTCGGTCAACGCTTTCGGTCAGCTTGCCTCCTCCGCCGTGACCGGCAGCGGATTTATCATCACCGGCGACGGATATATACTTACCAACTTCCACGTGGTCGAGGCCGCGTATCACGCCGGCCGGACCGTTTCGGTAACGCTCTACGGCGGCGAGGTGTTCGACGCGGAGATAGTCGGCTGCGAAGAGGACAACGACGTCGCCGTGCTGAAGATAAAAAAGAACGGCCTCAGCAGCGTCTGCATAGGCGACAGCGAGAGCCTGACCGTCGGCGAAAACGTTTACGCCGTGGGCCATCCTCTCGGGGAGCTGGCCTATACCATGACCGCCGGCATCGTAAGCGCCCTTGACCGCAGCATAAACGTCGAGTCCGGCAAAAGCGTGCATATGTTCCAGGTGGACGCCGCCATAAACAGCGGCAGCTACGGCGGGCCGATATACAACAGCCGCGGCGAGGTCATAGGCATGGCCACCACCAAATACGGCAGCACGGGCATAGAGGGCCTCGGCTTTGCCATCCCCATTTCCGACGCCGCGGGCTTTGCCTCGCAGATAATCAAATACGGCTACGTCCCCGGCAAGCCCGATATGGGCATAACCGTATCCGAGCTTTCGGCGCGCGCCGCCGCCTACTACGGCGTTACCGGCGGAGTATACGTCAGCTCCGCGGATGAGGCGGGCTGCGCGGCAAAGGCGGGGATAGAGAGAGGCGATATCATCGTCGCCATTGACGGCGCCGACGTCGACGACGGTCTGTCCTATACCGACGCGCTCAGGAGCCACGCCGCGGGCGATACCGTCATCGTCGACGTGTCCCGCGGCGGAGAAAAGCTCAGCTTCACCGTAACGCTGGACGAATACAGGCCGCTTTCCTCCGCCGAGCGCGCAAAGCAGGCCGAGCAACAGCAGCAGGAGCTGCAGGACCGCTCGGTATGGGACTATGATTACGACAGCGACGGCGGATTTTTCTCCTGGTTCGAAAGCCTGTTCCCCTCCTGGATGAGATAAAGCTCTCCCGGATACGCCCTTTTGGAAATCATACGGCGCCGCCTCATTTCAGCCTTTCGGCTGTTTTGAGGCGGCGCCGTTTATCGTCTGCTGTCTTACTCTCCGTAGCGGTCCGCAAGGAACAGATAGCACGAGGTAGTCCAGCTGGACCAGTAAGACGTCTTTTCGTCTCCCAGCACGGCTCTGTCCTCGCCCTTGCCGGTTATGGCGCTGTTCATGTGATAATACCCGTTCTCCTTCATCATGGAGAGGTACTCCTTCGCCACGCGCACGGACAGATCCCTGCGTCCGCAGGCCTCGAAGGCCAGGCAGAAGATGAACTGTGCGGGGGTCACCACGCTGCCCTGGCACCAGCCGCCGCAGTAGAATTTGCTCTTAAGGCTCTCGGAGGCGAGGCCGAAGGGGGTCTCGAACGTGCCGGGAGCGAATATGTATTCTATCGACTTGTCGATTATCTCCTGAGGCAAACGCTTGCCGAGTATGAGCGCCGCGAACAGGGGCAGGCTCTCGGTATTCGATTTTTCGCCCGTCTCGGCGTTGAAGGCTATCCAGCGCTCTCCGGTCCAGAATTTCTCCACTATCTTGTCGACGGTGGCTTTGGAGCGTTCGAGCCACTTTTCGGCTCCCGGCTCTCCCAGCTCTTTTCCGAGCTTGCCCAGCGCCTCCATCTGCAGGGCCAGGTATGCGTTCATGTCCGGGCTTGCAAGGGGGAAGCCCACGTAGAAATACGGCGCGTCCTCCCAGCCGGTCTCGACGGCGCCCTTGTTCTCCCACAGGCCGTCCTTGTCGAAATCGCGGCATTTGAAGAAGAATTCCGTCCACGCGGACATGCGCTCGTAGCATCTTTTCTTTTCCTCGGTGCTTATGCAGCTCAGATCGCGGTTTTCCATGAGCCACAGCAGGGCTATGCCCTGGAAGGGCGGCTTCATCGCTATTCTGACGGGCTTTTCGTCGTCGTAAATATCCGCTATCCTGCCGTTCGCGTCCTGATAGTCGAAGCAGGACATGAGTATATCCCACGCGAGAGTGACGTCTCTCGAAAGGAATATGGCCTGCATTCCCTGCTGCCAGCCGGAAATGTGCTCGAAAATGCCTCTGAGCATCTTCACGACCGTATGCTTGATTATCGTCTCCCCGTCGGGGTCGCACATGAGGCCCCAGGTGGTCCAGGCGGCCTGCAGGCGGTTTTCCTCCCAGGGCTCGGGCAGCTTCGGGCACACCGCCTCGGCGAAGGAGTCGAACTCGGCCTTTACGGCGGCTACGCACTGCTCGTAGGAGGGATAGTCCTCAAGGGGTCTGTGGATCGGGTCTATGAGGTATTCCTCAAATACCATGTCGATCTCGCCGGCCGCGTCGGGCTCCAGCTCAAAGCCGCCCTTTCTGCTCAGCTTGCCCTTGAAGGGGACGAGCAGCATGTCGGACTTGCCGAAATCGGCCAGCCACGTGCCGTCCATCATGTTCTGAGCGCCGCCGCCCGCGCAGGTTATGCGCAGGGTCAGCCCGTCGGTACCCTTGCAGCGGACGAGCTTGCGCTCGCCTATGCAGAAGCGCACGCTGCCGTACTCGCTGTCAAGGATCACCTCATAAGGCGTGGACGAAACGACCGCGGGCAGCTTTCTGCCGTCCTTGACCAGGTCCATCTTCATCTGACGGAGCGTGGTGTTCAGAGAGCCGCCGCCGCGGGTATTGCCCAGCCACAGATCCGCCTTGCCGAATTCCTCGCTGCCGCCGTTGGCCATAAAGAAGGCCATGAACGAGCCTCTGCGGGAAAACGGCGCAAGAGTGAGTCTGACAAAATTTTCAGCTTTTTTCATACCGTCTCTCCTTATACGTAGATTTGTTTCTTTTGCGGTCATTGTAACATACTTTCGACGGTTTGAAAAGCCGTTTATGTGCATAATGACGGTCCGGACAAATTTCTCCGAAACAGAGGGTCGGGCGGGCCGTATCCTCCCCCTAACGCAAGGCGGCGGCAGAGATCGTTATCTCCGCCGCCGCGAATTATTCGTTTTTCCGGACGCCCTGCTCTCATGAGCACAGCGCGATGAATTCCTCCGTCTCCCTTTTGAAGCCCTCAAGGCTCATGCGCCAGAAATCCGGGTCGGTAAGCTCCGTCCCGGCCACTCTGCCCGCGTCCTCCACGCTCATTACCGCGGTAGCCCTGAGGAATTTCTTATACAGCGGCACGAAGGCCGCTCCGTCCTTTTCGTATTTCTCGTACAGCCCGTTGGCGAGCAGGCCGCCGAAGGCGTACGGGAAGTTGTAAAAGCTGAGCTCGCCGCTGTAATAATGGCTCTTGCACAGCCACATATAGGGATGCATGAAGTTTTCGTCGAGGCCGTCGCCGTAGGCCTTCTTCTGGCAGTCGAGCATTATCGAGCACAGCCTGTCGGGGAACATGAATTCCTCGTCCCTGCTTTCGAACACCGCCGTCTCGAAAAGATAGCGCGAGTATATGTCGCATATCACCTGGCAGGCGTCCATGAGGCGGCTCTCGATAAGAGCGCGGCGCTTTACCGGGTCCTTCTCCTCCTTGATGACGGTCTTCATTATCAGCGTTTCGTTGAAGGTGGAGGCCGTTTCCGCCACGGGCATGGAATAGTCCGTGTTCATGATGCGGTTTCCGTAAAGATTATGGTTGTGGAAGGCGTGGCCGAGCTCGTGGGCAAGCGTGACCACGTCGCTGAGGCTGCCGTCGAAATTGGTGAGTATCCTGCTCTGCTTTACGGTATATATACCGCTGCAGAAGGCGCCGCCGGCCTTGCCGGGGCGAGGATAGAAGTCTATCCACTCCTCGTCAAAGGCGCGATGCACCATCGCGGAAAGCTCGCCGTCGAAGCCGGCGAACCGCTCGGTCAGAAAATCCCCCGCCTCCGCGGCGGTAAAGCTCCTGTCGCTGCCGCCGAGGGGCGCGAACAGATCGTACCAGGGCAGACCGCCCTCATGGCCCAGAAGCCGTGCCTTCGCGCGCATATATCCGTGAAATACGGGCAGATATCCGTCTATCGCCTCCATCAGCGCGTCCAGCGTCCGCTTTTCCATGCGGGCGTTGTGCAGCGCCTCGTCCAGAGGCGAAGCGTAGCCCTTGAGGCGGCAGCGGTTGAGCACCTCGAGCTTGATGCTGTTGAGGGAAAACGCCACGGCGTCCTTTATTTTTTCGTAGCACTTCAGCTCGGCCTCATAGGCGCTTTTTCTTACCTCGGGGTCCGGGTCGTAAGCTTTGTTGCGTATGTCGGACAGGTTAGTTTTCTCCCCGCCGAAGTCGACCTCGACCGTGCTGGTAAGATACTGCTGCATGTCTCCCCAGGCGGCGGAGCCGGAAATGGAGTATTTCGAAATGATCTCCTCCGCCCCGGGATCGAGCATATATCTGTCGTCCTCGCGGATGTTTTTCAGCAGATAGGAATACTCCTCCAAAAGCGGGTCGGAGGCGATGACGGTCTCGAGAGAGTCAAGCGAGGCGATGTATCTGCGCAGCTTCGCGTCCGGAGCCGCGAGAGAGCTGTTTTTCGCCATGAGCCTTCCCATCACGGACACGCTCTCGGCGTCCGAGGTATCGGCAGCCTGACGCAGGCCCGCGTAGCTGCCGAGATTTATGTTCAGCGCCTCTATCTCCTCGGAAAGCAGGATAAAGGAACGCACGATCTCCCTCGGCTCTCCCTCCGGCCGCTCAGCGAGATCGGCAAAGCGGGCGCACAGCTCGTCGAGCTTCGCCATGTCCTCGGCGAAGCGGGGATCGTCGTAACCCGAGTACAGCTCTTTGAGCGACCATTCTCCGTTCATGGGTCCAACTCCTTTTTTCGCGTGATCAGTTATCGTAGATGGGATACTGTTTGCACAGCGCGTCGACCCTCGCGACTATTTCCTTGCGCTTTGCCTCATAGTCGAAGGTGGCCATGGTGATGAGCTCGCCGACCTCCTTCATTTCCTTCTCCCTGAAGCCGCGCGTGGTGACCGCGGGAGAGCCGAGACGTATGCCGGAGGTCTCGTCGGCGCTTCTCGGATCGGCGGGCACCTTGTTTTTGTTGGCGGTTATCCTTACGCCGTCCAGCCTTACCTCCAGCTCCTTGCCGCTCACGTCCAGCTTTTTCAGATCCATGAGCATAAGGTGATTGTCCGTGCCGCCCGATACCAGCTCTATGCCGTTGTCGAGCAGGGTCTGCGCCAGCGCGCGGGCGTTCTTGATTATCTGCTGCTGATACGATCTGAAATTCGGTCTGAGCGCCTCGCCGAGGGCCACGGCCTTCGCGGCGATGATATGCATGAGCGGGCCGCCCTGGGTGCCGGGGAAGATCGCGGAATTGATCTTTTTGGCGATCTTCTCGTCGTTGCAGAGTATTATGCCGCCGCGGGGGCCGCGCATGGTCTTATGAGTGGTGGTGGTGACCACGTCGGCATAAGGCAGGGGGCTGGGATGCTCGCCCGCCGCGACCAGGCCGGCTATATGCGCTATATCCACCATCAGGTACGAGCCTGCCTCCTTGGCTATCTCCCCGAAGGTCTTGAAATCTATTATGCGGGGATAGGCCGAGGCTCCGGCGACTATCATCTTGGGCCTGTGCTTGAGCGCCAGCTCGCGCACCTGATCGTAATCTATCCTGCCGGTCTGCGGATCCACGCCGTAGGAAACGATATTGTAATTCTTGCCCGAGAAGTTGGCGGGGCTGCCGTGGGTAAGGTGGCCGCCGTTGGCAAGGTCCATGCCCATTACGGTGTCGCCGGGCTTGCACAGGGCGAGGTATACCGCGTGGTTGGCCTGGGAGCCGCTGTGCGCCTGGACGTTGGCGTAATGCGCGTCGAATATCATCTTGGCGCGCTCTATGCAGATATTCTCCGCCATGTCCACGTACTCGCAGCCGCCGTAAAATCTGTGTCCGGGATAACCCTCGGCGTATTTATTGGTCAAAACCGAGCCCATCACCGCCATGACCTCTTCGCTGACAAGGTTTTCGGAGGCTATGAGCTCAATGTTGTTTCTCTGCCTGTGATACTCCAGCTCCATTACCCGGGCTACCTCGGGATCGTAATCGCTGATGAATTTCATGCTTTCCCTGATCATGATCTTTCTCCTTATATATGATTTGGCCTGTCGTCAAACAGTGAAAAATTCGAACACCGTGCGGCTTGAGAACACCTCTCCCGCCTTCAGGAGCGCGGAGGGGAAATCGGGTCTGTTCGGCGCGTCGGGATAAAACTGAGTTTCCAGGCAGAAGGCGCTTCCGCGGCCGTAGCGGCTGCCGTTCTTGCCTTCCGTGCCGCCGAGCCACACCGCGCTGTAAAGCTGCACCGCGGGCATGTCCGTATACATCCTCATCCCCCGTCCCGAAAGGGGGTCGTAAGCCTCCGCCTTTACCCCGTCTCCGGGCCGCAGCACGAAGCAGTTGTCGTAAATCGGTTCCCTTATAGGCCGTCTTGCGCGGAAGTCGTACTCGCTGCCCTCCACGCTCCTCGGCTCTCCCTGCGGTATCAGTCCCGGCCCTGTGGGAAGATATTCGTCCGAGGCGAGATAAAGCTCCGTCGTCTCCACGGTGCCGCCGCAGGCCAGGTTGAAATAGCTGTGGTTGGTAAGGTTTATCACCGTGTCGGCGTCGCTGACGGCGGTATAATCGAGCGTCAGCCTGTTCGAGTCGTCGAGGGTCACGTCGAGGTCGACCTTAAGCGTGCCCGGGAAGCCCTGATCGCCGTCGGGGCTGACAAGGCTCATGCGGACGCCCTTTTCGGTCATGCTCCCGGTCCATTTCCTCTTATGGAAGCCCTCTCCCCCGTGCAGGCAGTTGTTTCCCTCGTTTCGGGGAAGGGTATAGGTGACGCCGTTCAGCTCGAAGGACGCGTTCGCTATCCTGTTCGCGTAGCGGCCTATCGTGGCGCCCATGCAGGCGCGGTCGTTCCTGTATCCCGCCTCGCCGTCGTAGCCGAGAACTATATCTCCCGGCTCGCCGTTCCTGTCGGGAACGATCAGCGAGCGCAGCACCGCGCCGTATTCCAGCATTTCCAGCGAAAGCCCGTTTTTGTTTTTCAGGGAAAACATGTCGGCATATCCTTTCTCCCGCGCCTGCGGGCTCATTTCAGCACGAACGTCTCTATCGCGCGCGCGACGCCGTCCTCCTCGTTCGACGCCGTGATATGATCCGCCGCGGCCTTTACCTCCTCCTCGGCGTTTGCCATCGCCACGCCGAGGCCCGCCCAGCGCAGCATATCGGTATCGTTGTAACTGTCGCCGAGAGCCATGACCTCCTCGCGCCTCACGTTCAGATATTCCGCCGCCTTTTTAAGTCCCTCGGCCTTGGATACTCTCGCGTCTATGAATTCGAGATAGCCGGGCTCGGATATGACGCAGCATACTCCCCCGAGGCAAAACTCCTTCTGACTGCGCTCGATGATCCCGGGCTCGTCCAGCCACATCGCCTTTGTCACGCCCTCGGCGGCAAGAGCGGCGGGATCGGTTATCGGCCTGCCCTCCGCGTTGTAGATCCTGCGGTATTTTTCGGTCCTTTCGTTCTTTCCGGACAAATACAGTACGCCGCGGGACCATACTATCACCGAAGCGCCGAGGCTCATTCCGCTCCGGATGATCTCCTCCGCCGCGGACGCCTCCAGCCCCTGTCTGTAAAGCACTTCCCCCGTGTCCGGTATCAGCACCTCGGCTCCGTTATAGGTCACTATCGGCGTGCCCGGCTTTACCAGGTACAGGTATTTCCCCAGGCCCTGTACGGTACGGCCGGTGGAAAGCGTGAATATCACGCCGAGCTCCCGGGCTTTTTTTACGGCGGCCTCCGTCGCCGGGCTTATCCTTTTTTCCGAGTCCACCAGCGTGCCGTCGACGTCGGCGGCTATCAGTCTTATCTTCATTTCTCCGCGCTCCCGCCGTCCTTTTTCGCGTCGTAGTCCTTCAGCTGTATCATTATCACGGCCGCGAACATCAGCACACAGCCCGTCAGCTCCCGGGCAGACATGCGCTGCTTCAGCACCAGCCAGCCCGACAGCACCGATACGACCGCCTCAAGGCTCATTATGAGCGACGCCGCCGTCGGCGGCACCCGCTTCTGAGCCACTATCTGCAGGGTGTACGCCACGCCGCAGGAAAGCACGCCCGCATACAGCAGCGGCAGCCACGCCCCCGCGATATTCCCCGCGGAGGGCCGTTCGAATATCAGTGCGAGCGCGCAGGCGAGCACGCCGGTAATGATAAACTGTATAAACGATACCTTTACCGCGTCGACCGAGCGGGACATGGCGTCCACGCACACGATATGCATCGCGTAAAGCACGGCGCTGGCGAAAACGAACACGTCGCCCTTGCCGATATTGAGCTCTCCCGACCTCATGCACAGCAGGTACAGCCCCACAAGGGCCGTCGCCACGGCTATCCAGGTCATGGGCCCCGTGCGTTTTTTCATGAATACGCCTATGATGGGCACCAGCACGATATAAAACGAGGTTATGAAGCCCGCTTTGCCCACGGTGGTGTACTGTATGCCTATCTGCTGCAGGTCGGTCGCCGCGAACATGATAAGTCCGCATATCGCTCCGGCCTTCAGCGTCTGTTTATTATCGGCCGAGCCGTCGCGGAATATAAGCATCACCGGCAGCAGCGCCAGCGCGCCTATCGCGCTTCTCACCCCGTTGAAGGTCAGCGGGCCGACGTGATCCATGCCCACGCTCTGGGCGACAAAAGCCGAGCCCCATATCACTGCCGTCAGCAGCAGCATCAGGGTTCCGGCGATCCTCTGTTTATTCATTCTCCGTTTTTCAGTCTCTCCACGGTCTTTGCGATCTCCGGCCTTGCCTCCTCCATCATGGGGAGCCATTCTTCCTCATAGTCAAAGGTCACGTCCTCGCCGGAGCGTATGCGCGTCACATATCCCTCCAGCAGGGGAAAGTCCTTTTCATAGCAGTGGTAGCTGTTCGCCCTGTGGGCATACGAGCCCATGGCGCAGCCGAGGGAGTCGGCAAAGCGTTTCTGAAGCATTATTAGAGCAAACGCGTTCATATACGTCGCCTTGCAGGCGTCGTTGGAGCGGAACAGCACCTTGCAGTGCAGCGCCCCGCCGCGGATGAAATACTGTATATGCTGCAGGCAGGCGGGATTTTCGTTGCCCTCGGCGGCGTCGTGCCGCCAGTCGCGCACGTCTATCACCGCGCGTCGGGACGAAGGATTGCGCCTCAGCTCCCGCTCTATGAACGGAAACTGCTCCGCCATCCTCGAATGATAGGTATACGCCCAGTTGCCCCGCTCTATCTCGAAATCGAGTATGCCGTCGAGCATCTCCTGCCGGTACTGCTCCAGCTCCCGGTAGCCGCCTATAAAGCAGCGGCTGATCATCGGCTCGGCAAGGGGCTCTTCGGCAAAGAGGGTCATGGACAGTTCTTTCTGATTGGTATTGTAGTCGGGACAGGGGGTCACCTCGCCCTTTTCATACAGCAGCTCAAGGGAACGGTGGTATGCCTCGGGAAGGGTGCGGCCTTCCGCAATATACTCTCTCATGTCGTCCTCCATTGTTACTGTTTTTTAAGAAGCTTTCCTATCTCTCCTATAAACTCGGCGCTGTCCGCCGTTTTGACCTCTTCCTCGCACAGCGCGGCAAGATCGGCCGTCATCACTCCGCCGTTTATCACGGCAAGCGAAGCCTCCTCCAGCCGCCCGGCGAAATCGCGCAGCTCCGCGCTGCCGTCCAGCTCGCCCCTCTTGCGCAGGGCTCCGCTCCAGGCAAAGATCGTGGCGATGGGATTGGTGGAGGTCTTCTCGCCCTTGAGCCAGCGGTAATAGTGTCTCGTTACGGTGCCGTGGGCGGCCTCATACTCGAAGCAGCCCCCGGGAGATACCAGCACGCTGGTCATCATGGCAAGGGAGCCGAACGCCGTTGAGACCATATCGCTCATAACGTCGCCGTCATAGTTCTTGCAGGCCCACACGAACCCGCCCCTGGAGCGTATCACTCTCGCGACGGCGTCGTCTATGAGCGTATAGAAATACTTTATGCCGGCCTCCTCGAAGCGCCGGCTGTACTCCTGCCGGTAAAGCTGCTCGAATATGTCCCTGAAACGTCCGTCGTATACCTTGGAGATGGTGTCCTTGGACGAAAACCAGAGATCCTGTCCCAGCTCGAGGGCGTATTCGAAGCAGGCGCGGGCAAAGGCGGTTATGGAGTCGTCCCGGTTGTGCATGCCCTGAATGACGCCCGGACCCTTGAAGGTATATATCTCCCTGCGCTGCTCGCCCTTTTCTCCGCTCAGCACCAGCTCGGCCCTGCCCCCCTCGGGAACGAGCATCTCCACGGCCTTGTACACGTCTCCGTAAGCGTGGCGGGCTATGGTGATGGGCTCGGTCCAGCCGCGGACGTAGGGCTTTATCCTCGGAGTGATTATCGGCGTGCGGAACACGGTGCCGTCGAGCGCCGCCCTTATGGTGGCGTTGGGGCTCTTCCACATCTGTTTGAGGCCGTACTCCTCCATTCTTTGGGCGTTGGGCGTGATGGTGGCGCACTTCACGCCCACCTTCAGCCTTTTCACGGCCTCGGCCGCTTTCACGGTCACCTCGTCGTCGGTGGCGTCCCTGTTGGGCAGACTCAGGTCGTAGTACTCCGTGTTCAGCTCCACGAAGGGCTCTATCAGCTCTTCCTTTATCATTTTCCAGAGCACACGGGTCATTTCATCCCCGTCCATCTCAACGATGGGGTTCATTTTTATTTTCATTTGTTCGTCCTCGCATACCAGTTCATAAGGCAGCCCGCCAGCAGTATATCTCTCTCCTCTTCCGTGAGGCCGTCAAGATGCAGGGTGATGTCGCTTACCGCGTCTCCGGAAACGATCCTGGCGGGAATGTCCCTGTCCATGTTCATAAGCGCTTTTCTCAGGCCCGGCACGTAAAGGCAGTCGCCGGTCTTGTGATCGAATTCGACGTCCCTGTCTATCGTAAAGGGCATTATGCCCCAGTTGACGCAGTTGGAGCGGTATCGCTTGGTGGCGAACTCATAGCATATGTTCGCGCAGCCGCCGAGCACTCTCTGGCAGGAGGCCGCCTGCTCTCTCGCGGAGCCGTCGCCGGGCTTTCTGGCGAAGATCGCCGAGCCCAGGCGCGTATGCTCCAGCTCCTTCTCTCCCAGGCCCAGCGTTTCGGCGGCCTTTTTCATGTTTTCGGAAAAGGCCTTCGCCGCCTTGGAGCGGTCAGCGTAGCCGGGGTCCCTGCGGGACAGGGCGAACTCGGCAAGCTTTATCGGGTTGGAACGGTACGACGAGGTTTCGCCGGAGGGTATGAGCTCGTCGGTGGTGGTGACCTCGTCGTGTATCACGCTGCACAGCTCCGCCAGCAGATCGTCGCCGCAGTCGGGTATCTCGGGCCAGGGCGTTATGTTGGGGCCGAATTTCAGCTCCTCGGAGGCGTCGGCCCGGCCGAAGCCGAAATATACCCTTTTTTCATAGCTTGAAATATCGAAGGTCCTGCCGTGCTTTTCGGGCGGAGTATAGTCGAATTCGGCAGCCGAGGTCAGCGCGCCGCCGTTCGCCGCCGTCGCGGCGATGGAGCGGGCGTCCATCAGCATCACCGCCGCGAGCTGCCCGTCGGACGGCCTCGAGCCCTCGCGGTTGGGGAAATTGCGCGTGGTATGGCGGGCGGAAAGGCCGTTGTTTTCCGGCACTTCTCCCGCGCCGAAGCAGGGGCCGCAGAAGCAGGGCTTGAATTCCGCCCCGCTCTGAAGCAGGCTCTGCTGTATGCCGTCGGCTATAAGCTCTATGTTGACGGGTATGCTCGGCGGATATACCGACAGGGAGAAGCCCCCGCTGCCCACGCCGCGGCCTTCGAGTATGGCCGCGGCCTCGGCGATGTTGTCGTACATGCCGCCGGAGCAGCCGGCGATCACGCCCTGGTCGAGCATGAGCCTGCCGTTCTTTATCTTGTCGGTAAGGCGTATGTGTCCGCCCAGCTTTTCCTCGCCGCGCTTCTCGGCCTCCCGCAGATAGTCGCCCGGGTTTGCGATAAGCTCGCGCAGGGTCACGGCCTCGGAGGGGTGGAAGGGCAGCGCCGCCATGGGCTCCACGCGGGAGAGGTCTATCTCTATCATGGCGTCATACCATGCTCCTTCGCCCGGCTGCAGGCTTCTGAAAGCCTCGGGTCTGCCGTGGACGGCGTAGTATTCCTCCACGGCCCCGTCGGTCACCCATATCGAGCTGAGGGCGGCGGTCTCGGTGGTCATTACGTCTATGCCTATCCTGAAGTCCATCGGCAGCGAGGCGACGCCCGGGCCGGCGAATTCCAGCACCTTGTTTTTCACAAAGCCGTTTTTGTATACCGCGCCGCACAGAGCTATCGCCACGTCGTGAGGCCCCACGCCTCTGTTCGGCGCTCCCGTCAGCCATACCAGCACTGTTTTGGGGCAGTCGATATCATACGTGTTGTTCAGCAGCTGGCGCACTATTTCCGGTCCGCCCTCGCCCACGCCCATGGTGCCCAGGGCTCCGTAGCGGGTATGGCTGTCCGAGCCGAGTATCATCCCCCCGCAGGAGGCCGTCATCTCTCTGGCGTACTGATGTATCACGGCCTGGTTCGCCGGGACGTATATGCCGCCGTATTTCTTCGCCGCGGAAAGGCCGAAGGCGTGATCGTCGGCGTTTATCGTGCCGCCGACGGCGCAGAGGCTGTTGTGGCAGTTCGTCATCACGTAGGGCACGGGAAATTCCCTCAGTCCGCTTGCGATGGCGGTCTGAATGATGCCTACGTAGGTTATGTCGTGGGAAATGAGGCTGTCGAATTTTATTTTCAGACTCTTTCCGGCAGCGCCGCCGTGCGCTCTGAGTATCCTCCGGCTCATGGTTTTTTCGCATCCGGAAGCGATGTCCGCGTCCTCAAAGACCGGCCTGCCGTTTTTCAGAAGGACGCCTCTGTCGTAAAGCTTTATCATTTCTTTCGTCTCCCCGGTTCCATGCCTTGATCTGGTTGAATTTATTTGTGTATTGTATCACGTTTGACTAAATAAAAAAAGCATTATTTTATATAACGCCGGGCGGTTTTTCCGGTCTATTTCCGTCAAAACTCCCTCCGGTCCCGGCCTCCGCCGCCGCCCCGTCCGGCGCGTCCGGCCCGGCTCAGGCGGGCAGCGGGGGGCATACGCCGGGCTTTTTGCGGAGTTTTTGCATGTTATATGAGATTTCCTGCAAAAATCGCGGCGTTTTTTCGTGTTTTTATATGAAAAATGAATGGCGATAAAATAATGCTTGCAAATACATATCCGCTACATTATAATGATACGCAACTTCACCCTTTCAAGGAGACTCATCATGGAGCACGATACCCCCATTTCCGCAGTTCATCTCGACCGGCTGTACCGCCAGATGTATACGGAATATGTGATCGATAAAAGCTACTACAACCCCAGCATCAAGCTCGGCCTGCGCAATATGGACGGCACCGGCGTTCTCGCCGGGGTCACGAAAATAGGCAGCGTGCAGGGCTACGTCATGCAGGACGGCGAGCGCATGCCCATACCCGGCAAGCTTTATTACCGCGGCATAGACGTGGAGGAGATCATCAACGCCCACAGGGCCGAAAACACCTTCGGCTACGAGGAGGTCGCCTATCTGCTCCTTATCGGCCGTCTGCCCAACGAGGAAGAGTTCGGCATATTCGACACGATCCTTTCCTCCGCCCGCATACTGCCCGAGGGCTTTTTCGAGGACATGATCCTCAAGGCTCCGAGCCCCAACATCATGAACAAGCTCAGCCGCTCCGTGCTGGCTCTCTATTCCTATGACAAGAACCCCGACGACACCTCCATGGGCAACATGCTCAGGCAGGCCATAGAGCTGATAGGCCGCTTCCCCCCCATCGTGGCCGACGCCTACGCGGTAAAGAGGCACTATTACGAGGGCAAATCCCTCTACATACACAATCCCAAGGAGAAGCTGTCGGTATCCGAGAATTTCCTGCGCATGGCAAGGAAGGACAAGAAATACACCGACGCCGAGGCGAAGCTGCTCGACCTCATGCTCATACTTCACGCCGAGCACGGCGGCGGCAACAACTCCGCTTTCGTCTGCCGTACCCTGTCCTCCAGCGGCACGGACACCTACAGCGCCATTGCCGGAGCCGTCGGCTCCCTCAAGGGCCCTCTCCACGGCGGAGCCAACCAGAAGGTAATGGAAATGTTCCTCAACATCAAGGAAAACGTTTCCGATATCGCGGACGAGGACGAAATAGCCGCGTATCTCTCAAAGATACTCGACGGCGAGGCCAACGATCTCAGCGGCAAGATCTACGGTCTCGGACACGCGGTATACACCATATCCGATCCCAGAGCGGTCATACTGAAAAAATACGCCGCCGACATGGCCCGCGAAAAGGGCATGGACGACGACTTCCGCCTTATGGAGACCATAGAGCGCCTCGGCATACCTCTGATAATGCAGCGCAAGGGTCTGAGCATACCGATGTGCGCCAACGTGGATATGTACTCCGGTCTGGTTTACAGCATGCTCGGCATACCTCAGGAGCTTTTCACGCCGCTGTTCGCCATAGCGCGCATAGCCGGCTGGTGCGCTCACCGCATCGAGGAGGCGACGACCTGCAACCGCATAATCCGTCCCGCCTACCGCGCCGCGGTCAAGTCCACGCCCTACCTGCCCATGAGCAAGAGATGATTTAACAGCATAAAAAAGAGGGCTTTCCGTCCTCTTTTCAATACCGATAAAGGGTAAGGCAGTTTGCCTTACCCTTTATCAGTATTCATTATGATCCGTTATTTCAGATTTTTAACCATTCTTGTCGCAATAGCGAGGGCTTGCTCGCGTGTGGCCTGCGCATACCCGATCGCAGCTTCCGAGTCTGTTGTTGCCCTCGGCGCAAAGGTGTTGTTGCCTACACCGTTAATGATACCATTTGCCGCCATGAAGTAAACGCTCGGCTTTGCCCAATCGGAAATATCAGCATCATCTGCAAAAGGCGCAGGCATTGTAAACATGGCATTAAAGGTATCTGCAAAATCACCGTCCCTGCTCATTTCCCAACCGTCGATCGAAATCTTCTTATACACTCTTGTCAGCATTGTCGCCGCTTGTTCTCTATTCAACAAGGTGTCGGGATGGAAAGTAGTCGCGCTCGTTCCCGTGGTAATACCCACCCGGTATGCCTTTAAGACTTCCGTATCACTTGTATCGGTAAAGGGATTGACCTCCGCAGGGTTTGCCTTTTCGCCTGAAAGAGCTTCAAATACTCTGACGCTTACCGCTGCAAACTCTGCTCTCGTAATCGGCTTTGTGAGGTCTGCCTCTCTCAGGTCGTCGGGGATGAGACCAAGTCTGTCCGCCTCTGCAAGCTCGACCATAGCCCATTGTGACGCGGTAAAATCCGCCTTTTCATTGAGGGTCAGCACGTTGGACCAGTCGCTGTATCTGCTGTTGCCGTCTGCGTCCGCGCCATTGTAGCGGGCGCGCGCCTTGACCTGGGAATCCACGTGGAGTTCGTCAAGATACCAGGTTTCAAAAATGCCGTTCCAGCCGTCGTCATCCTGCTCGTAATTGGGAGAACAGCTCAGAGCACTCTCCGCAGTCTCGGACCATTCGGCTCCGTCAATGGCGTATTGCAGGTCAATTTGGCCGATATATCCGGCCTGATTGTAGCCCGATTCGTGATTTTCAAAATAATCAATTGCATTGCGCACATTGGCAGGCGTCTGCACCGTGACCTCCAGCCAGACAAGGCCCTCTCCGTCATCGTGGATTTCCAGCTTGGAGATAATCGGTGCGGTTTTCAGGTCTGCTTCGGTCGGGGCTGTTGCCGCCATAGCATACATGGGGAATAGCGACAGTGCCGTTAAAAGCACAAGAATTGTTGATATAATCTTTTTTTTCATGGGATTTGTCCTCCGTTCCATACTATATACCGTTATTGTTCATATATTTCTGCCGTGATTTTTATTATATAACGTATCTGCTGTAATACAAGGTCTGTGTCACATTTCCTCTCGCTGTTTTCGTGCTCTTTCACCAACCGGCATTATGCCGTCTGCGTACGGTCAAGAATGAACGTTTTATTCGCTCAAAATAATACGTCAACTGTTATCCGGGACAGAGACATAAACAAAGGGGCTGCAGCGAAACCAAAGATCGCCGCAGCCTCTTTTTTATTATCATTGCTCTTCTTCCTGCTCGGGCCCGCCGTCTCCGAAAGCCGCCTCGGGCGCCGGTCCGGCTCCCTGCATTTCGTTCCACTGCTCTCTTGTGATCAGCAGGGCTCTCGGCTTGGAGCCCTCGAAGGGACCTACTATGCCTCTGTCCTCCATCTGATCGACAAGGCGCGCCGCCCTCGAGTAGCCGAGCTTCAGTCTGCGCTGCAGCATGGACACGCTCGCCTGCCCCGATTCGAGTATGACCTCCACGGCGGCGGAGAACAGCTCGTCGGTATCGCCGTCGGTCTTGTCCTCGGGTATCTCGGACTGTTCCTCCTTGCGGCTGTCCTTGTCGATGCTGCGCTCTATTTCGTCCTGCACCTCGCTGGAGTAATTTGCCAGGCCCTGTTCCTTTACGAAATTGACCACGCTCTCCCTCTCGGCGTCGGTCACGAACGTGCCCTGCACGCGCATGGGCTTGCCTATACCCACAGGAGAATAGAGCATGTCGCCCTTGCCTACCAGCTTTTCCGCGCCCACGGCGTCAAGTATGATGCGGGAGTTCAGCGAGGAGTCCACCGCGAAGGCGATGCGCGAGGGTATGTTGGCCTTCATAAGGCCGGTGATAACGTCGGCGGACGGCCTTTGGGTGGCAATGACGAGGTGTATGCCCGCCGCGCGGCCCATGGCCGCGATACGGCAGATGCTCTCCTCCACTTCCTTGGCGGCCACGAGCATGAGGTCGGCCAGCTCGTCTATCAGCACCACTATCTGCGGAAGCTTCTGCCCGCCCTCGGTCTTTTCCATCAGCTTGTTGTAAGAGGCGAGGTCCCTTGCGCCCACGTCGGCGCACAGGCGGTTGCGCTTGAGCATCTCCATAACGGACCACTGCAGGGCGCCCGCGGCCTTCTTGGGATCGGTCACGACGGGTATGAGCAGATGCGGTATGCCGTTGTATATCCCGAGCTCCACCATCTTGGGGTCGACCATGATGAGTCTGACCTCGTCCGGGCGGGACTTGTAGAGCAGGGAGAGTATGAGCGAGTTCATGCAGACCGATTTGCCCGAGCCGGTGGTACCGGCTATGAGCATATGCGGCAGGCTCGCAATGTCGCCCACTATGGGAGTGCCGCCTATGTCCTTGCCTATGGCGAAGGTCAGGCGGGATTCCTTGCCCTTGAACGCCGGGGTATCTATGACGTCCCTGAGGAAAACGGTGTTGGTCATCTTGTTCGGGACTTCTATGCCCACTATGGATATCTTCCCCGGTATCGGCGCTATCCTCACGCCGGTCGCTCCGAGAGCCAGCGCGATATCGTCGGCAAGGTTGGTCAGCTTGTTCAGCTTCACGCCCTGCTCCAGCTCCACCTCATAGCGGGTGACGGTGGGGCCGCGCGTCACGCCGCATATCTCCGCGGCTATGCCGAAGCTCTTTATCGTTGCGGACAGGCGCCTGGCGTTGACGCTCATTTCTTCCTGTCCGTCGGCGGCGTTCACGGCGCTGCCCTTAGTGAGCAGGTCCATGGGAGGATAGACGTATTTCACTTCCTCCGGCTCGGCAAGGTTTTTCTCTATGGAGTCGGCCACCTCGGCGGCGGCCTTTTTCTTTTCAAGCTCTTCGGCGGCCTTGGCGGCCCTGTCCTCCTCGCGGCTCTTCGCCACCTCGGCGGCGGATACCTGCGCGCTCTCCGGGCGCGTCTCGGCGGCGGGACGCTCGCGCACGCCGCTCTCCGCCGCGTCCGCGGCAAAGCGGCCGACCTCCGTCCGGCCTATGGGCGTGGGCGGCGGGACGCTGCCGGCAAGCACGTCGGCTATCATCCCGCTGCTCGGCTCCGTGGGCGCGGCGGCGCCGCGTCTGGTCTTTTTAAGCCGCGGGGGATCGTCGTCGATGGGTATGTCTATCACCGTTCTGCGCGCCGGGGGACGAGTCTGCCTTACGGGCTCCTCGCGTACTCTCGTCTCCGCCGCGCGCTCCGGCGGGGTCTTCGCCGCCCTGACCGGGAAAACGGGCCCTCTGTCGGACGGCTCCTCATATTCTTCTTCATCGTCGTCGCGTATCTTCTCCGGCCTCGACCGGTACCACTCGGCTATCGTGGCAAAGTTCACGTTGAAAGCGCCGAGCAGCAGGAACGCGAATACCAGCAGGAGCACCGCGGTCGCGCCGAGCATATTAAAAAGCCCCCTGCAGCTCATCGCGAGCAGGCCGCCTATCAGTCCGCCGCTTCCCGCGGCGCCCTCGGCCGTTCCGGCGCGGTAAAGCTCTCCGGGCAGGGACCAGCTCCAGCGGAAATCCGCCGTGCAGGAGAACAGATGGATTATCGCTCCCAGCAGCACCGGCAGAAGCAGCAGGCAGACCGTTCTGCTTTTTATGCCCTTCCGTCTCAGGGCGGGCAGCAGAGCGCAGCCCAGCAAAGCGGCGGGAAGAACGTAAAAGCCCTTTCCGATAAGCCCCTGGACGAATTCTCTGAAAAACCAGATGAACCAGCCCTCGGAGGTAAAGCAGCCTATCAGAGCGAACAGAGTAAGAATGAAGAAAACGAATACCCGCGTTCTCCTCCTCTCTTCCCTTTTCCTTTTCAGCGTTTCCGCTTCGGCGGCTTTCTTGCCCGAGGCGGTCTTTTTTTTGGACGTGCCGCCCGACGGGCGCTTTTTATTTGAGCCTTCGGCCAATATTATCCCCTCTCATGATACGTACGCGCCGCGCGCCGCGCGCCGCGTCAGAATATTATCGTCGCCAGCACGGTCAGCGCGCCGACCGCCCAGCAGTAATACGAGAATTTTCCGAATTTGCCCTTGTTCGTCAGCAGCTTCACGAGCCCGAGGGCCAAATAGCCGACGACGGCGGATACTATCACGCCCACCAGGCAGGCGGGTATGTCCGCCTTGTCAAAGCCGCTTTTCAGCGCGTCGGCAAGCGTGAGCAGGTTGGCGCCGAGCACGGCGGGAATGGACAGCAGGAAAGAGAACTTTACCGCGAAGCTGCGGTCGAAGCCCCTGAGCAGTCCCGCGGTGATCGTGCTGCCGGAGCGCGAAACGCCCGGTATCGTCGCGACGGCCTGCAGAACGCCCACGAGCAGGGCGTCGGTCATCGTGGCGTCTCTCTCGTTTTTCTTCCCGTTTATCACCTTATCGCTGATGAAGAGTATGCACCCGGTAAGTATCAGCGCAAGTCCCACGAACAGCGTGCTGTAATACAGGCGCTCTATGTACCTGTTCAGCGGGAGGACGATGAACAGCGGCAGCGTGGCGACTATCACCATGAGTATCAGCCGCCTCGTGGGACGCGGCGGCGCGCCGGGGTCTTTCTTTTTCGTCCCGCCCGAAAACAGGCCGCGCACGATCGCGCACAGCTCCTTTATTATCTCCCAGACGTCCCTGCGGTAGAAGAAGATCACCGCCGCGAGAGTACCGAGGTGGAGCATCACGTCGAACATCATGTGCGACGACTCGTAGTCCTCCATTCCGAAGAAATTCTGAAATATCGAAAGGTGTCCCGAGCTGGACACCGGCAGGAACTCCGTAAGTCCCTGTACCAGCCCGAGGAACGCAGCGAAAAGCACCGACATGACATCAGCCTCCGTTGGTTTACGTAATGTTATTCTATCACACCGAAAGCGCCCCGGCAAGCGGTTTTGCGCCGGCCGGAAAGCCGCCCCTTATCGGCGCGGCGTCATTTTTCCCCGTAGAGGGCCAGCATCGCCTTATAGGCCATATACAGGTCCGCCTTGGATATCACCTCGAAGGGCGCGTGCATGCACAGCACGGGGACGCCCGCGTCGATGGTGTCGATATCGCGCTGCGCGGTGAACTTGGCCACCGTGCCGCCGCCGCCCTGGTCGACCTTGCCCAGCTCGCCCATCTGCCATACCACGCCGTTTTGGGCGAACATGCGTCTTACGCGGCCCACCGTTTCGGCGGAAGCGTCGTTGGAGCCGCTCTTGCCTCTCGAGCCGGTATACTTCATTATCGCCACGCCGCCGTTGAGCTGGGCGTTGTTGCGCTTGTCGGAGACCTCCGCGAAGGAGGGATCGAAGGCGTTGCATACGTCCGCGGACAGGCACAGGGAGTTGGCAAAGCATTCGTAAAGTCCGCTGCCGCCGCACAGCGCGTCGATAAATCTGTCAAAAGAGCGCGACAGCATTCCCGTGACGCCCTCGGAGCCTATCTCCTCCTTGTCCACCAGCAGGCATACCGCCGTTTTCTCCGGCTTCTCGGTATCGAGTATGGCCATGAGCTCGGCGTAGGCGCAGACCCGGTCGTCGTGACCGTAGCCGCCTATCATGCTCCCGTCTATGCCCACGTCCACCGCGGGCGCCGCGGGCACCGCGCAGAGCTCCGCCGACAGGAAGTCCTCTTCGGTGATGCCGTATTTCCCGTTGAGCAGCTTCAGCACCGCGAGCTTGACTCTGTCGCTGCCCTCTTCGGGATCGGGCCGGCTGCCGAAAAGCAGGTTCATGTTCTCGCCGCTTATGACCTCGTCGGCCTTTTTCCGCATCTGATCCCCGGCCAGGTGTATCAGCAGATCGGTCACGAGGAACTGCGGCTCTCCGGGCTTCAGGCCTATGGATATCTCGGCCTTGCTGCCGTCGGCGCGGACGACCGTGCCCACAAGGGCCATCGGTACGGTGACCCACTGATATTTCTTCACGCCGCCGTAATAATGGGTCTTGAGCAGGGCTATGCCGCTGTCCTCATAAAGCGGTCTGTGCTTGAGATCCAGCCGCGGCGAGTCCACGTGCGCCGCCGCGAGATTTATTCCGGCGGTCATGGGCTCGGAGCCGATAACGGCCAGCATGAGGGCCTTGTCACGGTTCACGTAATATATTTTATCCCCGCTTGCGGGCTTATCGCCGAAGCTGAACGGCTTGAATCCCTTCGCCTCGGCCAGCTTTACCGCCTCCGCCACGGCGAGCCGCTCGGTGCGTCCGGCGTCGATAAAGCTCTTATAGCCCTCGGCAAAGCTCATTATGTTCTCTCCGAGAGCTTCGTCGGCGCCCTCGTATACGCTTTTGGGCTCAAAAAACAAATCTTTTCTGTCTGCCATCTTTCGTACCTCACAGTATTTTTTTCATTGCTTTTTCGATTATTTCCAGTCCCGCGGTGAGCTCGTCCTTTTCTATCGTAAGAGCGGGCATTATTTTCAGTACGCAGTCGTTTCGTCCCGCGCGCTCTATTATCAGCCCGTTTTCAAAGCATTCCCTCGCCACCTTGCCGCTTACGTCGCCTATCGCCTCGAAGTCCACGCCGTGGATCATGCCTATCCCGCGGTGGACAAGGCGTCCGTCCATCGGCAGCAGCCGGTCCTCGATAAAGTCGGAAATGAGCTTTGCTTTTTCCTCCACCTGCTTTTCCAGGCCCACCTTTTCCCTGTACTCCAGCGCGGCCTTCGCTCCGACGAAGGCGAGCTGATTGCCGCGGAAGGTGCCGTTGTGCTCGGCGGGAAGGAAGCAGTCGTACCGGGGGGCTATCAGCAGCAGCGACATGGGCAGGCCGTATCCGCTTATCGACTTGCTCAGCACCGTCATATCCGGCGCTATCCCGGCTCTCTCGAAGGAGAAGAAATTGCCCGTCCTGCCGCAGCCCACCTGTATATCGTCCACGATGAGCAGCACGCCCTGCCGGGTGCAGAGCTCCCTGAGCTCCCTGAGCCATTCCGACGGAGCCACGTTTATCCCGCCCTCGGCCTGAGTGGTCTCTATGATGATCGCCGCGGGCTTGTCCACGCCGGAATACTCGTCGGTCATCATGTTCTCGATATATTTTATCGTGTCGAACTCCACGCTGTTGGGATGCGGGACAAAGGTCGCGAAGGGCAGCGGCACGTGCGCCCCGCTGCGGTGGTATTTTCCGCTGGTCACGGAAAGGCTGCCCAGCGTCATGCCGTGAAAGGCCCCGGTAAGGGCGAATATGCCCTCTCTGCCTGTCACCTTGCGCGCGAGCTTCAGCGCGGCCTCCACGCCGTTGGTGCCGGTGGGGCCGCAGGACATCACCTTGTATTCCAGGCCCTTTTTCGCGAGTATCTTTTCCTCGAAGCATTCGAGGAATTCGCCTTTCGCGCGGGTGAACATGTCAAGGGCGTGGGTAATGCCGTCGTTCATTATGTATTCCGTTATTTTTTCTTTTATGTATTCGTTGTTGTGGCCGTAGTTCAGCGCCCCGGCTCCGTCAAAGAAGTCAAGGTACTCCCTGCCGTCCTCGGAATACAGTTTAGACATTTTCGCGCGGGTGAATACCACGGGAAAGCTTCTCGAATACGAGCGCACGTTAGACTCGAGCCTTTCGAATACGTCCACCGTCTTGTCCTCCCTTTTCAGCAATCCTTTGAATATTTCAACGCATTTTTTTTCAAATTCTTCCCTGCTCCCGTCGTTTGCAAGGACCATGCCGCAGTTTGCCCTGAACCACTCGTCGCTTTTCTGCGCGGCAATGCGGCTGCGGGCGTACCGCTCGCTTATGTTTTCGCGGCTCATCAGCCGCTTTACCCGCGTTTCCGTCGGCGCGACGACCGCGGCCGTCACGTCGCACAGCTTGGCAAGTCCGCTTTCCACCAGCGCGATGGCGTCCACGGCGGCCAGGGCTCTGCCCTCCGCGCGCGCCCCGTCGAGCAGCCTTCGCACCTCGGCGCAGACGTAGCCGTGGGTGATCCCGTTGAGCTCCAGCAGGGCGTCCGCGTCGCCGAACACCAGCGATCCGAGCTTTTTTCTGTCCAGAACGCCGTTTTCGACCGTCCCGGGAAAGCGCGCCTCTATGCGGGCGAGCATCTCTTTGCTGTTTTTCAGCAGACCGTGGTAGACCTCGTCGCAGTCTATCACCGTACCTCCGAGTTTTTTTACGGCCTCGAGCGCCGTCGTCTTTCCGGCTCCCGTACCGCCGGTTATTCCTATCACAAGCATATTATCCTGCCGCCCGCCGCCTTTTCAAGCCTGTTGCATACCGCCCGGCCCACGCCCTCTCCGGAGGGACAGCGCGCGTAAACGCGCTCGATATCGTCCCTGTCCAGCTCCCTGAGTCGGGCGAAAAGCCTTTCCGCCATCGAGGAAGGGTCCCCTTCCGTGCCGTATTCCGCGCAGAGCTTGCCCGGGAAGAAGCGGCTTTCCCCGTCGAAGCACAGGACCGCCGCGCCTTCGTTCGGCTGTGAGTTTACATAATCATATATTTTTTGCTTTATGTCGCTTTTGATTATCGTGACCTCGGCTTTGGGCGAGTAGTGCCGGTATTTCATGCCGGGCGCCCTGGGCGTCTCCCCGCTTTTGACGGGACTGCTTTCCGTGCTGACGGGGCCCGCCGCGCGTTCAAGCTGTTCGGCCGTTATCCCGCCGGGGCGAAGTATCCTCGGCGGCGATACCGTCATGTCCACTATGGTCGACTCCACCCCGACGCGGCACGGTCCGCCGTCGAGTATGGCGTCCACTTTGCCCGTAAGGTCGTGTATGCAGTGCTGCGCCGTGGTTGTGCTCGGCTTCCCGGACAGATTTGCCGACGGCGCCGCTATCGGCACCCCGGCGAGGCGTATCGTTTCCAGCGCCGCGGGGTGATCCGGGCAGCGCACCGCCACCGTATCGAGTCCGGCCGTGACCCTGTCCGGCACGACGCTTCTGCGCTTCAGCACCATCGTCAGCGGCCCCGGCCAGAATTCCGCCGCGAGCCTGCGGGCGGCGTCGGGTATGTCCCGGCACCAGGCGTCAAGCTCGTCCGCCGAAGAAACGTGGATTATCAGCGGGTTGTCCTGGGGGCGGCCCTTTACCTCGAAAATCCGCTTCACCGCCCCGTCGTCAAGCGCGCTCGCTCCCAGGCCGTATACCGTTTCCGTGGGTATGGCCACAAGCCCGCCGTTTCTTATTATCTCCGCGGCCCTGGCCGTTTCGGCCGCCGTAAGCAGTTCGGTCTTCATATTCGCCCTTATCCGTTCTCCCCCGCCTTCAGCTTTTCGGTCTGTTCGGCCGTGGCGAGCGCGTCGATGAGCTCGTCCAGCTCGCCGTCCATAACGGAGTCCAGCTTATACAGCGTCAGGCCTATGCGATGATCCGTCACGCGGCCCTGGGGGAAATTATATGTGCGTATGCGCTCGTTGCGCATGCCTGTGCCTACCTGGCTTTTGCGCTCGGCGGCTATGGCGGCCGCCTGTCTGTCAAGCTCCGCCTGATACAGCTTGGAGCGCAGTATGCTCATGGCCCGGTCCTTGTTTTTGTATTGGCTGCGCTCGTCCTGGCATTCCACCACCGTGCCCGTGGGCAGATGAGTGATGCGTATGGCGCTTTCTGTCTTGTTTATGTGCTGGCCTCCCGCTCCGCTGGAGCGGAAGGTGTCTATCTGCAGGTCCGCGGGGTCCAGCTCGAATTCCACTTCCTCCGCCTCCGGCAGGACCGCCACGGTCACGGTGGAGGTGTGTATCCTTCCCGAGGCCTCGGTATCCGGCACGCGCTGCACCCGGTGCACTCCGCTTTCGTATTTCATGCGCGAATACGCTCCGCCGCCCTCAACAAGGAAGCTTATTTCCCTCACGCCTCCGAGCTCGGTTTCATTTACGCTGTTTATCTCGCATTTCCAGCGTTTTTTCTCCGCGTACATGGAGTACATGCGGTAAAGGGAGTGGGCGAACAGCGCGGCTTCCTCGCCGCCGGCGCCCGCGCGTATCTCCATTATCACGTTTTTTTCGTCGTTGGGGTCCCGCGGCAGGAGCATGATCTTCATCCGTTCCTCAAGGGCCGACATCTTTTCGCCGAGGCTGTCGAGCTCTTCCCGCGCAAGCTCCTTCAGCTCGGCGTCCCCCTCTCCGCGCAGAAGCTCCCCGGCCTCCTTCGCCGCCGCGGCCATGGCGGCGTACTCCCTGTACGCCTCCGCGACCGGCGCGAGCTCCTTCTGCTCCCGGGCGAGCCTCATTACCGCCGCCGGGTCGTTATAATGCTCGGGGCTGGCCATCTTCGCTTCCAGCTCGGCATATTTTTCCTCGATCTGTTTCAGTTTTTCCAGCATGCTCTCATTCCGTCAAAGAATACCATTGCTCATAGAGCGCCTCCAGCGTTTTTTCCGTCTCCGCCTTTTCGTTGAAAAGCGCGTCGAGCTTTTCATAGTCCGTGGAGTACAGCTCTATGTCCGCTTCCATGCTCTTTATTTTTTCCTCCGCCGCCTTTATCTCTCTCTCCACCGCGGCGGCGCGTTTTGCGGCCGAAGCCTGTCCGGTCTTCGCGGCGGCGCGGCGGGGCTTTTCCTTTGGGTTTTTCTCCGTCTGAATCTGTATCGCCCTGCGCCTGCGGAACTCCTCGAAGGAGTACGGCCAGTCGGTGATCCTGCCGTCCTCCAAAAGCCATATGCGCGTGGCAAAGCGGTTAATGAAATATCTGTCATGGCTCACGAACAGCAGCGCCTCGGAATAATCCTCCAGCGCCTGCTCGATCCATTCCCGCGAATTGACGTCGAGATGGTTCGTGGGCTCGTCCAGGATGAGCAGATTTATATCGTCGCGCATGAGTATGCACAGTCTCAGCCGGCTCAGCTCTCCGCCGGACATGACCGACACATACCTGAAAGCGTCCTCCCCGGAGAATTTGAACGCCCCCAGCCTGTCCCTCGCCGTCTGCGGGGTGCAGCCGGTCTCGTAGAGCACGGTGTCGTAGGCGGTGCGGTCCATGTTGTCAAAGCGGACGTGCTGCTCGAGATAGGCCGTTTTCACGGTGGGGCCGGTGCGTATCACGCCGCCGTCCGGCTTTTCCCGCCCGGTTATGAGGTTGAGAAAGGTGGTTTTTCCGCTGCCGTTGTCGCCGATGAGAGCTATCCTCTCCCCGCCCCTTACGAGCAGATCCACTCCCTCGAAAAGCCTGCGCTCCCCGAAGCTCTTTTTGAGGTCCTTTATCACCAGCACCTCGTCGCCGCGGAATTTTTTCTCCGAGAACCGCGCTCTGAGGGCGGAGTCCCTGTCGGGGCGCTCGGTCTTTGCCGCCTTTTCGGCCCGGGTATACATCGCCTCGGCCTTGTGCATCAGCCGGCGGTTGCCCGTGCCCCACTGCGCCAGCCTGTCGGCCGCCGCCTCGAGGCGCTTTGCCTCCTTCTGCTCCTGCTGCCAGCGCTCCAGCTGCTCTTCATACCGCGCCTGCTTCTCAACGATATAGAACGAATAATTCCCGCTGTAAAACTCGGCCCTGCCGTCGACTATCTCTATTATCCTGTCGACCACTCTGTCGAGAAAATACCTGTCGTGGGAAATCGTCAGCACGGTGCCCTTGAATTTCAGCAGGTATTCCTCGAGCCATTCCGTAGCCTTCATGTCGAGATGGTTGGTGGGCTCGTCGAGCAGGAGTATGTCGGTCTTTTCGAGAATGAGCCGCGCGAGGTTGACTCTCGTCTTTTCTCCGCCGCTGAGGGAGGAGAAAAGCTGCGCCCTCATCGCCGGCGGGATGTTCAGCCCGTTCGCGACCTTGTCGCGCTCGTAGTCTATATCGTACCCGCCCATGGCCTGCATGGCGGCGGTGAGCCTGTCATATTCCCTCGCGGCGTCCGCGCTCGCGGTCATGTCGAGCCGTTCCAGTCTTTTCTGAACGGCGTAAACGCGCTCATGGGCGGTTTTGAGCACATCCTCGGCGGTGAAATGAGCGGGATAGCGGGGTATCTGGCTTATCAGTCCCGCGCGCTTCCCGTTCGGGATGACCACCTCTCCCGTGTCGCTTTCCAGCTCCCCGGTGATGATGCGCATCAGTGTGGTCTTGCCCGCGCCGTTTTTTCCGAGCAGGCCGACCCGCTCACCCTCGTTTATATCGAAGCTGAGCCCTTTGAGTATTTCCCTGTCCTCCTCAAAGGCTTTTCTTACGCCCTTGACCGCGATGTCTATCATTTTTCTCCGATCACTTGGTACCGAATATCCTGTCTCCCGCGTCGCCGAGACCGGGCACTATATATCCGTGCTCATTGAGCTTCTCGTCCATCGCCGCGACGTAGATATCCACGTCGGAATGGTCGCGGAGCACCTTTTCCGCGCCCTCGGGCGCGCCTATGATGCACATGAGGCGTATGTGCCTGCCTCCGTGCTGCTTTATGAAATCTATCGCCGCGCTCGCGCTGCCGCCGGTGGCGAGCATGGGATCTATGACTATTATCTCGCGCTCCGATATGTCCTTGGGCAGCTTGCAGTAATATTCCACCGGCTCCAGCGTCTCCGGATCCCTGTAAAGGCCGATGTGCCCGACCTTCGCGCCGGGTATGAGCTGAAGTATGCCGTCCACCATGCCGAGACCGGCTCTGAGTATGGGCACCACGGCCATTTTTTTGCCCGCGAGGCGCCTGACCTTCGCTCTGGCCACGGGGGTTTCGACCTCCACCTCCTCGGTGGGCAGATCGCGCGTCGCCTCAAAGCACATCAGCGCGGCGATCTCGCCGACAAGCTCTCTGAATTCCTTTACGCTGGTGTTTTTGTCTCTCAGTATGGACAGCTTATGCTGTATCAGCGGATGATCGAGTACGTTCAGCTTTCCCATTTTTCTTTTCTCCTTTATTCTGAGGCCGTCCGGCGCCCGTGCGGGGAGACGGACGGGCCGTTATTTCCGATCGCCGCCGTTTTCGGCCTCCAGCCGGGCGTTTCTCTCCCGCTCGGCCTGAGAAAGGCGGAGATATACCGGGTCGGTGCTCTCCCGGAGCGCCTCGGGTACGTGCAGCGCCGCCATCGCCACGCCGTAGGCGTTCTGATGCCTTATGTGCTCCGGCGCGAGGGTGAATTCCCTTCCCCGGCGCGTCATTTCCGCGGCGCACAGCTCCGCGCCGTCGCCTATGAGCAGAAGCGGCTCCTCCGTTTGTTCGAGCAGCGCGTCCACGGACAGGGCCCTGTCCGGACACAGCCGCAGCGGGCGGGAGCCGTCCGCCCTGAAAAGGGCGTTGTATACTTCCCCGCGTCTGGCGTCCATCACGCAGCAGATGAGTCTGCCGCTCATGTGCGCCGCCTGCCATGCCATGGCTTCAAGCGTGGACACTCCGCAGCCGGGCTTGTCCGCGCCCCACATCAGTCCCTTTGCCGCCGCGGCGGCTATCCTCAGCCCCGTAAAGGAGCCCGGGCCTCTCGAAACGGCTATCAGGTCGATATCCTTCAGGGTCAGCCCGCAGCCCTCCAGCGCGCCCTGCGCCATGGGCAGGAGCGTAACGGAATGGACCGGCGCGCTGTTGAGATAGTACAGCGCCGCGCATTTTTCATCCTCGCACACGGCGGCGGAGGCCGCCTTCGCGGAGGCGTCAAGAGCAAGTATTCTCATCGAGCCCCTCGATCGTAATTATTCTTTCGCCGTCTCCGCTGCGCTCGATGCGCACCCTCACGGTGTCCGCGCCGAACGCCGCCTCGACGTTCTCGCTCCATTCCACGGCGCAGATGCCGCCGCGGTCAAGATAATCGTCCCAGCCTATGCCGTAAAGCTCGTCCGGCCCGGAAAGCCTGTACATGTCGAAATGGAACAGCGGCGTACGCCCCGGGTATTCGTTCACCACGGTAAAGGTGGGGCTGGATACTCCGCCCTCGATGCCGAGACCCTCCGCCATGCCTCTGACGAAGGCCGTTTTGCCCGCGCCGAGCCCGCCGTACAGCGCTACGACGCTGCCCGGCCCGAGCGCGGATACGAGGCGCGCTCCCGCCTGCTCGGTTTCCCTTTCGCTGGATGAAATGATCGTCAAGGCTGCCTCTTTCCCCGCTTTCGCGGTCTCGCGCCGGTCGTTTTCCGTCCCGGCGAATATCCGCTTCGGCATAATTTTCTAATTTGTCATTATAGCACCTGTACGTCCGTTTTTCAATTTTTTATTGTATGTATCGGGGGAAAATGATAATATTGTTCACAGCCCGAAAGGAGTCTTATCAAAGGTCATGAACGCCCTGAAGCACATCCGCGCGTATCTGCGCTCTTCCGACATGCTGCTGCTGATAATATGCCTCATCAGTTCTTTTTACGGGCTGATGCTGGTCGTCAGCGCCTCGGCGAGCTATGACAGCCGCACGTATACCGTCGTGCAGCTTGCCGCGATACTGATAGGGCTTTGCCTGTTCCTGCTCTTCTCCCTGCTCGACAGCGAGACCTTCACGGACAGGTGGTATCTGCTCATCGTCTTCGAGCTGCTCATGGCGGGCTCGCTCATGCTCTGGGGCGTGGAGGGCGGCACCGGCAACCGCAGCTGGCTGCGCTTTGCCGGGATAGGCATACAGCCCTCGGAGGTCATAAAGCCCTGCTTCGTGCTGCTGCTGGCAAAGCACATGGCCGCGCTGCGCCGCACCGAGAGGGGCGTATCCTACTTTCCGGCGCTGCTGTCGCTGCTGGCGCACTTTGCCTTCATGTTCCTGCTGATAGTCTATACCAGCTCCGATCTCGGCTCCGCGCTGGTCTTCCTGGTGATATTCGCCGCGATGCTCTTCGCCGGCGGCGTCAGGCCGATATGGTTTCTCGCCGGCATCGCCGCCTGCGCGGCCCTTGCTCCGCTCATATGGAAATACGTGCTCGGCGAATACCAGCGCGCCAGGATAATCGCTCCCTACCGTCCGGAGCTCGTGGACCCCGAGGGTCTCGGCGTGACCTGGCAGGTGCGCCAGAGCCGTGCCGCCATAGCCTCGGGCGGGCTTACGGGGCGAGGCTACATGAAGGGAGTGCTGTCGCAGTCGGACATGCTCCCCTACAAGCATACGGATTTCATTTTCTCCGTCTGCGGCGAGGAATTCGGTCTCGTCGGCTGCATCCTGATAGTTCTGCTGCTCACGATAATCATACTCCGCTGCATCTACGTCGGCATGCACTGCGGAAGCTATATGAACATGCTCGTCTGCGTGGGCTTTTCGGCCATGCTGACCTTCCAGGCCTTCGAGAACATAGGCATGTGCCTGGGGCTCACTCCCGTTATCGGCATCACCCTGCCCTTCTTCAGCTACGGCGGCTCGTCCGCTGTATGCTGCTTTGCCTGCATGGGGATAGTGTCCGGAATACGAATGCGGCCGCGGACAAGTCCGCGGCGCAAACGAAAAGGGAAAAATCATTCCCGATAACGGGGCGGGGCCGTACCCTCGCCGCCCGCGCCGCGGGCGGGCGAAACGTAAGGCGACGTCGTCCATTCCTGTCCGCCGAAGCGTCTGTCCTCCGGAAGAGTCAGAACGTACAGATCCGTCGCCCTGGCTTCCGTGAGCATGAGCGGATGATTTTTCCCGCTCGAGGGCTTTGTTATTATCTCAAACGACTTATCCGCGCTTTTCAGCGCCTGTCTTCCCCGGCCGTTCATCGCCAGCACTCTGGCGTAGGGCGGCCTTTTCCTGTTTTCTCCGGCCTCTATGCCTATAAAGGCGCACATGACCGCCCGGCGTATCCTCGCGGCGGGAAAGCGCCTCGACGCCGCCGCGGCGTAAAGGCCGTCCAGCCCCGTGGCGCTCCGGGCCGCCTTCGCCAGCCTGTCGCCCAGGCCGTCCTCCGCGTCGGGAAGTCCTGCGAGCTCCGCTCTCGTCATGCTTCTGAGCCTTGCCAGCACCGCGTTTTCGATAAGCCGCATATCCGACCGCGGCGCGGCGCGGAATATCTCCGCCGCCTTTTCCGGCAGCGCGGGGGTCATGTCCTCCGCCCTTCTCAGCTCGGAGGCCGGCGGGAAATCGCCGCTGCGCTTTACCGCCAGCGGCTTTATGTCCGAGCCGAGGCGCTTCAGGGCCTTGATGTATTCCACGGCGAGGATGTCGTTGCGCTCTCTCAGCAGAGGCAGCGTCCTTCCGGAAACGCCTTCCGCGGCCGCCTGCACCGCGGCGGCATAGGACAGCCCCTCGTCCAGCCTGCGTTTTATTTCAGCGTCCGCTTCGCGGGAGAGCAGCAGCTCGGCGGTACTCTCCAGCAGTTCGGCGTCCCCGCTCTCGCTGCCGAAGGACAGGAAGTCCACGCAGCCGAGGCTGTCGAATATCGACACGGCGGCCGCGGCGAAGCGTTCCGCGGAGGACAGCGCGTAGGGCACGGGCAGCTCCAGCACCAGGTCCGCCCCGCATTCCGCCGCCGCCTTCGCGCGGACGTGCTTTTCATACGCCGCCGCTTCTCCGCGCTGAACGAAATTGCCGCTCATCACGCATACGACCGCGCTCTCGCCGCCGACAAGCTCCCTTGCCCGGCGGATATGGTATTCATGTCCCCGGTGAAACGGATTGTACTCCGCCGTGATTCCGATAATTGTCACAAAAATCACCAAAAGCTGTTGTTTTCTGTCTCAAAAGTGTTTATATTATGGATTATATACTTCGGTAAAGCCCATATCAATCGAAAGGAAGTCAAAAATGAAAATACTTGTCGTGAATGCGGGAAGCTCTTCCCTCAAATATCAGGTGTTCGACATGGAGACCGAGTCTGTCCTTGCCAAAGGCAACTGTGAGCGCATAGGCACGGAAGGCTCGTTTCTTACGCACAAGCACGCCGACGGCCGCAAGAAGGAATACCGTGAGCACATGCCCAACCACACCGCGGCCATACACCTGGTCTTCAAGGCTCTGACCGATCCCGACATCGGCGTCATCTCCGATATGAGCGAGATCGGCGCCGTCGGCCACAGGGTCCTCCACGGCGGCGACAGGTTCTCTCAGTCCGTTCTCGTCACCGAAGAGGTCGAAAAGGCCATCGAGGACAATATCCCTCTCGGCCCGCTCCACAACCCCGCCAACCTCATGGGCATAAAGGCCTGCCAGGAGGTCATGCCCGGCACTCCCCACGTCGCGGTATTCGACACGGCCTTCCATCAGACCATGCCGCCCGAGGCCTTCATGTACGCCCTGCCCTACGACTACTACACCAGGCACAAGGTGCGCCGCTACGGCTTCCACGGCAGCTCCCACCGCTACGTTTCCGCCGAGGCCGCGAGACTGCTGGGCCGCGAGGGCGATCCCGAGCTGAAGATAGTCACCTGCCACCTCGGCAACGGCTCCTCCTTCGCCGCGGTGAAGGGCGGCAAATGCCTGGACACCTCCATGGGCATCACCCCACTTGAGGGCATCCCCATGGGCACCCGCTCCGGCTCCATCGACCCCGCCATACTCCAGTTCGTCATGGAAAGAGAGCACATAGACATCGCCGAAATGACCCGCGTGCTCAACAAGGAATCCGGCATGCTCGGCATCAGCGGCATTTCCTCCGACTTCCGCGATCTTGAATCCGCCGCCGAAGAGGGCAACGAGCGCGCCATCCTCGCCCGCCGGATGTTCATACACAGCGGCAGCAAGCTCATCGCCTCCTACGCCGCCGTCATGGGCGGAGTGGACGCGGTCGTCTTCACCGCAGGCGTAGGCGAGAACGACTCCGACATACGCCTGAAGATGGTCGAGAAGCTCGGCTTCATGGGCATAGCCATCGACCCCGCCAAGAACAACGTCCGCGGCAAGGTCGCCGAGCTGTCCCCCGACGGCGCGAAGGTAAAGGTCCTGCTCATCCCCACCAACGAGGAGCTCGTCATCGCCCGCGACACCGAGGAGATCGTAAAAGGGCTGAAATAAGCGCATTTAAAATCGTCGGCAAAGCACAAAGAGCTTTGCCGACGATTTTTATGCGCATTTCAGTATCACCACCGGTATCTCCGGCCGGTTGAACACGCGGGGTATGCCCTCGGCGCCGGCAAGTCCCCGGGAAACTATCATTTCGCAGCCTCCGTTAAAATACTCTCCGCCGTCGTATTCGGGCAGCAGGGTCTTTCCAGTATCCAGCAGGCCGCCCACTATCGGCAGGCGTATCAGGCCGCCGTGCTTGTGTCCGCTCAGCACGAGATCGAAGCCGACTTCGGCGTAATCGTCAAAAGCATCGGGGCGGTGAGCCAGCAGGACTTTGAAGCCGTCGTATCCCGAAGGCAAAAGCGTGTCCGCCGTTTTTTCGAAATTTTCCGGTCCGTAGGGATCGTCCACGCCGGCCAGCATGATGCTCTCCCCGCCGCAGGTGAGCTCCGCGCACTCGCCGCGGAGCACCTTGACGCCCCTCTGCTCCAGCTCGCCGAAAAAGCTCAGCGGGTCCCTGCTCGCCCATTCGTGGTTGCCGGAAACGTAAAACATCGGGGCGATATCGCTCAGGGCGTCCGCCAGTTCGAGCACGCTTTCCTTTTCGCCCGACCGGTCTATCATATCCCCGGTAAACACGATGACGTCCGCTTCGGCCTTTTTCACGGCGCGGACGATCAGCTCGTTGATATCCCTGCCGTGCAGGTCGGATATCTGAGCTATCCTGAAGCCGTCGAAGGACGGCGGAAGCTTATCCGAGCTCAGCTCATAGTATACGGTCTTTATATGATACGCGCTCGGCAGCAGCGCGGCCGCCGCCAAAATCAGCGCCGCCAGGAGAATACGCCTGATCGTTTTCAATGCTCAGTTTTCCTTATCGCGAAGATAAATATGCTTGGTATTGCCGGAATCGGACTGCCTCGCGTCTATCTCAAAGCGTCCGATGGCGCGTATGAGAGAGGTCAGCTTCTTGTAGCCGAAATTCCGCGGATCGAAATCCGGCTGCTTTTTCAGCAGCAGGTTGCCCAGCTCTCCCATGAATACGTATCCGTCCTCGTCGGCTATGTCGGAAACGGAATCCGCGATGAGCTTCACTATGCTCTCCGGTATGCCGTTTTCGGCCGCCTCTTCCTTTTTTGCGGCGCGTCCGCTCTTTTCCGAGGCCGCCGCGGCCTCGGTCTTTGTCTTTGAAGTCTGCCTTTTAGGGCTCTGGGCCTTTTTCGCCGTCTTCGGCTGCTCGTCGGCGCCCCTGATGACCTCGATATAGATAAACTTGTCGCAGGCCACTCTGAAAGCCACGGGAGTCTTCTGCTCTCCCATGCCTATCACCTTCATGCCGGCTTCGCGCAGGCGTATCGCCAGGCGGGTAAAATCGCTGTCGCTCGATACGATGCAGAAGCCGTCGGTCTTGCCCTCGTAAAGTATGTCCATGGCGTCTATGATCATGGCCGAGTCGGTGGAATTCTTGCCCGTGGTATAGCTGTACTGCTGAATGGGCGTGATGGCGTTTTCCAGCAGCGCGCTCTTCCAGGCTCCCACGTTGGGCGAGGTCCAGTCCCCGTATATGCGCTTCACGGTCGGAGTGCCGTAGATGGCCGCCTCCTCCAGCACGGATTTGAGACTGTTGCGCGGGACGTTCTCGGCGTCTATGAGCACCGCGAGACGCAGATCCTTTATTTCATTAGACGTTTTCTTCGCCTCCTTTTTTCCGGCTGAGCTCCTGCCGCCCCAAAGCGGGACGGGCGGGCTCCGCACGGATTTTTTCTTTATTTTATCAGTTTTTTCCTGTTCGGGCAACGGTATAATTGTCGAAGCGCGCCGCCGCGGCTCCCTTCTCCGCGCCCGCCGGAGCTATATATACGGCGCCCGGCGGCGGAGAGTCGCCGAAACGGAATCGGCCGAAGGCTCTGACCTGTCTGAAGGCGGCGTCGGGGTCTTCGTATACGACGCTTTCGATGAACTCTCCCGGAGGAGTGCGGGAATAAAACAGGGCGAAAATATACGGCATGTTCACCCGGCCGCTTATCCATATTTCCCCTCCGTCAAGCTCCTCCGCGTACTCTATCGCCTCGCCCAGGCCCCCGAAAAACAGTGGAGAAAGCCTTTGGGCATACGCGCCGAAATAAAAGCCCGCGAACAGCCCGGCCGCCGTGAGCAGGGCCGCCGCCTGCGCCGCCGAAAGGGCGATCCGTCTGCCGGTCAGACTCAGTCCCCTGCCCTGATACCATATCAGCGGCAGGTATATCATATTCATTCTGTTGACGTTCACCCGGATGAAAAACGACGCCGCCAGCGACGAGCAAAGGGCGATGAAAACGTATATTTCCCCCCTTTCCGTCTTTTTGGCGCGCAGCCGGTAAACGTATTCCCCCAGCCCGAGCAGCGCGAAAAGCAGGCCCGGCACGGAATACAGCTGCCCGAAGCCCCCGGGGCTGTTCCACGGAAGCCCGTCGTCCTGCCGCAGCAGCAGCTTCAGCAGCGAAGCGAAGTTCGCCGCCGAAAACGACGCCGTCTCGCTCTGTCTGGTCTGCGTAAGGCGCGGCAGGGTCAGCCCCAGCAGGCTCGTTTCGCCCATTTTCAGCACGTTTCGCACGTTGCACAGCGTCACCGGCGCGGCGATCAGCGCGAAGACCGCCGCGGATATGAGGATATACCGCGCGCCGATCCTTTTCCCGCGTATCAGCACGGCGCAGGACGCCGTGAGGAAAAACGGCAGGAAAATAAAGGCCGTGCCGTAGGCGTACAGGGCCAGGGCGAAGGCCGCGGCGGCCGCCGGCAGAAGCCCGGGCCGTTTCTCCGAGCTTATCAGCAGCGAGACCCCGAGCAGCAGGAAGAAGGGCAGTATGTTGCTTTCCAGCGCCCAGCGGCTGAGCATTATGTGCCAGGGATCGAAGGCCAGCGCCGCCAGCGTCCACAGCGCGGTCTTTCTCCCCGCCGTGCGTTCGGCGGCGCGATAAAACAGCGGCAGCGAGGCGCAGCCCAGAAGCGCGGCGGGCAGTCTCAGCGCGAGCTTCCCCGGGCCGAGCAGCGCGATGAAGGGCATCGCGAGGTACGAATAAAGGGCGTTCTGTCCGCTGCCCCAGGCCGTCAGCAGCACCGGCAGGCGGCAGCCCGCCCTGTCGATCCCGTAATTGAGTATCGCCCAGGCGTCGTAGCCGGCCGAGGCCTCGTCCTGATTGAGGCCCGGCGGAAAGGAGACTATGCCCGCCAGCCTCAGCGCCGCCCCCGCCGCCATGATCAGCAGCGGCAGATACCTCGCGGCGAGCCTCAGCGCCGCCGGGACGTTCTTCTTACTCATGGCTCATATCCTTCTGAGCTCCGCTTTGCCGTTTTCGATCACCGCGTAGCGCCCATCCGCCGCCGCCCCGGGATTGAGCATCGTCAGTCCGTCTCTCACCCGCATAAAAGGCGCGTGGGTATGTCCGAAAAGCACCGTGTCCGCGCCCCGTTCCAGGGCAGTGTAATAAAGCCTCTGCAGGTCTTCCTTTACCCCCTGCCTGTGTCCGTGGGTCATAAGCAGCTTCATGCCGTCCGCCGTGAGCATAAGCAGCTCCGGGGCGTCGGAGCCCGGGTCGCAGTTTCCCTTCACCGCGTAGGCTTCGAGCCCGGGACGCTTTTCCGTGAGCGCGTCGAAGTCTCTCGTACGGTCGCCCAGATGCAGCAGCATATCGGGCTTTTCCGTCATGATCATTTTCTCCGCCTTTTCGGTCATCCCGTGCGAATCCGACAGGATCAAAATTTTCATTCTCGGCGCACCCCGCAAATATAATATGAATATAATGACGTGAATAAACATCCGGGAGGTGTTTTCATGTCGGGCGATTACAGAAGGCTCGCCGGCTCCCTCATGGGAGACGGCGGCAGCGCTCTGGAGCAAAACGCGGAAACCATACAAAAGCTCGCCGACTCACCCGACGGCAGGCGGGTCAAGGCTCTCATCGGCGACGAGGGCAGACTCGCCTCCGCCGTGGAAAACGGCGATACCGAAGCTTTGAAAAGCATGATGCGCTCCGTACTCGGCACCGCCGAGGGCGCCCGTCTGGCAAAGCAGCTTACACAGCTGCTCGACCGCGGCGCCGGAGGAAAATAAAAAGGGGGTGGCTGCCTCGGACGGCCTTGAAGATAAACTCAATGCGCTGTTTTCTTCCCCGGAAAGCATGGCGCAGATAAAAAAGCTTGCGGAGGGGCTGTCGGGGAGCAGGCCCGACGCGGACGGCGAAGGCGCCGGGGACGGCGGCGGGCTTTTCCCCGGCGCCGATCCCGCCCTGACCCGGCTGCTGACGGCGGCGATGAGCGAATACGGCTCGACCAGCGACGCGGCCCGGATAATAGCCGCTCTGCGTCCTTATCTCAGCAGCGAACGCGCCGCGCGCCTGGATAAGGCGATGAACGTCGCCCGCATGGCGCGCACGGCGAAAAAGCTGCTGCCGGAGCTCGGAGGCGGACGTGTATAACCGATATATAAACCGCTATTCCGACCTCGACGGCGGCTCCCGCCCGTTCGCGGAGGACCGCCCCGAGCGCGCCGCTCCGTCCCCGCTCCCCTCGGCCGCGCGGCTAAAAGGCGCGCTGGACGGTCTTCTCGGCGGCAGGCTCGATACGGGCGACCTGCTGCTGATACTGATACTTCTGCTGCTTTATCTCGAAAAAGAGGACGAAGAGATACTTATCATACTCTCCGCCCTTATCGTTATGAGCATTCAGTCCTGATCGATGAGGAATACGCTGTCGTCCGGCGCGTTCAGCTCCGCCGCTCCCGCCTGCATGAGATATATCCTTCTGTCTCCGTCGTAAACCTCGGCGGCCTCCAGCAGGCCCGTGTCCACGGAAACGTAATAATACCGTTCGCAGCCCGTGATATCGTCCGTCGCCGCGACCATTATCTTCCATCCGTCGCGGCGGACGTAGCCCGCGTCGTTTATTTTGTCCGGATCGAGCTCGAGCACGTCCTCATACGTGGGTATCATGCCCAGCTCGTCGCCGAGGTCCGGCCCGGAGTCCCCGGACCGGCGGGGCGCGGTATAGCGCCGGGAGGTGTCGGAGCCGTACCATATCGTTATTTCGTCCTCGGTGAGCAGGATGTTTTTCGCCTCGTCCCAGCCGTCGCATTCCACGCTCAGGCGTTCCCTGCCGCCCTTGACCCGGCTGCTTATCCTGTACTGCGCGCTGCCGCCCTCCCAGGAGCTTTCCACGGTAACGTTCCTGGAATAGCTGTCGGGGCGGCTCAGCGTGCGTATCACCGCCTGGACGGTGTCCGGCGTCACCTCCACCGACATGGGAGCATGGTCGGCGTCGGGATCATCGCTCGCCGAGATCGGAAGCTGCGTATCCGGCAGGATCAGCTCAGCCGTCCCGCCCCTGTTGGTAAAGACCAGAGCGAGCAGCACGCTGAGAGCGATGAGCATGGCCGAGATTATGGCAAATACGGTTATCCTGCGCCTGTTGTTCATTTTTCTCCTTTATGAAGAACGTCCGTCGTCCTTGCCGGAGTCCGGCGCGCCGACCGCCGCGTTTTTCCCGTCCCCGGTTTTCGGGGCTCTGTGTCCGGTCTTGAACACGAAGCCCGCCAGCACGCCCGCGGCGGCGAAGGCGAGGACGAGCAGCAGGGCCTTCATCTCCCCGCTGGAGGCGAGCACCACCGCGGCGAGCCCGAATACCGCGCTGACGCAGTAGAGTATGGCGACGGCCTGCTTCTGACTGAAGCCCATGTCGATAAGCCTGTGGTGGACGTGCCCTCTGTCGGGATGCATGGGGCTCTGTCCTCTGAGCAGGCGGCGGATAATGGCAAAGCCCGTGTCGAACAGGGGCAGCGCCAGCACCAGGAAGGGCACTATGAACGAGATGATGGCGTAGACCTTGAACATGCCTATCACCGACATGGTCGCCAGGACGTACCCGAGCAGCAGCGCTCCGGTATCCCCGGCAAAGATCTTGGCGGGATTGATGTTGAAGGGCATGAAGCCCACGCAGGCTCCCGCGAGCGCCGCGAGGATTATCGCCACGTTCGCCTCGCTCACGAGCAGGGCTATCACCAGCATCGTCGCCGAGCCTATGGCCGAAACGCCCACCGCGAGCCCGTCAAGCCCGTCTATGAGGTTGACCGAATTGGTAACGCCGACTATCCATATCACCGTTATCGGCACCGAGAGCATGCCCAGCGTGAGCCAGTTGTTTTCCGAAAACAGCACCGGGTTGGTCAGCACCTCTATGCGTATGCCGTGGAAAACGGCGATCAGGGCGGCGGCTGTCTGCAGCAGCAGCTTTATCCACCATTTCAGCGGCACTATGTCGTCTATCACGCCCGTGGTCACGATGACTATGCAGCCCAGCAGCAGACCTCTGACCTGCGTGTCTATCTTGGCGAAGAGCAGGGTGCTGAGTATGAAGCCCATGAACATCGCCAGACCGCCGAGACGCGGTATGGGATGGTCGTGCATGCGTCTGCCGTCTCTGGGGACGTCCATCGCCCCCACCTTCTGCGCGAATATCTTGACCACCGGCGTGGCGGCGAAGCTCATCACCAGCGCCGCGACCAGCGATACGAGCACATTGACCAGAGTATTTATGCCTATCGTCTCGTTCATATCCCCACTCGCGTCCCGGCCGTGCCGGAAGCGCGACTCCTTTTATCAGCGTTCGACGAAGCCTACCTTTTTGTATACCTTGCGCAGCGTCTTCTCGGCTGTCTGCGCAGCGCGCGCCGCGCCGTCTCTGTAGACCTCCGCGAGATATTCCCTGTCGCCGAGCAGTCTTGAGGCCTCCTCGCGTATCGGTCTGAGCATTTCCACCACCGCCTCGCCGACGGCGAGCTTGAACGCGCCGTAGCCGCTGTTTTCAAACTCCTTCTCGGCCTGCGCTATGGTGATCCCCGCGGCGGCGCTGTAAATATTCAGCAGATTGCTTATGCCCTTCTTGTTCTCGGGATCGTAGCATACGCGGGTATCGCTGTCCGTGACGGCGCGCTTGAAGGCTCGCATTATGCTCTCGGGACTGTCCATGAGGCAGATGCAGCCGCCGGAGTCCTGCTCGGATTTCGACATTTTGTTTTCCGGCTCCTGCAGGCTCATTATCCTCGCGCCGACCTTGGGTATCCAGGGCTCGGGCATTTTGAAGACCTCTCCGTATATCGTGTTGAAGCGGTGCGCGATATCCCGCGTCAGCTCCACGTGCTGCTTCTGATCCTCGCCCACGGGCACCAGGTCCGCCTGATACAGCAGTATGTCCGCCGCCATCAGCGAGGGATAGGTAAACAGGCCGGCGTTGATATTATCGGCGTTTTTGGCAGATTTATCCTTGAACTGCGTCATCCTGCTCAGCTCGCCGAACATCGTATAGCAGTCCAGCACCCAGCCGAGCTGCGCGTGGGCCGGGACGTGGCTCTGGATGAATATGACGTTCTTCTTCGGGTCGAGCCCGCAGGCTATATACTGCGCCAGCTGCGATACGGTGCGGCGGCGCAGCTCCGCGGGGTCCTGCCGCACGGTGATGGCGTGCATATCCGCCATGCAGTAATAGCAGTCGCAGCTGTCCGACAGCGCCACCCAGTTTTTTATCGCCCCGAGATACGATCCGAGGGTCAGGTCGCCGCTGGGCTTGATGCCGCTGAGTATACGTTTTTTTGCTTCTTCCATCTTATTAACCTTAAACTCTTTCTGCAAGATATTCGTCTATGCTCTCGCCCATAAGACGTATGCCCTTTACGATCTGTTCCTCGGTGGGCACGGAAAAATTCAGTCTGAAGCCGCGGTTGAGCTCGCTCTCCGCGGGATCGAAGGTCATTCCGGGGACCACGGCCACCTTGTGCTTCTGCGCGATGGCGCACAGCCCGAGGCTCGGGCAGCCCTCCGGGAGCTCGCCCCATATGAACAGGCCGCCCTCCGGGCGCGTGAACTTCACGCGGGGATCGAAGCGCTTTTCCATTTCCGCCACCATAAGGTCGCGCTTTGCCTTGTAGGCGGCGCGGCACTGCTTTATATGCCCTTCGAGGTCGTAGGTCTCGAGTATCCTGTCCACGGCCATCATGGCGGGCAGGTTGGTATGCACGTCGGACACCTGCTTTGCCACGACCATCTTGGATATCAGCCACTTGGGGCCCAGCGCGTAGCCCACGCGCAGTCCCGGAGCAATCGTCTTGGAAAACGTTCCGGCGTAAAGAATGCGCCCTTCCGTATCCATGGTCTTTATCGGCGGCGTGACCTTTCCCGAGAAGCACAGCTCGAAATACGGGCTGTCCTCGAGCACTATCACGTCGTATTTCTCCGCCAGCTCCAGCAGGCGGCGTCTGCGCTCCATGGTCATGGTCGCGCCCATGGGGTTCTGGAACGTGGGTATGGTATAGATGAAGCTCACGTTCTTTTCGCGTTTGAGTATCTCCTCTACCGCTTCGATCACCATGCCGTTTTCATCCGTCTCCGCGCCGATGAGCCTCGCCCCGTAGGAGCGGAAGGCGTTGAGCGCGCCGATGAAGCTCGGATTTTCGGTTATTACCGCGTCGCCGGGATTGATCAGGCATTTCGCCGTAAGCTCTATCGCCTGCTGCGCGCCGCTGGTGATTATAAGCTCCCCGTCGGTGGGTATGGAGTACTTTGAAGAGAGGTACGCCTTGACCTTTTCTATGAGCGGAGCGTATCCCTCGGTCACGGAATACTGCAGCGCCCTTGCAGGCATATTCATGATGACGTCCGCCGTTATCCTCGCGAGCTCCTCCGCCGGGAACAGATCGGCCGAGGGGTTTCCCGCCGTGAACGAAATGACGTCCGGCGCCGCGAGCTTGAGCATCTCGCGTATGGCCGAGGGCTTCATGGCCGACATATGATCGGATATTCTTTGTCTCATTCTCTTTTCTCCCTGCGCTGACGCGCGTTCGTTGTCCGTCGCCGCGCGGCGCCGCGCCGCGCGCTTCCGTATTTGGGGATTGTATCATATCGCCCCTGTTTTTTCAATACTTTGCCCGCCCGGTCCTAGTTACCTTTGGTGCCCGCCCGGTCCTAGTTACCTTTTTGGTTGTTATATATAGGTTTCGGCAATTTCACTAAGGCTCAGCATTGACAATACTGCTCACATTTTGTAAAATCGTAACCAGCCTGGGGAATTCCAGGTCACCTGAAAAGGGGCAGAGGACACCAAAGCAACGGTAAAAAGTGGCTGGCTATCATCTCCGAAAGGAGGTGAAGTCTTATGCGATTCACCTTTCACCTTGGACCGTTTACGGTCTCCATAGTGATTCGTTGGACACATAAGAAAAACCGCCACTCCGGCAAGTGACGGTTTTTCTGGGTGATAATACCCACATAGAAGAATCTGAACGAGGCCAGCCGCTTGTTGCGGTGCCTTCTGCTATTAGTATATCCGGTTCTGGGTAAAAGTCAAGTGAAATATGGTGTTGACCGTAGCCAGAAAACACTTAGAAATTCGTTCAAGAGTGGAGGTCCAATGATTACGCTAAAACCAGTTGATGAAAAAAGTGTAGAAGCCTGCGCTTCCCTGCAATGTACACCGGAACAGCGGCAGTTCACGAATTCCCCAATCTGGTCCTTATTGGAAACCGCGTATACTCCTCTCAGGCAGCATTGTCAGCTCTACGCCATTTACAGCGATGATACAGTTGTTGGGATGGTACGTTTAGACTTCACGCTGCATGAAAACTTCTATGAATTTACAAATCTCTTGATTGATCAGAAATATCAGCGAAAACACTATGCCTCGGAAGCAATTCGACAGATCATCGAGATATTTCAAAGGCATGGTCAATATCACATACTGAAAATTTTGGCAGCGCCAGATAATACTTCCGCGATTCAACTATACCAAAACCAAGGGTTTGTGTATTCAGGAGTGAGTAATGATGGTGTTTTCCTCGTTTATCAGTACATGCTTTAGCAGTCGGTTTTTTGGGTGCATATTCACTAACGCTTCCGGGGGAGGGCTTAATAGCAACACAAAAGGTAACTAGGAGCCCGCCCGTCCGCCGATATATGTAAACTCAGCTTGACAAAAAGCGCGCGCGGTGAGTAGAATGTGCCTGTCCTGTCCCGCGGGCCGGGCGGGCGCCCGGGACGACGCTTTTCGGGAAAGGAAAGTCAAACCATGTCTGTATTTCAAACCACGGAAGAAGCGAGAGAATTCTTCAAAAAGGACCTTTACGCCTACCGCAGCGGCATGATGCTGGACGAGCTGGGCGAGGACTACGCCGTATGCAGCGCCGACGTCCGGGAGGATTTTCACAACGCCAACGGCGGCGTGCAGGGCGGGGCGATCTTCACTCTGGCGGACCTGGCCTTCGCGGCGCTGTCCAACAATCTGCATCTGCCCACCGTCGCTCAGCAGGTCAATATCGTTTTCCTCAGCGCCCCGAAGGGGACGCGCCTTATCGCCCGCGCCGAGGTAATAAAGAACGGCCGCAGCACGTCCGTCATAAACGTATCCGTCTCCGACGACTCCGGCCGCGGCGTCGCGCAGTTCACCGGCGTAGGCTTCAAGCTGTGATCAATATGTATTTCAAAAAACACGGTCGGAAAAATGCAGTTTTCCCATATCGGCAGCCCGGGAATATGCGTTTTCCTGACAACCGCTGTTCCGAATAATATGACAGGAGGTGCAGACCATGAAAAAAACCGTTTCCCTGATACTCGCTCTTGTGATCGTCCTGCTCTTTGCCGGCTGCACCGGCGCGCCGGCGCAGAGCCCCGCGCCCGACGTTCCCTCCGAAGCGCCCGAGGCGGCCGCGGAGCCGAACGCGCCCGAGGAAGCTCCCTCCGACGCTCCCGATGCGGAAGAGGGCGGCATACTCGTTGTGTATTTTTCCGTGACCGGGAATACCGGCGACGTTGCCGCGAGGATAGCCGCGCTTACCGGGGCCGACCTGAAGGAGATAGTCCCCGCGCAGCCCTACACCGAGGAGGACATAAATTACTACGACTTTTCCTCCCGCGCCGTGGTCGAGCAGTATGACCCGGACTCGCGCCCGGAGATCGCCGAAGACATTTCCACGGACGGCTATACCACGCTCTATCTCGGCTATCCCATCTGGTGCGGAGCCGCTCCGCGCATCATGAGCACCTTCGCGGAGAGCTGCGATCTCACCGGCGTCACCGTCATCCCCTTCTGCACCTCCGGCAGCAGCGACATCGGGCTTACCGACGATACGCTTGCCACGCAGGCGGGAAGCGGGAACTGGCTGCAGGGCAAACGCTTTGCGGCGGGCGTGAGCGACGAGGAGCTGTCGGCATGGCTCGACGGGCTCGGGCAATAAAGCTCGGGCGTGAAAAAAGGACATGACGGATAATGAACGAGCTTGACAGTGAATTTTTCGAGGCTTATAAAAGCCTGGACAGATTATGCTCCGATATTTATTCCTGCCTGAACGGTGTCAGCGAATATATCAGGGATATGGAGTCCAAAGCTTCCGTCGGTCGTTACAAAATATCTTCATGGGAATCTGACTACAAGCAGCTCAAGCATGTCCGTTGGGTCAGAAACCAGATAGCTCACGATTCCAGCATAAGCCGGATAAGCGAGCCTGCCGACCTGGATTTCGTGCGGGATTTCCGCAAGCGTATCCTGTCGGGCGGTGATCCGATCACGCTGCTCAGAAAAGCAGTCGAAGCGAGGCCGCGCGCCGTTCCGCGGATACCGCGGCCGGCAGAGGATATGCGTCCGGTCTCTTCTCCTCCGCCGTATTCCCGGCCGACGCCCGCTCCGGCGCCGCGGCCTGCGCCGCAAAAGCAGGAGAACCGCTCCGTCGGCTTCAACCCCGTTCTTTTTCTTTTTTTGATCGCGGCGCTGATCGTTTTGATCGTGCTGCTGAACCGCTGACCTCGGCATAGAAGGCGCTGTCTCAAACAGGTTTTTCCGCTGTTTGAGACAGCGCCTTTATGATTTTCGCGGAAAACGCGCTGCCGCCGCTCAAAGCGGCATAACGAGCGTTTTCATTTTTTCAGGTTTTTCGGGCTGATCTCCGCCGCACGGCCGAAAGTCTTATATTCCGATATTTTTCTTGAAACGGAGGCTTTCTCACGTCATAGAATATTCCGAGATCAGCTTCCCTATCAGCTGTCGGCGTTCCCCCGGATACACCTCCGCGCCGTCGCGCACATAGTCGTCCAGATACAGACGGTACATGCCCTTCGTTTTATCGGACGCGCGCGGAGGCCCGGACAGACGGGCGATCTTCATATATGCCGACGGATCGCCGTTCATCATTGCCAGCAGATCCTCCGCGCCGTTTATCACCGCGCAAATGAAATCCCGCTCTTTCATCCTTTACCCCTGTTCCGCGGCGAAGTCTAAAGCATGCAGCCGTAGACCGCGGCGCGGAGGCGGTGGTGATGATACAGCTCGTCGTTGGGCATCATGTTGTGCATGTAGGCGACGGAAAACTTCCCCACCGGGTCCGCTTCCACCCAGCTGCCCGCGCCGCCGGTCCAGCCGAAGGCGCCGATATGGCCGTTGTGGCCGAAGCGCCGGGTCATGAGCGTGCGGAAGCCCAGGCCGTAGCCGTAGCCCGCCAGATAATCGTTCTCGAAATCCCGCAGCTGATCCTCTCCCAGCTGGTTCTCGCGCAGCATGGCGACGGTCCCCTCTCCGAGGAGCTTCCGGCCCCTGTATGTCCCTCCGTTTGCCAGCATCTGCATGAATATCGCGAAGTCCGTGGCGGAGGTTATGAGATTGGGCCGCGCGCCCACCGGCGTTTTTGACGGATCCATCGACTCGTCGTAAAAGTCCGCCGCCGGAGTGAAGCTGCCGTCCGCCTCGCGCCGGTACGACGTCACCAGTCTGCCGCGGTTTTCATCGGTGAAGAACGTATCGGTGTCCTTCAGCTCCAGCGGCTCTATCACGCGCTCGCGGAATACCTCGCGCAGCGGCTTGTCCTCAAAGGTCTCCACCAGCGCCCCGGTTATCTCGCTGCCGAAGCCGTAAAGCCAGTGCGTTCCGGGCTCGAACATCACCGGCACGTCTCCCATCGCCCGCACTTCCTCGCGAAGCGTGGGCGTTCCCTTTTTCAGCAGCTCCTCCATCCGCGCGCTCATGGCGGCGAGCGTGGGAGTATTCGCGTTCGCCGTCGGGAACATGCAGTAGGGCAGCCCGCACATCATCGCCACCGCATTGCGTATGGTCAGCGGCCTTTCCGTCGGCACGACGTCGACGTTCCCGTCGGGCCGCAGGACGAATTTCCTTGTTTCCTTCCACTCCGGCAGATAGTCCCCCACCGGGTCGGAAAAGAGGAATTTTCCCTCCTCGTAGAGCATGGCGAGGATGGCGTAGGTAAACAGCTTGGTGGTGGAGGCCTGGCGGAACATCGAGCGCCCGTTCACCTTTTTTCCGGAGGCGATGTCGGCATAGCCCGCGCCGCCCTCGTATATCAGCTCGTCCCCCTCCATGACGCTGCAGGTGCAGCCCGGCACGGTGCGCGCCGCGAATTCTTCGAGCAAGCGGTCGAGCCGCGAAAAATCACGCTTCATATGCGTAGTCTCCTTTTTTCCCGTTCCGACGTCCTTCGGCCCGTCTTACAGTCTTTTCGCCCAGTCCGTCAGCTCCGACGCGCTGCGGCAGAGCTTCGCGTCCGCTATGGAAGCGCCCCGCACGTAGGGCTGCAGCTTTTCGGCGGTCTTGCCGATGCCGCTGCCTCCGGAGGTGGCAAAAACGGCCACGGTCTTGCCCGTCCAGTCATATCCGCCGCAGAACGAGTTCACCACGTTCGGGGCGACGCCGTACCAGATGGGGAAGCCTATGAATACGCGGTCGTACTGTTCGAAATCCTCCACTCTTCCCGCCGCGGGAACTTCCTTATTGCCGAATTTTTCCCGGTTGCAGCGGGCAAGCGGGTTGGTCCATTTCAGATCCGCCTGCGTGTAGGGCTGCTCCGGCACGATCTCGTACAGATCGGCCCCCAGCTCGGCGGCAAGCTCCTTCGCCACCTTTGCGGTGGTCCCCGCCTCCGCGCTGAAATATGCTACGAGAGTTTTCATTTCCGTTTCCTCCTTATTATTGATCTTTCGTTTGTTTCATAGACCGCCTTCCGCGTTCTCCCCGGTCCGCGGCTCATATGGGGAGCTCCGCGCGGGGATAAAGGGCCTCGGCCGCGTTCAGCACGTCGTAATCTATGCCGTTTTGCCGAAGCTGCCCGATGAACGCGGAAAAGTAATCCGTTTCGCGGAAAAACTGAATGAAATTCAGGAAAAACCAACCGTGCAGCGCGCTCATCTCCACCGTCAGAGGCACGTGCGTGGAGGGCAGGGCCGTGGACGGGAGCGCCTCGTATTCCTGAATGTAGCGTTCCGCGTCGCCGAGATTTGCCTTGCCCACGTAGCTCACCGTCGCGGTCAGGCAGCGGGAAAGGGCCTCCATCCGCTCCCGGCAGTATTTTTGCCGCTCCTCATGGCCGCTCATGGCGCCGAGCTCGTTCATCAGCGCCCCGTATCCCCGTATTTCCTCCAGCACCATGTCCTGCGAGGACTGCAGCGAGACCATGCCGCGGAAGCAGGTCGCCTGAGTCGAAAAGGGCAGCTTTTCCAGTCTTTCCGTATACGGCAGGCGGACGTCGCCCACCAGGCTCTGGTGCGCGAGGGGCGCGCGCAGCGCTTTGCGCTGATTTACGCACATGGCGATCACCGGCCGCGGCTCGGCGTCGGGATGAAGGGCGGCTATGCTCCGCGCCAGCAGCAGCGCGACGACGGTGGCGGGGCTCCCGTCGTTGGAGATATTGAAGCGCATGAAATCCTCTTCCGGTACGCGCACGTTGTAAACCACGCTGTCCGGGATAAGCCGCGCGATCCCCGCCTCCGCGAGCTGGAACGCCGGTGCGTCCGGCTTCGGCACGAGCATCGGCCCGTCGTTTTTCACCGGCCGCTCCGCCGGGTCCTCCCACTCCTCCGGGGACACCTCCCCGCCGCTCATGCGTATGCCCTCGCCGGACAGCTCCTCGCCGTAGAACGCGGAGCAGTAGTAATACAGCAGCGTCTTGACCAGCGGCTCGATCCCGCCCCCGTCGGTAAGGCCGTGATACGCGTCGATATACAGTCTGTTGTCCCAATAACAGAACGCCATCAGATGCCCCGACGTCTGCTCGCCGCCCAGCACCGTCCTTTTGTCCGTATTCAGCACGGGCAGCGGCGCGGGGTTGTCCTCGAAATATATCCCGTCCGCGTCCGCGCACGCGCGAACAGCGAAATACGGATATCTCCGCATGGTCATGTCGACCGCTCCGCGGAGCTTCTCGCCGTCGATCAGATCCTTGAGCTTGATCGCGAGACGGAACGTGTGCGGGTCCGACGCCGACGTTTCGTAAAGAGTCCTCAGTTCGGAATACAGTCTGTGTTTCACTTCGTCGCCTTTCGTTCGGGAGCGTGCTCTTCCGGCCCCGCAGGGCCGGGTCCGCTCCTCTTACGTCAGCATAAGAGATAGTCCGCCGAATGTCAACCGCTTCGGCTCTTCTTTTTCGGACGGCCGCGCCGCCGACAGTATCCGCCCCGCAGACCGGGCGCGCGGGCTCGGGACGACCGCAAAACCGTTTTGACCGTTTCGGGATAAGGCCCGGTCGGACATATCCGTCATCATACTCCGGCAAAAGGTCTGCCTTTCGCCGAAAAAATGTACGAGTAAGTATATACTTACCTTTAAAAGTTGCCAACGAATGTCAAATAAGTTAAAATAATACCAAAAAAAACTGTTTGAGAGGTATACGCCGTGGCAGCGGACAACAGACAGAAGATCAAGCTTATGAAGCTGTACGAGCTTTTGCGCAATGAGACCGACAGCGAGCACCCCGTCTCCCGAAGAGAGCTGTGCCGCAGGCTGAACGAGATGGGCATATCCAGCAACGTCCGCACGCTGAGCGAGGATATCAGAGTGCTCGACGAAAACGGCTATGAGATCATGAGCTTCATGGAACGCCGGGAGAAGTTTTATTACGTCCCGGAGATGGAATTTTCCGTTCCCGAGATCAGGATACTCATGGACGCCGTCCAGGCCGCCGGTTTTATCACCGAGAAAAAGACGGCGGAGCTTGTGGAAAAGCTCGCCGCTCTCGGCGGCGTCCACAGCGCGGAGCTGCTGAAGGCCAACATGGTCCATTTCAATACGCGCAAGCACAAAAACGAGTCCGTCCTTTATAACGTCGACCGGATCGAGGAAGCGATCACCGGCCGCAAACGGGTCTCCTTCTACTATTTTCACCTTAACGAAAAGGCCGGGCGCGAATACGCTCTGTCGCCCGACGGCGAAAAAAAGCGGTACGAGGTGGAACCGCTGGCTCTCATCTTCAACGAGGATAATTATTATCTGCGGGGCTGCACCGTCCGTCATCCCGGCGAGCCCGCCAACTATCGCATCGACCGCATGGACCACGTTGACATAGTCCCGGATTCGGAGCTCTCCGACGAGACCGCCGGGCTGATAAACGAGATAGTCTCATACACGGGCAGGGCCATAAAGATGTTCGGGGGCGAGACGGAGACCGTCGAGCTCCGCTTCAGCAGAAAGCTTATCGACCCGGTCTTCGACCGTTTCGGCGAGGACGTCAGAATGACCGCGGTAAGCGAGACCGACTGCGCCGCCGCCGTGCAGGTGCAGATCAGCCCGACCTTCTTCGGCTGGCTCGCGCAGTTCGGAGACATGATGAGGGTGATATCGCCGCAGAGCGTGACAGAGAAGTATAAGGAGCATATAGGGAAGATACTGTGAAGCGCGGGTGGGATTTTTGCTGCGTGACCGTCCGCGGAACGCAATAACGCGCTTTATCGGTTTTCGATCCGGTTTTCAATACATTTTCGGAGGAGTTGCAGCGTTGATCTCATTCGTAGTTATAGTAATTATATCATTCTTCGTAAATCTGCTGTTTAAACAGAATAAATACTGAACATAAACTGCGTTCTGATTTTTACCGAAGGAATCGGCGTAAAGCCGGGGAACGGATCGCGGATACCGGTATGGATCATACGCGCCGAACACTTTCGAAAATACGTCGTTCACCATGTCGGGAAAGCCTTTGGCCCGACCAATGTCTGAGAGGTCAAGATCAATTATCAGACAATTCACGAAACCAATATTGAACCAAGCCGGTTGATCGGAGAGGAAATATGGATAGTTTTTTGGCACACCGTTCGGAAGACGGACGCGAACAGACTGTTGAGGAACATCTTAACGCCGTATCGGATTTGTGCGGCAGATTTGCAAAAGTCTTCGGCGATGAGATTCAGGGGAGATTGATCGGCCTTGCACATGATATAGGCAAACGTTCCGCGCAGTTTCAGGAAAGATTAAAAGGCGGATGTGTTGTCGATCATAGTACGGCAGGTGCGTTTGAATGTGCAAAGAGGGACGCTTTTTGGGCAGCCTGCTGTGTAGCAGGCCACCACGGCGGTTTGCCCGACTTTGGCAACATAAAAAATGACACGTCGGACGACGCCACGCTGTTCGGTCGTATTCGAAAAGCACTTGAACGGCAAATCCCTCCTTATGAAGTACCTTTTTCGCTGCCTGATAACACAGTGCCTGAAGGATACGGCAAGGATAATCTTACAGACTCTTTTATCATTCGCATGCTTTTCTCCTGCTTGGTAGATGCCGATTTTTTGGATACGGCGAGTTTCATGTCCAATGAGTCACTCCGGCCGAAGCGCGGAGATAATAAATCTGTCTTACTTGACAAGCTCGATCGATACATCAATCCGTGGTGGCAGCCATCCAACGAACTCAACAAAAAACGCTGCGAAATATTGCGTGCCTGCATAGACAGGAGCGTCAATGAAAAAGGTCTGTACACGTTGACAGTTCCCACCGGCGGCGGCAAAACGATCGCTTCCATGGCTTTTGCACTGAATCACGCCTTAAAAAACGGCATGGATCGTGTTATTTACGTAATCCCATACACATCCATCATCGAGCAAACAGCGGATGTGTTCCGGAATATCTTCGGGAGTGAAAATGTTGTTGAACACCATTCCGGAGCGCTTTTTGAAATTGAAGAGGGCGGTCCGGACCCACAGTACCTCAACATAAAAGCAACAGAGAACTGGGACTCCCCAATTATTGTGACGACAGCAGTGCAGTTTTTTGAGTCACTGTATTCCAACCGTCCGTCAAAATGCCGTAAACTCCACAACATGGCTAACAGTGTCATAATATTTGACGAAGTTCAGACCCTTCCCACTCCCCAGCTCCGTCCGTGCGTTGCCGCGATAAGTTCTTTGGTTAAAGATTTTAAGTCAACAGCTGTGCTGTGTACGGCAACCCAGCCCTCTTTGAATGACCTGTTTACCCAATACGTGCCCGGGATCAAAACAAAAGAATTATGTCCGGACTCTGCTGCAATGTATTCAGACTTTCGCAGGGTGACCTTCAAGGATATCGGCCTTATCGACTCCGTGAACTTATCGGCAAAACTGGCAGAGCAACCGCAAGTTTTGTGCATCGTAAACAGCCGCAAATCGGCGCAGGACATCTTTGGGACGTTACCGGCAGAAGGCAGTTTTCATCTTTCCACGCTCATGTACCCGATGCATCGGCGTTCAGTGCTTTTTGAAATACGGCAGCGCCTCAAAAACGGTCTCCCCTGTCGTGTTGTTTCCACTTCGCTTGTCGAGGCCGGAGTAGACATAGATTTCCCCGCGGTATACCGCGAGCTTGCCGGGTTGGATTCAATTCTTCAAGCTGCCGGCCGCTGCAACCGGGAAGGCAGACGTCTTCCCGATGAAAGCGTCGTAACGGTATTTGATGGCGTATCCGCAACTCCGCAGCTGCTCCAGGTAAACATCGGAGCGACAAGAGAAGCTTTGCGTGGAAATGCCGATCCTGCGGCTCCCGAAACGATCGCACGTTATTTCAAATCGTATCGCTCTCTCGCAGAAGGCAAGCTTGACAAATCAAATGTAATTTCTGCCTTTGAAAAAGGCATTTCCGGATGCGCTCTCCCTTTCCGTACTGTTGCCGAAAGATTTCATTTGATCGATGACGCGACCAAAACCGTTTATATCCCACGAGGTGAAGGCATAGATCTTGTCCGGCGTTTTCGCGCCGGAGAAAGATCCCGCAGCCTGTTCCACAAACTCGGACAATACGGCGTCAATATATATGAAAACCATTTTCAAGCCCTTTCGGCTCGAGGAGTACTTGAAGCGATAGATGAAAACAGTGCAATATTGATCGATTTGAGCTTGTATTCACGAAATACGGGGCTGGAACTATCAGACAGCAAAGCAAACGCGGTGTTTTTGTAGGTATAAACAATAATATTCAAAAGCCGAAGACAACAAGGAGCGGATACAAACGAATACTTGCATCCGCCCCTTATCGGCAAAAAATGATATATTTTTAATTTCAATCCACAAATGCCGGATGCATTTGACAAGTTAAGTATATCACCCTTGTCAATTCGTCATTTTATTAGCTTTTAAATAATATAATTTTAGAATTGACATCCTGTCTTTTGTGTGATATATAGTTATTAACTTAATTAAAAAGCTCAAAAAGCTTAAGAAAGGAGTGATTTGGTGTCGATTTCATTAGAGGTTTGGGGAGATTACGCCTGCTTCAGCCGTCCCGAGATGAAGGTGGAACGTGTGAGCTATGATGTCATCACGCCGTCTGCCGCGCGGGGTCTAATCGAATCGATCTACTGGCATCCTGGGCTTCGGTGGAGGATCGACCGTATACGTGTATGCAAGCCTATACGTTTTACCAACATCCGGCGCAATGAAGTAAAAGACGTAATTTCCGCAAGAACAGTCAAAGTCGCTATGGAACAGAAAAGAGGCGATCTATTTCTTTCCGCACCCGACAGCATCCAGCAGCGAGCTGCGATGATACTCAAGGATGTCCGTTACATCATTGATGCACATTTTGAGCTGACGGAAAAAGCTGCTCCAAGCGACAACAACGGCAAATTTCAGGAGATAACAAAGCGAAGAATTGAAAAGGGACAGTTCTATCATCAACCCTGCTTCGGCGTCCGGGAATTTCCCGCGCATTTTCGAATGTGTACCGAGGTTCTCCCTTGCCCGGATGAATTGAAAGGAGAAAAGGATCTCGGTTGGATGCTTCTTGATATGGATTACAGGGATCCCGAGAACATACGTCCCAAGTTCTTCCGCGCGGTCATGCGTGACGGCCTCATTGAAGTGCCCGATCTATACAGTGAGGAGGTGGCGGAATGATCCTTCAGGCATTGACACAATACTATGAGGACCTGGCTGATCAGGGGAAAATAGCCCGTCCCGGTTGGGCTCGGCAAAAAATCAATTATGCGCTTTGCATCAATGAGCAGGGAGAACTGGAGCAAATAATTCCTCTTTTGGAGGCTTCGTCGGGGAAAAAAACTCAGCCTCGGCAGTTCGATCTGCCTGCGCCGATCAAGCGAACGGTCGGCATTGCCTCCAATTTTTTATGGGACAATTCCAGTTATTTGCTTGGCGTTGATACAAAAGGCAATCCCGAACGAAGCATAAAATGCTTTGAGGCTTGCAAACAGCTTCACACGCAGCTGTTAAACGGGCTTGACAGCGCCGCCGCTGACAGCATCCTTGCTTTTTTTGAAAAATGGGATCCGTCGAAAGCGCATGAACATCCGGCACTGCAAACGGATTATGACGCTGTTACTGCCGGAGGTAATTTGCTGTTTCGGATAAACGGTTCATTTGCATATGAAGATAAGACTGTTTGTCAGGCATGGCAATCATATTACGACCACAGTGAGGGATCACTTAAGCAGTGCCTTGTTACCGGAAGAGAAGATGTTATCGAGGCAGTTCATCCTACCATTAAGGGCGTGGACGGCGCACAGTCCAGCGGCGCTGCGCTTGTATCATTCAACGCGCCCGCCTTCTGCTCCTACGGTCAGGAGCAAAGCTATAACGCCCCCGTCGGCAAGCGTGCCGCCTTTGCATACACTTCGGCACTCAATTACCTCCTTGCCGACAAGGAGAATGTCCAGAAAATCGGAGACACCACCATTGTCTGTTGGGCAGAGGGCGCTGAGCCTCAATATCAGGCATTTACGTTTGCCGCACTTTACGGATCGAAAGAAAAAAAGCTCGATGAGGCCGACGTACGGGATGCCGTAAAAAAACTGGCAAACGGTCTTCCCGTATCGGAGCTTGGTTTGAAACCGGATCAACAGTTCTATATTCTCGGCCTGTCTCCCAATGCTGCTCGGCTCTCCGTGCGTTTTTTCTATCGCGGCAGCTTCGGCAGTCTGATGAAGAATGTCAACGCTCATCATGAGCGCATGGAGATCGTCAGGCCGAGCTATGACAACTTTGAGATCATCCCTCTTTGGGCAATGCTTCGTGAAACGGTCAACCCCAATTCCCGCGATAAGAGCGCAAGTCCTGTTTTGGCCGGTGCCGCCGCACGGTCGATCTTTACCGGCGGACTATACCCCGCGGCATTATTGGAACAGACCATGCTCCGCATCCGCTCAGAGCGTGATATCAGCCGCGGCAAAGCCGCGATCATCAAAGCATACTATTTAAGAAATCTGAACGATGACTGCCCAAAGGAGGTATTGACTGTGGCACTTAATGAAGCAAGTACAAATCTTGCGTACACTCTCGGCAGATTGTTTTCTGTTTACGAGGCCGTACAGGAAGCGGCAAATCCAAGCATCAATACTACAATTAAGGACAAGTATTTTAACTCTGCGGCATCAACCCCTGCGACAATATTCCCCATACTCAATAACCTATGTCAAAAACATCTGCGCAAGTTGAGTGACAGCACTCGTATTTGGTATGAAAAGATTATCATATCGCTGACAGGCATATTAGGCGAGGAATATCCTGCGCACTTGAATCTTCCGCAGCAGGGTTCTTTTTACCTCGGCTATTATCATCAAACACAGAAACGTTACGAAAAAAAGGAGGATAAATAACATGAAGCCCATAAAAAATCGATACGAATTTGTCGTTTTGTTTGACGTTGAGAACGGCAACCCCAACGGCGATCCCGACGCAGGCAATATGCCTCGCATTGACCCCGAGACCGGGTACGGACTCGTTACAGATGTCTGTCTGAAGCGCAAGATCCGCAATTACGTGGAAACGGTCAAGGAAGACTGCACAGGTTATCGTATATATATCAAGGATGGAGTACCTCTCAACCGCAGTGACAAGGAAGCCCTCGATTATGTGGGTGTGGACTCCGACAAGCTTAAAGATGCGAAGAAAAAAGATTCTATGCTTGATGAAAAACTCCGTGATTTCATGTGCGGTAATTTTTATGACATCAGGGCTTTCGGCGCCGTTATGACGACTTTTGTAAAAGGTGCTTTGAATTGCGGTCAGATACGGGGCCCCATACAGCTCGGCTTTTCCAGAAGCATCGACCCTGTGCTGCCTCAGGAAGTAACCATCACCCGAACGGCTATCACTACCGAAGCAGATGCCGAAAAGAAAGGCACCGAAATGGGACGCAAATATATCGTTCCCTACGCTCTCTATCGTTGTGAGGGTTATATTTCCGCCAATCTTGCCCGAAAAACTACCGGTTTTTCCGAAGACGACCTTGCTCTTTTTTGGGAGTCTATCCTGAATATGTTTGAAAACGACCGCTCTGCCGCACGTGGAAAAATGGCAGTACGTGAGCTGATTGTATTCAAGCATGACTCCGAGCTCGGGAACGCACCGGCGTATAAGCTTTTCGATTTGGTCAAAGTCGAAAAGCACAGCGGAGTCACCGCACCGAGATCGTATTCGGACTATACCGTTACGGTCGATGAGGGATCACTTCCCTCGGGAGTTGACTGTATTCGCATGGCATGAGATATTCCGAAGACGACTACATCCTTCTGTCCGGCCTTCAGCACTTTTCTTTCCATTACTAATAATGAGGAGTTTTGGGTCCCTCCCCGCACGGGGAGGGTGGATTGAAATCACGCCTAGAAAAAGTCCGTTGCGACAAACCCCAGTCCCTCCCCGCACGGGGAGGGTGGATTGAAATCACAATGATAAAAAGATACGCGACTATAC